>ENA-OQJR01000241-OQJR01000241.1-human-gut-metagenome-genome-assembly--contig:-NODE-241-length-17523-cov-5.851403_pt1 | contig 17523 bp, 17 predicted proteins | sample MGYA00242614_ERZ504781 | MGnify/ENA primary metagenome ERZ504781 (study PRJEB26092, sample SAMD00036365) | human gut metagenome | host: Homo sapiens | study: EMG produced TPA metagenomics assembly of...
AGCCTTTATCTTTGATATACTAGATTGTAGTCTAATTGATAAAAAGCAAGTCTTAACTTGTAGTCTATAATAAGGAGAGTGGCATGACCGAACGTGGTTGTTAATGTTTCTCAGGACCTTCTGGGGTTGTAAGGGAACAGTTCGCCAAGAAATTTTTTCAACACCTGATCATAAATTTGAGTATTCTGTTTCTATGACAACGCGCCAAAAGCGTCCAGGAGAAGTTGATAGCGTTGATTATTTCTTTCGAACTCGTGAAGAGTTTGAAGAGCTTATTAAAAATGGTCAAATGTTGGAATATGCTGAATATGTAGGCAACTACTACGGCACACCACTGACTTACGTTAATGAAACACTCGATAAAGGAATCGACGTATTCCTTGAAATCGAAGTTCAAGGGGCTCTTCAAGTTAAGAAAAAAGTTCCAGACGGTGTCTTCATTTTCTTGACTCCACCAGATTTGGACGAATTAAAAGATCGTTTGGTTGGACGTGGTACTGATAGCGAAGAAGTTATCCGCCAACGTATCGAACGTGCTAAAGAAGAGATTGCTTTGATGCGCGAATACGATTATGCTGTTGTTAATGATGAAGTACCTTTGGCAGCTGAACGCGTTAAACGTATCATTGAAGCAGAACATTTCCGTGTTGATCGTGTTATTGGACGGTATAATGACATGATTAAAGGTATTGACTAAAAGAGAGAAGAGAGAAAAAAGCTATGATGTTAAAACCTTCTATTGACACTTTGCTTGATAAAGTGCCATCAAAATACTCACTTTGTATTCTTCAAGCAAAACGTGCTCACGAACTTGAAGCTGGTGCAAAACCAACTCAAGAATTCAAATCAGTAAAAGCTACTTTGCAAGCTCTTGAAGAAATTGAATCTGGTAACGTTGTGATCCACCCAGATCCAGAAGCAAAACGTGCTGCTGTGCATGCTCGTATCGAGGCAGAACGCTTGGCGAAAGAAGAAGAAGAACGTAAAATCAAAGAACAAATCGCTAAAGAAAAAGAAGAAGGAGAAAAAATCTAAGGTATTTTATCTTAGATTTTTCTTGTAATAAATCATTGTGATAAAGTAAACAAGTGTTTTAAAGTTTACTTATCATGATGATTATTCTTTTTTCGTTAGGATATTTTTTGAGTCTATTTAGAAAGGATAGTTATGACAAAAATCGCTCAGGTCATTGTTGATGTGCCATTAATGCAGACCGATAAGCCTTTCTCATATCTCGTGCCAGAAGACATGCAAAATCAAGTGATGTTAGGTTCACGGGTGCATGTTCCTTTTGGTCACGGCAATCGTCTTTTGCAGGGATTTGTTGTCGGCTTTTCTGAAAGCTTAGACAGTGATATCAGTGAGCTTAAGGCTATTAGCGAGGTATTGGATTTTGAACCAGTTTTGAATGAAGAACAGCTTACTTTAGCAGATCAAATGCGTCATACTGTTTTTTCTTATAAGATTTCAATCTTGAAATCAATGATTCCTAATTTGCTCAATTCAACATACGATAAACGTTTGATGCCGACAGATAAGCTGTCTGATGAAGAACGCTTAGCTTTATTTGGTGATAAAGATAGCAGGCTTCACTCAAATTTATCTGATGAAGAAGCTAAAAAAGTTGCCAGGTTGGTTCAAGCAGAAAAAATTTCGGTTGATTATCTTGCTAAAGATAAGAAAAATATCAAAACTGAGAAATTCTATCAGGTTGCTTCTGAACAGTTAGCTCAAGCAGAGATTTCAGCAAGAGCTAAGAAGCGTTTGATGTTACGTGATTACTTGCTTGAGCATCCTGAAACAGGAAAATTGGTAGACTTGTACCAGCTCTTTTCACGTGATGTTGTCAAATTCTTGTGGAAAATCATCTGCTAACCATTTTAGAAAAAGAGAAGAAACGTTCGGATGCTTATTTTGACGTTGCAACGACGGATTTTCTTGAGTTAAATGCAGAACAAGCTGCTGTGGTTGAAAAGGTGACTAGTCAAATTGGCAAAGAATCTAAACCTTTTTTGTTAGAAGGAGTGACTGGCTCAGGTAAGACTGAAGTGTATTTGCACATTATTGATAAAGTCTTAAAACTTAGTAAAACAGCGATTGTTTTGGTGCCTGAGATTTCTTTGACGCCTCAGATGACTAACCGCTTTATTTCACGTTTTGGTAAGCAAGTGGCAATTATGCACTCGGCTTTGTCTGATGGTGAAAAATTTGATGAGTGGCGAAAGATAAAATCTAGTCAAGCTCGCGTTGTCGTAGGTGCTAGATCTGCTATTTTTGTTCCAATGGAAAATATTGGCGCAATTATCATCGACGAAGAGCATGAGGCAACTTACAAGCAAGAATCGAATCCGCGTTACCATGCGCGTGATGTGGCTTTGCTTCGTGCAAAATATCATAAGGCCGTTTTGTTAATGGGGTCTGCAACGCCAAGCATTGAGAGCCGTGCTCGTGCTAGTCGTAATGTTTATCAGTTCTTACAATTGACTCACCGTGCCAATCCTTTGGCTAAGATTCCAAAAGTTGATATTGTTGATTTTCGTGATTACGTTGGTCAGCAGGAAGTCAGCAACTATACCCCTCATCTACTGGAAAAAATTGCAGATCGTTTAGAAAAACATGAGCAAGTTGTCCTTATGTTAAATCGTCGCGGCTATTCAAGTTTTGTCATGTGCCGTGATTGTGGCTATGTGGATGAGTGCCCAAATTGTGACATTTCCTTGACCCTTCATATGGATACCAAGACCATGAATTGTCATTACTGTGGTTTTGAAAAAGCTATTCCACATACTTGCCCAAATTGTTATAGTCGCAGCATCCGTTATTACGGGACTGGGACTCAGAAAGCTTATGATGAATTGTCGGAAGTTTTCCCACAAGCTCGTATCTTGCGAATGGATGTCGATACCACACGACAAAAAGGAGCGCATCAGCGAATTCTTGATAAATTTGGAAATCATGAAGCTGATATTTTGTTAGGAACACAGATGATTGCTAAGGGACTTGATTTTCCAAATGTTACCTTAGTAGGGGTTTTAAATGCTGATACATCACTAAATTTGCCAGATTTTAGATCGTCTGAGCGAACATTTCAATTGTTGACTCAGGTTGCAGGTCGTGCAGGTCGTGCAGAAAAAGAAGGTGAGGTCTTAATTCAAACCTACAATCCACAGCATTATGCCATCAAGTTAGCTCAAAAGCAAGATTATGAAGCTTTTTATGCTTATGAGATGGGGATTCGTAAGCAATTATCTTATCCACCATATTATTTTACGGTTGGCTTAACCTTGTCACATAAGGAGGAGCAGACCGTTGTGCGAAAGTCCTTTGAATTGCTTCAAATTTTGCGTCAGCAGTTATCTGACAAAATTAAAATTCTCGGTCCAACACCTAAGCCGATTGCCAGAACGCATAATCTTTATCATTATCAAATTATTGTTAAATATCGCTTTGAGGACCATTTAGAAAGTGTCTTGAATCAGATTTTAGACATGACTCAATTACCTGAAAATAAGTACTTGCGACTGGTAATAGACCATGAGCCACAAAATTTTATGTAGGCTCTCACTATGCTATAATAAAGAAAAATTTAAGTACTAAGATCCTTTGAAAGGAAGAAAAATGACAAAATTAATTTTTATGGGAACACCTGATTTTGCAGCGACTGTTCTAGAAGGTTTATTAGATGATGCCAACTATGATGTTTTAGCGGTTGTGACACAACCAGACCGCGCGGTTGGTCGTAAAAAAGAAATTAAAATGACACCTGTTAAAGAAGTTGCTTTGGCACACAATTTACCAGTTTATCAACCTGAAAAAATGTCTGGTTCAGACGAAATGGCTGAGCTTATGACTTTGGGTGCAGATGGTATCGTAACAGCCGCTTTTGGTCAATTCTTGCCAACAAAATTGCTTGATTCTGTTGATTTCGCAGTTAATGTGCATGCCTCACTTCTTCCTAAATACCGTGGTGGTGCACCAATTCACTACGCCATCATCAACGGTGATAAAGAAGCAGGTGTGACAATCATGGAAATGGTTAAGAAAATGGATGCTGGTGACATGATTGCTAAAGCATCAACGCCAATTACTGACGAAGACAATGTTGGTACAATGTTTGAAAAACTGGCTGTTATAGGATGTGATCTGCTTTTGAAAACATTACCAGATTACATTGCTGGAAACATCAAACCAGAACCACAAGATGAAAGCAAAGCGACTTTCTCACCAAATATCACACCAGAAGAAGAACGTATCGATTGGAATAAATCAGCGCGTGAAGTCTTTAATCACATCCGTGGTTTGTATCCATGGCCTGTTGCACATACCCTTCTTGATGGCAAACGATTCAAAATCTATGAAGCAAGCTTGGCAGAAGGTCAAGGACAACCAGGTCAAATCATTGAAAAAGGCAAGGAAACTTTGGTTGTGGCAACTGGAGACGGTGCGATTTCTCTTAAAACAGTTCAACTAGCAGGGAAACCACGCATGAGCGTTGTGGATTTCTTAAATGGTGTTGGACGTAAACTTGAAGTAGGTGAACTTATTGGCGAATGATTGGAAGAAACAAGCACGCGGCTTAGCGCTAGTGGTTCTTGAAAATGTCTTTGAAGAAGGAGCGTATTCAAATATTACTCTCAATCAGGAACTTAAACAGACTCAGTTGTCACAAAAAGATAAGTCTTTGGTGACAGAAATCGTCTATGGTACAGTAGCACGAAAGATTACCCTAGAATGGTACTTAGCTCACTATATCGAAGACCGTGACAAATTGGATCCTTGGGTTTATTATCTTTTGATGCTGAGCCTTTATCAATTATTGTATCTTGACAAGATGCCAGCTCATGCTGTAGTAAATGACGCGGTTAATATTGCTAAAAATCGTGGCAATAAAAAAGGTGCTGAAAAATTTGTCAATGCGGTTTTGCGACGTTTGACTAAAGATGACCTCCCAAATCCTGAAAGCATTAAACGTAAAAACAAATGTTACTCAGTTCTTTATTCTTTACCAGTCTGGTTGGTTAAAAAGTTAATTGACCAATTCGGTGAGGACCGTGCAAAAGCTATTATGCAAAGTCTGTTTATTCGAAATAAGGCAAGTATTCGAGTGACAGATCCTGAAAAATTGGCTGAGATTAAAGCTGCAACAGGCGCAGAACCCTCTACTTTATCGCCAGTAGGTTTGGTTAAAACGTCAGGTCACTTTGCTGGAACAGACTATTTTGCCAAAGGTGATATCACGATTCAAGATGAATCTAGTCAATTGGTGGCCCCAACTCTTAATATTCAGGGCGATGAAAATATCTTAGATGCTTGTTCAGCTCCAGGTGGAAAAACGACTCACATGGCTTCTTACCTGACAAGCGGGCATATTACAGCATTAGATTTATACGACCACAAGCTTGATTTGGTAATGGATAATGCTAAACGTCTGCATGTGGCTGATAAAATCTCTACACAAAAAATGGATGCCACAACAGTTCACGAACATTTTGCACCAGACACTTTTGATAAAATATTAGTTGATGCACCATGTTCAGGAATTGGTCTTATCCGCCGTAAACCTGACATTAAGTACAATAAAGAAAATCAAGATTTCAATGCTTTACAGGAAATTCAATTGCAAATTCTTGATAGCGTTTGTCAAACATTGCGCAAAGGTGGTATAATAACTTATAGCACTTGTACGATTTTTGATGAGGAAAACTTCCAAGTTATTAATAAATTTTTAGAAACTCATCCAAATTTCGAACAGGTAAAACTGAGTCATACGCAAGAAGATATTGTAAGAGATGGTTGTATTGCGATTACCCCTGAACAATATCAGACAGACGGGTTCTTTATTGGACAAGTTAAACGTATCTTGTAATCTCAAGGAGGAAACTGACACAGTCAGAAGGAAAACTATGAAAATTTCACTTGTAACTGATATCGGACAAAGACGTTCAAATAATCAGGATTTTATTAATAAATTTGATAACAAAAAGGTATCACTTTAGTCATCCTAGCAGATGGTATGGGAGGTCATCGTGCTGGTAATATTGCTAGTGAAATGACCGTTACTGATCTTGGACGTGAATGGATTAGTACCGAATTTACAGAATTAAGCCAAATTCGTGATTGGCTGATTACTGCGCTTGAAGCAGAAAATCAAAGAATTTATGAACTGGGTCAAACCGATGAGTATAAAGGTATGGGAACAACCGTTGAAGCTTTAGCGATTGTTGATAACAATGTTATCTTTGCTCACGTTGGTGATTCACGCATCGGCTTGCTTCATAATGGTGAATACGAATTGTTAACAAGCGATCATTCTCTTGTTAATGAATTAGTGAAAGCTGGTCAATTGACAGAAGAAGAAGCTGCTAATCACCCACAAAAAAATATTATCACGCAATCTATTGGACAAGCTAATCCAGTTGAACCTGATTTAGGGGTTCAAGTTCTTGAAGAAGACGATTATCTTATTATTAACAGTGATGGTTTAACAAACATGATTACCAATGACGAAATTGTTAGCATTTTGAGCCAAGATAAAAATCTTGACGATAAAAATAATGAATTAGTTACTCTTGCTAACGAACGTGGAGGTCTTGATAATATCACCATTGCTCTTATCCACGCCGAAAGTGAGGAAGCTTAATGATTCAGATTGGCAAATTATTTGCTGGTCGTTATCGGATCCTCAAGTCTATCGGACGGGGTGGAATGGCAGATGTTTATCTTGCCAAAGATCTAATTCTTGATAATGAAGAAGTGGCTATCAAAGTCCTTCGAACTAATTATCAAACAGATCAAATTGCCGTTGCTCGTTTCCAACGTGAAGCACGTGCCATGGCAGAGCTAAACCATCCAAATATCGTTTCGATTCGTGATATTGGAGAAGAAGACGGACAGCAATTCTTAGTAATGGAATATGTTGATGGCTCGGACTTGAAAAAATATATTCAAGACCACGCCCCTCTTTCTAATAATGAAGTTGTTAGAATCATGGAAGAAGTCTTGTCTGCGATGACTTTGGCTCATCAACAAGGAATTGTTCACCGTGATTTGAAACCACAAAATATCTTGTTAACCAAAGACGGAACGGTTAAAGTTACCGACTTTGGTATCGCTGTAGCTTTTGCAGAAACAAGTTTAACACAAACAAACTCAATGCTTGGTAGTGTACACTATTTATCACCTGAACAAGCGCGTGGTTCAAAAGCCACTGTTCAAAGTGATATCTACGCTATGGGGATTATGTTGTTTGAAATGTTGACTGGTCACATTCCATATGATGGTGATTCAGCTGTTACGATTGCTCTTCAACATTTCCAAAAACCACTTCCATCAATCATTGATGAAAATAAAAATGTTCCACAAGCTTTGGAAAATGTTGTCATTAAAGCAACTGCAAAACGTTTGAGTGATCGCTACGCCTCAACTTTTGAAATGAGTCGTGATTTAATGACTGCTCTCTCATATAACCGTAGCCGCGAACGCAAACTTGTCTTTGAAGATACAGAAAATACGAAGACACTTCCAAAAGTAACAACTTCAACACCTGTTCCCTCAACAACAGAACAATTGTTGACAAAACAAAAAGCAGCTAAAGTTAATCGTGAAGCTGCGGATAATAAAATTGCAAAAGCGAAAACGAAGAAGAAAAAATCACATCGTATGTTTGGTACTTTAGTGAAAATTTTCTTTGCGGTCGTAGTAGTTGCAATTGCTATCTTTACTTACTTGACGCTAAGCACACCAGCTTCAGTCAACGTTCCAGATGTAGCTGGAACAAGTTTACAAGCTGCTAAGACAAGTCTTACATCAGCAGGACTTAAAGTTGGAAGGACCAAGGGAATTTATAGTGATACTGTTCCAAGTGGTCAGGTTATTGAGACTAATCCGAAAGCTGGCACATCTAAGAAAGAAGGTGCCAAAGTTGACATTTATGTGTCAAAAGGAACATCAGGCTTTAAGATGAAAGATTATACTGGTCAAAACTATCAAGAAGTTATCAAAGAACTCAAAGATAAACACGGTATTTCAAGTGATAAGATTGATGTTGAATGGATAACAGGCACTAACTATGATGGTGGTACTATCATTAGTCAAACACCTGAAAAAGGTACAAAAGTTGCTAGTGAAGATAAGATTACTTTCAAGGTTGCAGCAATCGTTATGCCAAACCTTATTGGTTATACTTATCAAGATGCAATTGCTGAATTGACTGCACTTGGCTTATCAAGTTCGCATATTATAGTATTCCAAGCAGATGCTACTTCATCAACTGGATATTCTCAAGTTAAAACACCATCTGCCTCTGCAGTTGTTGTGGCACAAGATCCTTACTTTGGCGCATCTATTGAAGGAGAGGTTAACCTTTACTTCTCAGCTAGAAGTGAAGCTCAGTCTTCAGAAGTTGCACCATCTCAATCTGTTTCTGAGTCATATGAGACAAGTGAAACTAGTGAGTCAAGTTCTTTAAGTAGCAGCAGTAGCAGCAGTAGCAGTAGCAGCACTGAAGAAAGTTCACAAACCGACTCATCATCAGTTGAATAATAAGATATTATAAGAACACCTAAATGGGTGTTCTTTTTAGTCAAAATCGAGCAATTTCCGCTTCTTTTTGGTAAAATACAGAAAAAGAAAGGGTATGATATGAGGAAAGTTCAATTTTTTGTCATTGTCGAAACTATTTTATTAGTCATGGGTTTAATGACAATTATGGCCAACAATTTATCGAGTTTTATCTTAATTTTAGTTTTAATTCTTTTGGCATTACGTTTTTATAATCAAGACAAGCGCAATAATTTATTGTTAACAGTAGGATTGGTTCTTTTATTTTTGATTTTAATGTTAAATCCTTACATTATCATGGCAGTTGTACTTGGTGTTGTTTATGTGGTTATTAACCGCTTCTCACAAGTCAAGAAAAAAAATCGCTTTGCTTTGGTTCGTTTTTGTGAGGAAGACTTGAAAGCAAAACCAATTCGTAATCAATGGATTGGGGCGGATATGCATGATAGTGATTTTTATGCCTTTGATGACATCAACATGGTTCGTTTAACTGGAAGTGACACTATTGATTTAAGCAATGTCATCGTAACGGGTAAGGATAATGTTGTGATTATTCGTAAAGTTTTCGGTCCAACGAAGATTTTAGTTCCTATTGATGTTTCGGTTAAATTGAATGTTAGTGCAATTTATGGAAGTGTCCGTTATTTTGATTTTGAAGAATATGATTTGCGTAATGAATCTTTAAAATTATGGCATCCTAAAGATGAAGAATGTTTGAAAGCAGTTAAAGTGATTGTCAATGTTTTAGCAGGAGATGTTGAGGTGGTGCGTAAATGAAAAAACATCATTTTTTACTTTTGATTCTTTATGCAAGTATTATCATCATTTCTATCGTTGTTGTTGTCCTAGATAGTTTAGAGTTGCATTTGAAAAGTTTGATAACAGATTTCTGGATGGGGGAACGTTTTGTTTTTTCAATTATCTTCCTTATCTTAGCTGTTACTATTTTGTTATTACTACTTTGGGTTATTTTGGATGATAATAGCAAACGAAGTATTAACCAAAATCTCCGTCGTATTTTGAATAATCAAGAGGTTTGCTTAGATGAAGATACAGAGATTAATGCCAATTTAGCACGTTTGTCTAAAAAGATGACACACTTAACAAATAGTCTTCAAAATACTGAGAATAGTCGTATTCAAAATGGACAAGAAATTGTGGAGCAAGAACGTAAACGTATTGCTCGTGACCTTCATGACACGGTTAGTCAAGAACTGTTTGCTTCTTCGATGATTCTTTCAGGAGTATCTGCTAATCTTGATCAAATTGAAAGAGAGCAGTTGGAGTTTCAGCTAACAGCTGTTGAAAGTATGTTGCAAAATGCTCAAAAAGATTTGCGTATTTTATTGCTACATTTAAGACCTACAGAACTGGAAAATAAAACCCTTTCAGAAGGTTTTGACATCCTCTTGAAAGAATTAACAGATAAGAGTAGTATAGAAGTTGTTTATAAGAAAAATATCGGAAAACTGCCTAAAAAGATTGAGGATAATGTTTTTCGAATTGCTCAAGAATTTATCAGCAATACACTTAAACATGCCAGGGCAACGCGTTTAGAAGTTTACCTTAATCAGACAGAGACAGAATTGCAATTAAAAATGGTTGATAATGGTGTCGGTTTTGATATAGATGAACGCCATGATTTAAGTTATGGCTTGAATAACATTGAAGAACGTGTTGATGACATGGCAGGGACAATGACATTATTGAGCCAAAAAGGAAAAGGAGTATCAATGGATATTCGCTTGCCTTTGGTTAAGGGAGAAAACAAGGAGAAAGAAGATGGCCCAGAAAATTAGAGTTATCCTAGTTGATGATCATGAAATGGTGCGTCTTGGTTTGAAAAGTTTTTTTAACTTGCAACCAGATGTTGAAGTTATTGGCGAAGCAGGAAATGGAATTGACGGAATTAAACTTGCTTTAGACTTAAAACCAGATGTCGTAGTGATGGATTTGGTGATGCCTGAAATGAGTGGTGTTGAAGCGACCTTAAAACTCTTAAAAGAGTGGAAAGAAGCTAAAATCCTTGTTCTGACATCTTATCTTGATAATGAAAAAATCTATCCAGTTATTGAAGCAGGTGCTAAAGGTTATATGTTAAAAACATCTAGTGCCGCTGAAATTCTTAACGCTATTCAGAAAGTAGCACGTGGTGAACTAGCAATCGAAACAGAAGTCGATAAGAAAATCAAAGCACACGATCAAAGACCTGAATTGCATGAGGATTTGACAGCGCGTGAGCGAGATATTTTAAGACTTTTAGCCAAAGGTTATGATAATCAGACTATTGCTGATGAACTGTTTATTTCGTTAAAAACCGTTAAAACACACGTTTCAAATATCTTGGCTAAGCTAGAAGTGGATGACCGTACACAAGCGGTTGTCTATGCCTTTAAGCATCATTTAGTACCGCAAGATGAGGATTAATGTTATAATAAAAACATAGCTTTTCTTTGATTTCAAAGTTAGAAAGGAAAACGGGGCAAAAAGTCTAAGGACTTTTATGGAAATGAGATTTTAGTGACCATTTCCTTTCCCATAATGATACAGATGGATGTAAAAACAAAATACAAGGCTAAGAAGACAAAAATTGTTTTCTTTGATATTGATGATACCTTACGTGTCAAAGTCACAGGTTATATGCCAGAATCAATCAAATATGTTTTTAAAAGTTTGAAAGAAAAAGGCATTATGACAGGAATTGCGACAGGACGCTCTCTCTATGGTGTTGTTCCTGAAATTCGTGATTTAAACCCTGATTATTTTGTCACAATCAATGGAGCATATGTTGTTGACAAAAAAGAAGCAGAGATTGTTAGTGATCCTCTTCCACGTGATTTAGTTGAAAAATATGTCAACTGGGCTAAGTCAGAAGGTATTGAGTACGGCTTTACTGGTAAGGATAAACCAGCCGTGTCAAAACGTTGTGACTTGATTGATGATGCGATGAAACCTATTTATGGTATCTGTGATGTTGAGCCAGATTTTTATTTAACAAATGACGTTTATCAAATGTGGACATTTGCTGAAAATAATGCTGACTTACAATTGCCAGAAGATTTAGCTGATGAAATTCGTTTGGTACCTTGGCACGAACACTCATCTGATGTTGTTAAGGTTGGCGTTTCTAAAGCTTCAGGGGTTGCCCATGTTTTAGAAAGTCAAAACTTAAAACCACTCAATGCCATGATGTTTGGAGATGGTCCAAATGATATGGAAATCTTTGATTATGTTGGCTTGAAAATTGCTATGGGCAATGCCGTGCCTGAACTCAAAGAAAAAGCAGATTTTGTAACAAAAACAGTAGAAGAAGATGGCATTTTATATGCCTTGGAGAAACTCGGTTTGGTAGAAAAACAATTAAATTTCCCACAAGTTGATTTATCAACAGTTGAAGGTCCAGTTGCGACAATTAAAACAAATCATGGTGACATGAAAATCAAACTTTTCCCTGATCATGCACCAAAAACAGTAGCGAACTTTATTGCTTTGTCAAAAGATGGCTACTATGACGGTATCATCTTCCACCGTATCATTCCTGAATTCATGATTCAAGGTGGTGACCCAACTGGTACTGGTATGGGTGGACAATCTATCTATGGTGATAGCTTTGAAGATGAATTTTCAGAAGAACTTTACAATGTTCGTGGAGCTCTTTCAATGGCAAATGCTGGTCCAAATACAAACGGAAGCCAGTTCTTTATCGTTCAAAATAGCATAATTCCATACGCTCAAAAAGAACTAGAACGTGGTGGCTGGCCAAAACCAATCGCAGAACTTTATGCTGCTAAAGGTGGAACACCTCACCTTGACCGTCGTCACACAGTTTTTGGACAAATCATGGACGAAGAATCATACAAAGTTCTTGATGAAATTGCAAACGTTGAGACTGGCGCACAAGACCGCCCAGTTGAAGATGTAGTTATTGAAACAATCGAGGTAGTAGATTAATGAGAATTGGCGACAAAATCACTGGAACAATAACAGGTATAAAACCTTATGGTGCCTTTGTCGCATTGGATAATGGGACTACAGGCCTTATTCATATCTCAGAAATTAAAACAGGCTATATTGAAAATATTTACCAACTGCTAAAAGTTGGTGAGAAAGTCTTGGTACAAGTGGTTGATTTTGATGAATTTACGCAAAAAGCCAGTCTTTCATTGCGTACTCTCGAGGAAGAAAAACATCACCTTCATAGACGTCATCGTTTTTCAAATAGTCATTTAAATATTGGTTTTCAACCATTAGCAGACAATCTACCAAAATGGACAAAAGAAAGCCTAGAATTACTAACAAAAGATTAAAAAAATGCTGAGGCGAAGTGCTCAGCATTTTTTATATCATAATCATAAGCAAACAAGGTTAGAGCAGGACTGTAGCCTTGTTGAAGTTTTGATAATTTTTAGTCACCAAAGTCGTAAAGAGAAGTTGAAAGGTAACGTTCGCCGTTGTCAGGAAGAAGGGCTAAGACTTTTTTACCTTTACCAAGTTCTTTGGCTTTTTCAATAGCTGCAAAAATGGCTGCACCAGAAGAGATACCTGCAAGGAATCCTTCTTTTCCACCAAGATTACGGCTTGTGATAATAGCATCGTCTGATGCGACGCGAATGACGGCGTCATAAGATTTAGTATCGAGAGTGTCTGGGATAAAACCAGCTGAAATTCCTTGAATTTTGTGTGGACCAGGTTTTTCACCAGAAAGAACAGCAGATTCATCTGCTTCAACAGCATAGACTTTGATGTCTGAGTTTGCTTTTTTAAGAGCGTGAGAAACACCAGAAACAGTTCCTCCAGTACCAACACCAGCTACGAAAGCATCAAGGCCTTTTGGACCGAAGGCTTCAATGATTTCAGCACCTGTTGTTGCTTCGTGAACAGCTGGGTTAGATGGATTAGCAAATTGAAGTGGAACCCAACCATTTTTCTCTGCAGCAACTTCTTTGGCCTTAGCGATAGCCCCTTTCATCCCTTCGCTTCCTGGTGTCAAAACAAGTTCAGCACCATAAGCTTGGATAATTTTACGACGTTCAAGGCTCATTGTTTCAGGCATTACAATAATGATTTTGTATCCTTTAGCAGCACCGACCCAAGCAAGGCCAATACCTGTATTACCTGATGTCGGTTCGACAATTGTATCACCAGGTTTGATTGTACCAGCTTTTTCAGCATCTTCAATCATACGAAGAGCAATACGGTCTTTAACAGATGAGCCTGGGTTAAATGATTCAATTTTGACGTAAACATCAGCAGCATCTTCAGGAACAATGTTGTTAAGTTTGATAATAGGAGTATTTCCAATTAATTCAGTAATTGAGTTATAAATTTTTGCCATAAATGATTCTCCTTGAATTAAAAGTTATAGGTCAAGTATATGCTCAAATTGACTGTTTGTAAAATATATAATTCTTATCATGGTGATAGGGAAATCTTATCACAAGGCAACTTCGACAATTTTTGAACCAGATTTTTCAAAAGAAACCTTACCCTGATAAAATTCAACAAGGCGGTCACTGACCTCTTGGACATTTTCAGGATCAAGGTAGATGTGAGTTGTTACATTTTCTAGAAATTCTGTGTCAAATTCTTGAAGATTTTCAGCTTGTAAGAAATTGGAGAATGTTTGGTATTGTGGGTAAGAAAGAGTTAATTTAAGTCCTTCTTGTTCCTTAACTTCTACAATACCAATCTCTTCAAGGGCGTTAGCAACACTGCCAGCATAAGCACGGATTAGCCCACCTGCACCAAGTTTAATGCCACCAAAATAACGTGTGACAACAGCGACAACATTAGTCAAACCTTGCTTTTCCAAAACAGTTAGCATCGGTACACCAGCTGTTCCACTTGGCTCACCGTCATCGCTAGAACGCTTTATTTCAGCATTTTCCCCAATAATCATAGCTGAACAAGAATGAGTTGCTTTGTAATGTTCTTTTTTGATTTGAGTAATAAATTCTCGTCCTTCTTCTTCAGTTTCAACACGTTTTAATTGGCAAATAAAGTGTGATTTTTTAATCTCTACCTCGCAAATGCCATCGTTTTTGATTGTTTTATAGTTCATACCAAAATTTTACAAGATTTTTTGGGATTTAGCAAAATTTTCGAATAAATAGGTATGACAGAGTTGAATGATTACTATGGAAGAATTTTTACAGGAAGTCAATTAACAGATGACTTGAAAAAGAAAGCAAAAGCCCTTCCTTCGGTTAAAAAGGAAAAAGGGCAAATGATTTGCAATCGCTGTGGAAGTGTAATGGCAGCAAATCAAATGTTGCAAACTGGTCGCATTTATTGTAGAGAGTGTTTAGTTTTTGGACGAAATACTAGTGATTCTAACCTTTATTATTTTCCTCAGAAGCCTTTTACAAAGACTCAGTCGTTAAAGTGGCAAGGGCAATTGACTTCTTATCAAGGTGAAGTTTCTAAAGGCATGCTTAAAGGCATTTTAGAAAAACAAGATTTATTGATTCACGCTGTGACTGGTGCTGGTAAAACTGAAATGATTTATCAATCTTTAGCCAAAGTTATTGATAATGGAGGAAGTGTCTGCTTAGCAAGCCCAAGGATTGATGTTTGTTTAGAACTTTATAAACGGTTATCCAGAGATTTTTCTTGCCCTATTACGCTTTTACATGGTGATTCTGAGCCGTATAAACGCTCTCCCTTGGTAATTATAACGACCCATCAGCTTTTAAAATTTTACCGAGCTTTTGATTTATTAATCATTGACGAAGTTGATGCCTTTCCCTTTGTTGATAATAAAATGCTTTATCACGCGGTCAACCAATCCTTAAAAGATGATGGCGTTAAACTCTTTTTAACAGCGACTTCGACTGATGAACTTGATAAAAAGGTGAAAAAAGGCGAGCTGACAAAGCTGCATTTGGCAAGACGTTTTCATGCCAATCCTTTGGTAGTCCCTAAAATAGTTTGGTTAAGTAAAGTGCTAATCTCAATGAAAAAGAAAAAACTTCCTCCTAAACTAATCTCTCTTTTAAAAAAGCAAAGGCAAAGTCAATTTCCGCTTCTTATCTTTTTTCCGAATATTGAACAAGGTAGAGAATTTACAAGTATCTTACAAACCACTTTTCCAGATGAAAGAATAGGATTTGTATCAAGTAAAACTGAAAATCGTCAGGAATTGGTAGAAGAATTTAGACAAGGAAAATTAACAATATTGGTGACAACAACCATCTTAGAACGCGGAGTCACTTTTCCTTGTGTTGATGTTTTTGTTCTACTTGCAAATCATAAATTGTACAGCAAAAGTGCGCTTGTACAGATATCAGGACGAGTTGGACGAGCAGCTGAAAGACCAACAGGAGAATTGCTATTTTTACATGATGGAGTGACAAAAGCAATGAAAAAAGCTATTTCAGAAATAAAAGAGATGAATAAAAAAGGAGGATTCTAATGAAATGCCTCCTTTGTGGACAAGACTTTTCTGAGAAAGAAATATTTTTAGGAATTATTTCAATACGTAAAAATAATTATTTGGTTTGTCCAGAGTGCCATAATATCTTTGAAAAGATTGGTGATGTGCATTGTCCTACTTGTTATCGAAAAGACTACAAAGAGCAATGTGAAGATTGTAAAAAGTGGGCAAAAGAAAATCACAAGGTTTCTCATCGAGCACTTTATACTTATAATGAAGCCATGAAAGAGTATTTTTCTAAATACAAATTTCAAGGAGATGCTATGTTAAGTAATGTTTTTGCAAAAGAAGTCAAACAAGTCTTGAAGAATTACAAAGGCTATACTATTATTCCAGTACCCTTAAGTAAAGAAAGGATGAAAGAAAGACAATTTAACCAAATTACAGCCATTCTAAATGCTGCCAAAATTCCCTATCATGATATTTTAGAGAAGAAGGATATTAAAAAGCAATCTGAAAAAAGTAGAAAAGAAAGATTGACGAGTGATTGCCCGTTTAGGATTAAATCAGACAGCCAGATACCAGATAAAGTATTAATTCTTGATGATATTTACACAACGGGAGCAACTTTAAAAGGAATTTATCACTTATTTTATGAAAAAGGAGCAAAGATTGTAAAAAGTTTAACAATTGCACGGTAAATGCTTGCAAATTTTCATGAAAGCAGTATAATAAAAGAGTAAAGAAAGCGCTTTATAGCGAGAAAGAGGTGTTTTTATGATTAAATATAGTGTTCGTGGAGAAAACATCGAAGTAACAGATGCTATACGTAACTATGTCGAATCTAAACTCGGAAAAATTGAGAAATACTTCAATGCTGAACAAGAATTAGATGCTCGTGTTAATCTAAAAGTTTACCGTGAAAAAACTGCAAAAGTTGAAGTAACAATTTTGGTTGATTCAATCACTCTTAGAGCTGAAGACGTTTCACAAGATATGTATGGATCAATCGATTTGGTAACTGATAAGATTGAACGTCAAATTCGTAAAAATAAGACTAAAATTGCTAAAAAACATCGTGAAAAACTTCCAGCTAGCCAAATTTTCACAAGTGAGTTTGAAGCTGAACCCGTAGAAGAAGGACCAGCAGTAAACGTCGTTCGTACAAAACACGTTAGCTTGAAACCGATGGATCTTGACGAAGCGCTTCTTCAAATGGACCTTTTAGGACATGATTTCTTTATCTACACTGATGCTGAAGATGGTGTCACAAACATTCTTTATCGTCGTGAAGATGGTGAACTTGGTTTAATCGAAGCCAAATAATCCGTAGAAAAATCCGCTAAAAAATTTAGCGGATTTTTTTAATTTACCTATTGACAGGAATCAGGATAGATGATAAACTATTGCAGTTGCTGCTTGAGAGTGAGCCTTTCAAGAGACTTAAGTTAATAACAAAAACTTAAAAAACTTCTTGACAAAGCGTTGAAGAAATGATAAACTAATATAGCTGTTGTTCGAGAGGGCGACAGAAACAAGTTTGAAAAGAGTTTTGAAACTTTCTTGAAAAAGATGTTGACAACGCGTTT
>ENA-OQJR01000245-OQJR01000245.1-human-gut-metagenome-genome-assembly--contig:-NODE-245-length-17412-cov-4.746138_pt1 | contig 17412 bp, 18 predicted proteins | sample MGYA00242614_ERZ504781 | MGnify/ENA primary metagenome ERZ504781 (study PRJEB26092, sample SAMD00036365) | human gut metagenome | host: Homo sapiens | study: EMG produced TPA metagenomics assembly of...
ACATGGAGATGGAGGCCCACGACCGTACCGCCAAGATTCATGAGGACCAGGAGAAGGCCGCCGAGCCCGTCAAGGCGCTGGGTTTTGTCGCCGTTGCCGCCGGCTCCGGCGAGGCCGATATCCTCAAGTCCCTCGGCGTCGACGTGATCGTCTCGGGTGGCCAGACCATGAACCCCTCGACCGCCGACCTGCTGGGCGCGGTGGACCAGGTCAACGCGACCTCGGTCATCATCCTGCCCAATAACGGCAACATTCGCATGGCTGCCGAGGCCGCAGCTTCTGCCTGCACCGACAAGAAGGTCGCCGTCGTTCCCACCAAGACTGTCCCGCAGGCGTTCTCCGCGCTGTTCGCGGTCCTGCCCGATTCCGAGCTCGAGGACGCCGTCGCCGCCATGGTCGACGCCATCAGCGAGGTCCGCGATGGCGAGGTCACCCGTGCCGTGCGCGATTCCAGCGCCTCTGATGGTTCTCCGATTCACTCCGGTGATGTCATGGGTATCATCGCCGGCTCCATCGACGTGGTCGGCTCCGACGTGAAGCAGGTCACGCTCGACTGTATCAACCGCATGCAGGAGGAAGAGGAGGGCGACGCGCTGACGATTCTGGCCGGCGAGGAGCTGTCCGATGAAGCCTTCCAGGAGATCGTCGACGCCATTGAGGAGGCTCAGCCCGACCTGGAGATCGATGCCCATCGTGGCGAGCAGCCGCTCTATCCTGTGATCTTCTCGATCGAGTAGGCATCTGCCCATGTCCGAGCTGTGCTCCGTGCCGCGCGTCTCGGAGCGCTTTGCCCAGAGCAATGCGCTCGACGAGGATATCGCGCGACTCAAATATGTTTCGGGTAAACGTGAGGAGGCCCTTCGCCGTCTGGGAATTCGGACGGTGGGGGACCTCCTTCTCCATATCCCTCATCGATACCTGGACTTTACGCGCTCCTGGTCCATCGAGATGGCACCCATCGGTACCGTGTGCACGATTGTCGCCACGGTCGATCGTATCGTCCAAAAGCAGCCTCGCCCGCGTATGCAGGTGACTGAGGTCTCGCTGGTGGACGAGACGGGGGTGCTGCAAGTCGCCTTTTTCCGTCAGCCATGGATTGCCCAGCAGTTTAAGCAGGGAGACCGCCTGGCCGTGATGGGTAAGGTCGAGTTTGCCTACGGCTTTAAGCAGATGGCCTCTCCGCATTTCGAAAAGCTCGAGGGTGGGCGTGCCGCGGGCACCATTCTGCCGGTCCATTACGTGAGCGATGGCGTGAGCCAGGCGTGGATGCGCCGCATCGTAAGCGGCGCGCTTGAGGTTGTCGGCAATCCCTTCGACCCGATTCCCGCACGCTTACGCGTCAAGCGCCGCCTGATGAGCAATGCCCGTGCGTTGCGCTCAATTCATTTTCCATCGAGTATGGCCGAGCGCGATATCGCGCGCGCACGGCTTGCCTACGAGGAGTGCCTCTACCTTCAGCTGGCGCTGCGCCTGCGCAACGACGGCGGCCTGGTCGAAGTCGCTCCCTACGCCCATGCCGCGGGCGAGCACCTGGCAGCGCTCAATGAAGCCCTGCCGTTTTCGCTGAGCGACGAGCAGGAGGCCGCATTCCAAGACATCCTGCACGATATGTGCGATGGCGGGCGCGTGATGAACCGCCTGCTGCTGGGCGACGTCGGTACCGGCAAGACGGCCGTCGCCGCCTGCGCGCTGGCTGTCGCGGCCGATTCGGGCACTCAGTCCTGCGTTATGGCGCCTACGGGCGTGCTGGCGCGCCAATATGCCGATAAGACCGGCCCCTTGCTCTCGCAGGCTGGTATGTCCTGGGCGCTCCTGACGGGTGCCACGCCGGCGGCCGAGCGCGAGCGGATCCATGCGCAGTTGGAATCGGGCAGCTCGACGTCCTCTTTGGAACCCACGCGGTCCTTTCGGATGACGTGGCGTTTAAGCATCTTTCGCTTGTCGTCATCGACGAGCAGCACCGCTTTGGTGTGGGCCAGCGCAATGCCCTGCGTGCCAAAGGCCCTGGTGCGGACCTGCTCGTCATGACGGCGACGCCCATCCCGCGTACGCTGGCGCTCTCGGTCTACGGCGACCTGGACACGAGCATCATCCGCCATCGGCCTGTTCCGGGGGCGGGCGTCACGACGCGCGTGCTCACCGAGTCGAGCCGCGACTTGGCCTACGGCGCCATTCGCGAGGCGCATGAAAAGCGCCAGCAGGCCTATGTGATCTGCCCCCTCGTAGAGCCGAGTGATTCGGCCGATGAGCTGGAAGATGTCCCCGGTATCGCCCGTGACGACGAGGGCCGCGTGACCGTGCCTGTGCCGCTCCACGATACGGCAACCGAGCTCGATAGACTGCGCCTGGCGTTGCCGGGACTTACCATCGAGCGCCTTCACGGCCGCATGCCGGCGGGGGAGAAGGATCGCGTGATCGATGCCTTCAAGCGCGGCGAGATCGACGTGCTCGTATCGACCACGGTGGTCGAGGTGGGCGTCGACGTACCCAACGCCACCGTCATGGTCATCGAGAACGGTGAGCGCTTTGGCTTGGCGGCCCTGCACCAGTTGCGCGGTCGCGTGGGCCGCGGCAGCGTGTCGGGCACCTGCCTGGTCATGACGCACTCCAAGGGCAATGGCGGCGCCTCGGCGGCACAAGACCGCCTCCAGTCGCTCGAGAAGACCTCGGACGGCTTTACGCTCGCCCAGATGGACCTGCGTCTGCGCCACGAGGGCGAGATCCTGGGTTATCGCCAGCACGGCGGCGTGACCCTGCGCTTTGTGGACCTGGACGCCGACGAGGACCTTATCGAATGGGCCCATTTGGACGCGGTCGAGCTCTTGCGGTATGCTTGCAACCTTGACTCCGTGGCGACGCGTCCCTTGCGCGACGCGGTCGCCACGCGCTATCGACATATCTTTAAGGAGGTCAGCGGAGGATGAGAATCATCGGCGGTGAATGGCGCGGCCGCAAGATCGAAGAACCGCGCGGGCGCGATGTCACCCGTCCCACGACCGATCGCGTGCGCGAGGCATGCGCATCTATGGTCATGTCGGCGTTCGATTTCGATTTGGACGAGGTCCGCGTGCTGGATGCCTTTGGCGGCTCCGGCGCCCTGGGAATTGAGATGCTCTCGCGTGGCGCCCGCTTGCTCTCCACGTTCGAGATCGATCGTAATGCCGCCCGTCTGATCACCAAGAATATCGAGTCGCTGTGCCGCGACCGCTCGCGCTGGCGCGTCGTTACCGGCGATGTGCTGGCGAGCGCTTTGCGCGGTCGCGTGCCGGGCGGTCCCTTCGATCTGGTCCTGCTCGATCCGCCGTATGCCTTTGGCGCCGAGCCGGTCGAGGAGCTGCTGCAAAATCTTTCCCAGCAGGGGTTGCTGACGCCCGGGGCCTTTGCCCTGTTTGAGCATGCCACAGCCGATGCAGGCGCTCATCCGGCTGGTTTTGAGACCGTGCGGGAGAAGCACTACGGCATTACCTCGGTTGACTTGCTGCGCTGGGCGGCCGAGGACGAGAACGACCATGCTGACGAGAACGAAAATGACGAGGATGCGCCTTCGGAGGACACCCATGAATGACACCATCAACCGCGTGATCGTCCCGGGCACCTTCGATCCCATCACCTTTGGCCACATCGACGTGATCCGCCGAGCCCGTCGCATCTTTCCCAGTGTGATTGTCGCCGTGGCCGAATCGCAGGGTAAAAACGGCGTGGGTACCACCTTTATGCTCGACGAGCGCGTGGCGCTGGCCCGCGAGGCCCTCGGCGATTTGGACGGCGTTGAGGTGCTGCCCTTCACCGGCCTGCTAGTCGACTTTGCACGTGAACGGGGCGCTGGCGCCGTCGTTAAGGGTCTGCGCGCCATGACCGACTTTGAGTACGAGCTGCAGCAGGCCGACCTCAACTATCGCCTCGATAGCGAGCTGGAATCCATCTTTGTCATGAGTGCTCCGCAGTACGGTTACATCTCGAGCTCGGTGGTGCGCCAGATCGCGTCGCTTGGGAGCGACGTATCGACGTTTGTGCCGCCCAACGTGGTCGAAGCGCTTAAACATCGCTTTTCGTGACGTTTTTTATTGCCTGGTGGCATGTGGTAAACTAACACGATGATATGTTACCTATGAAAGGAGACCGGATGCCGGGCGAGAATTTTCCTGGCGACAGGATCGTGAGTCTTGTCGACGAGCTCGAGGGGCTCATCGAAGAGGCTAAGACGCCGTTCGGCAAGAACGCCCAGATGAAGGTTATCGACGCCGACGTCTTCTTTAACATCCTCGATGAGATCCGCATGAGCTATCCCGAGGAGTGGCAGAAGTCCCGCCGTATCCTCAAAGAGCGTGAGGAGCTTATGGCTTCTGCCGCCGCTCAGGCCGATTCCATCATTGCCGATGCTCAACAGCAGGCGCTCACCATTGCCGGTGAGCAGGAGATCGTCCGCTTAGCCCAGCAGCAGGCCGACGACATCCGCGACCGTGCCCAGCAGTACGAGCGCGAGACGCGCTATGCCGCCGAGGATTACGCCGAGCAGGTCTTTACGCACCTCGAGGAGAACCTTAAGAGCCTGACCGGCACCGTCACCCGTTGCCGTCAGCAGCTCAACGAGGGTGCCGCCCAGCAGAACGGTCAGTGGTAATGGCTGAGTTCCCGAGCGTAACCGTCGATCTTTCCGAGCAGCTCGAGTTTCCCGGAGACTCATATCCGCTGACCGGCAAGGTCGATGTCGCCACCTACATGGTGGGCGAGAAGGAGTACCAGCTGCAGGACGGCATTGCCTACGACGTGGTCTTTACCAACGCCGGTACCGGCGTTCTTCTCTCTGGCATGGTCCGCGCGCACGCCACTGGGGAGTGCGACCGCTGCCTGGAGCCCGCCTCGTTTGATATCGCGGGCGAGATCGAGGAGTTCTACCTCTTTAATGAGCCCGAGGACCCCGAGGCCTACGAAGACGGCTACGAGTTGCTGGGCGAGGATCGCATTGTCGATCTGGGTGAGCCCATCAACGACGCGGTCGTCATGGACACGCCGTTCGTTGTCCTGTGCAAGCCCGATTGCCGCGGCCTTTGCCCCACCTGTGGCATCAATCTCAACGTCGAGCAATGCGATTGCGCCGCCAAGGCGGAGGCCGAATGGGCCGCTGCCACGGAAAATCCATTTGCAGCATTGAAGAATCTCAAGCTTGACGAGTAAAACTGTGGTAGTATCGCTACTTGCGCGTAATCGCCACACTGGATAGTTCATAAGGAAGGTCACTATGCCCGTACCTAAACAAAAGCAGGGTCGTATCCGCACCCATACCCGTCGTTCCGCCAACATGAAGATCTCGGCTGCGGCTCAGTCCACGTGCCCCCGTTGCGGCGCTGTTAAGCTCCCGCATCACGTGTGCCCCAGCTGCGGTTTCTACAAGGACCGCGAGGTTATCGTTACCGAGTAACTGTATACTCTGGATGCGATGCCGTTCCAACTGGAACCACAATGGCCGGCTCAATGAGTCGGCCATTTTTGTATAAGGAGTATATGAAATGAGTAACGTTCGCGTTTGTGTAGACGTTGTGGGCGGAGACGAGAAGCCCCAGGTTGTCCTCGATGGCATCGAGGCTGCGCTTGCGGCAGATCCCGAGATCGAGGTCTTGGCCGTCGGTCCCGCCGAAATCGTCAACCCCTTTGCCGCGGCGCATGCCCGCGTAGAGGCTTTGGAGGCCCCCGACGTCATCAGCATGGAGGACGATCCCATCCGCGCCGTGATGACCAAGCGCAAGTCCTCGATCGTGCTTGCGTGCCGTGCCATTAAGAAGGGCAATGCGGACGCGTTTTTCTCGGCCGGCTCGACCGGTGCCATGACCGCCGCCGCCACGGCCTATGTTACGCCGTTTAGGTATTTGGCAGAAGGCAAGAAGCAGCCGGTCCGTCCGTGCCTGACCAACGCACTGCCCAATCGTGCCGGCGGTCTGACGGTGTTGTGCGATATGGGCGCCAACCCCGATGTCACGGTGGACGATATGGTGCGCTTCGCCCAGATGGGCGCGGCCTATGCCCGCGTGGTTTTGGGCATTGAGCATCCGCGTGTGGGTCTGCTTGCAAACGGCACCGAGGACGAGAAGGGCTCTAACTTTACCAAAGCGTGCTTTCCGGCCATGAAGGCCGCGGTTCCCGGCTTTGTGGGCAACTGCGAGGGCACCGATCTTACGTCGGGCAATTTTGACGTCGTGGTCGCCGACGGCATGTCGGGCAACATCGCGCTCAAGGCCACCGAGGGCGCCGCCAAGTTTTTGCTTCAGGAGCTCAAAGGTGCCTTTATGTCCTCGCTCGGCACCAAGATCGCCGCGCTGCTCATCAAAAAGCAGATGCGCGAGATCAAAGCCAAGCTTTCTGGCGACGCCAAGGGCGGCGCGATCCTGCTGGGCCTGCGCGGTGTCGTGTTGATCGGCCACGGTGCCACGTCGGTCGAGGCCGTCAAGAACGGTACGCTTGCCGCGGCCCAGGCCGTACGTGCCGGGCTTGTCCAGGACGTTGCCAATTCCATGGACGGTATCGTTTTATAAAGGCCCCGTTACGTGGCTCAACCTGTACCGCGTGGGGTAGAATCGGAGCCGTATTGCAACGCGGCTCCGATTGCCGTGTTGTGTTGTGTTCCATGACATACGAGAGGAAGCGCTATGGATCGCTCCGAAATCTTCGATAAGATCGCCGAAGTCGCCGCTGACGTGTTGGGTGTCGATGTCGCCGACATTAGCGACGAGACCACTTTTGACGATCTCGATGCCGATTCGCTCGAGCGTCTGCAGCTGGTGACGGCCATCGAGGACGAGTTCGACCTCGAAATCGATGACGAGACCCTGCTGTCGCTCAACTCTGTCGCCGACGCTGTCGACGCGATCGAAAACGCCAAGGAGGCCTAAGTCTTGGCTTTATCTGAACGACTCACGCGCGCCCAGGAGATTCTGGGCCATGAGTTCAATAACAAGGTGCTGCTGCGCGCGGCGCTCACGCATCCCTCGGCCGTCGAGGGTCAGCCGGTCTCTGCCAGCTATGAGCGCCTTGAGTTCTTGGGCGATTCCATTTTGGGCGCCGTGGTGGCCCGTTCGCTCTTTGAGTCCTATCCCGAGTTTGACGAGGGCAAGCTCACGCGCCTGAAGGTATCCCTAGTCTCGGGCGCCACACTGTCCGAGGTGTCGCACGAGCTGGGTATCGACGACATCATCATCTTTGGTGCCTCCGAGACCGGTACCGGCGCCCGCGGTCTGCATTCGGCGCTCGAGAACGTCTACGAGTCGCTCGTGGGCGCGCTGTACTTGGATGCCGGCTGGGATGCGGCAGCGGAGTTCATCCACCGTACGCTCAAGCCGCACCTGGCCTCCGAGCGTGCCGAGCACCCCGCGAACCCCAAGTCGTTCTTGCAGGAGTGCGTGCAGGCAGACGGCCACGAGCCTCCCGCGTATAAGCTGGTCGGCTCCGAGGGCCCCGCGCATGCGCCCACCTTTACCGCTGTGGCGCTCATCGACGGTATTCGCCAGGGCCGCGGCACCGGTTCCTCCAAGAAGGAGGCCGAGGCAGCCGCTGCGCTCGAGGCGCTCGACCGCATGGGTTACACCACCAACGGCGTGATTCTCAACAAGAAGCCTGTCTAAGCGAGGAACCGTGTATCTCAAGTCCCTCACGCTCAAAGGGTTCAAGTCGTTTGCCGACCGCGCCCATATGTCATTTGAGCCGGGCCTGACCGTCATCGTCGGTCCCAACGGCTCGGGAAAATCGAACATCTCCGACTCGATTCTGTGGGTCCTGGGCGAGCAGAGCGCCAAGCAGCTGCGCGGCCAGGCCATGGAGGACGTCATCTTCTCGGGTTCGTCGGCGCGCAAGCCGGTGGGTGTCGCCGAGGTCACCCTGGTGCTCGATAACTCGGACCATATGCTGCCCGTCGACTTTGACGAGGTCGCCATCACCCGTCGTATGTATCGCTCGGGCGAAAGCGAGTACCTCATCAACTCGAGCCCGTGCCGCCTGATGGATATTCAGGACATTCTGCACGATTCGGGTCTGGGCAAGGATACGCATTCCATCATTAGCCAGGGAAAGCTCGATGCCATTTTGCAGAGCCGCCCCGAGGAGCGCCGCGCCCTGGTCGAGGAGGCTGCCGGCATCTCCAAGCACAAGCGCCGCAAGGAGCGTGCGCTCAAAAAGATTAAATCGATGGACGAGCACCTGACCCGTGCCCGCGATATCAATAAGGAGATTGCTCGTCAGCTGCGGCCGCTGGAGCGTCAGGTCGATCGCGCGCGCAAGTATAAAGAGCTGTCCTCGCGCGCGAACGAGCTTACGCAGATGCTGGCCGTCGACGAGCTTCGTTCGCTGCAGTCGCAGTGGAACGACCTGGAGAGCCGCTCTAAGGAGGGCGCTGCCGAGCTTGAGCTTGCGCAATACCGCTTGGGCGAAAAGGAGCGTGAGCTCGAGAAGCTCCAGGTTATGCTCGAGGAAAAGGGCCTGTTTGTGGGCGATCTGGGCGAGCAGCGCCGCCATATGCAAGACGTGGTCGCCGCATTAACTCAGATATGCGCCTGCTCGAGGAAAAGGGCCACAACATGGTGTCGCGCCTGTCTGACATGCGCGGCCAGATTTCGAGCTCCGAGCATCAGCGTCGTCGCGTGGTCGAGGAGCTCGAGGACGCGCGTGCGCAGCTTGAGGAAGTGACCGGTGCGCACATGCAGGCCCAGGAGGACGTTGACGCCGCTGGTCCTGCCGCCGCTGAGCTCCACGAGCGGCGCGTGGCGCTCGACAATCAAATTTCGCAGCTTACGCGCGAGCAGCGCGATGTGCAGCGTGTGGCCGATAACGCCGCGCTCGAGCTTGCCAAGGTGAAGGACTCTTTGAGCAATGCCGAGGTCGAGGACAACATGTACGCCTCGCGCCTGGAGCAGATCGACGAGCAGCTCGAGGAGGTCACGGCCTCGCTCGAGAGCCGTCGCGACCGCGCTGAGGAGCTCGACGGCGCGCTTGATCAGGCCCGCCAGGCCCAGGTCGATGCGCGCGAGGCCACCGAGGTTGCCCGTGCAGCCCTTAAAGACTTGCGTGCCCGCGAGAGCGAGGCGCGCAACAAGCTGTCCGAGGTTCGCTCGGAGCTTGCCAGCCAAAAGAAGCTCGATGCCCGCATGGCCGACAGCTCGCCGCTGGTGAGCCGTCTGGTGGGCGCGCTGGGTGATGATGTTTCGGGTCGTCTGGGCGACGTGCTCGAGGCCCCTCTTGAGCTCGAGAGCCTGGTCGAGCAGCTGCTTGCCGGCGATATCGATGCCCTGCTGTTTGATGACGCCGCCACGCTTGAGCGTGCCGGTCGTGCGGCACTGGACCAAAAGAAGGCCTCGGGCGAGGCACTGCTGATGGCGCGCGGCGTGAGCGGCTCTGCTGCTGCTAAGGGCGCTGCCGGTTCGCGTCTGGTCGATCGCCTGTCCGTGCGCGCCGGTTATGGTCCGGTTGTCGAGGCCCTGCTCGGCGGCTATTACGTGGTCGATGACTTGGCTGCTGCGCTGGCGGCACCTGTCGTTGACGGCGTGACCTATGTGACGCCCGATGGCGCCCGCGTGAGCTGTGGCGGCCTGGTGCGCGTGGGGCTCGATGCCGGCGAGGCTTCGGGTGCTCTTGAGCGCAAACGTCGCATTCGCGAGCTGGAGGGCCTGGAGCCCGATTTGGCTGCCGTGTTTGAGCACGTGTCGGATCAGGTCGTCGAGGCCAATGCGGCCGTCGAGGAGGCGCGTGCCGCCGAGGGCGATGCCGCCGGCGAGATCGCCCGTCTTGAGGGCGAGCGCCGCTCGCTGCTCTCTGAGATCGGCCGCTTGGAGCAAAGCGCCAACAATGCCGAGGTCGAGCGCGTGCGCATCTCCAAGCGCCGCGAGCAGGCCGCCGAGGCCGTTCGCGCAGCGCGCCCGCGCGTTGACGAGCTCACCCGTTCGCGCGACGAGGCCCGTGCGCAGGCAAGCGACCTGGGTCTCCAGATTGCCGAAGCCAACGACGAGCTCGATCGCGTGCGCCGTGACGATTCCGAGGCCGCCGGCAAGCTCGCCGATGCCAAGGTGCGCCTGGCCCAGACGAGCGAGCGTCTGCGTTCGCTGAAGGGCCGCGTGCCCGACCTGGAGCATCGCCTGGAGGGCATCGACCGCCGTATTCGCGGAACACGCCAGGCCTCGCGCTCACTCGAGCTGCTGCGTCTGCGCGTCGATCCCATGCACGAGCGCTATTCGGCCCTGCTGGAGCGCGCGTCGGATTGGGCCGCGCGTCTGCGTGACCAGGCTTCGCTCGAGGAGGCGGACTCGGCCTCGCTCAAGAAGACCATCGAGGACGCCAAGGCCGAGGTCTCCTGCGCCAAGGAGCGGGTCGATGCCGCCACGGCGACGCAAAACGAGTTCAAGGTCGCACGTGGCAAGCTCGAGGTGCAGGTGGAGGCTGCCATCAAGGCCATTACCGCCGATGGCACCACGGTACTCGAGGAAGCGCTCATGCTTCCCGCCCCCACCGACCGCGATGCCGCCGAGCGCGAGCTCAACCAGCTCGTGCGCCAGATCAACAACCTGGGCCCTGTGAACCAGGTTGCCATGGAGGAGTACGAGCAGCTCAAGCGCCGCGCCGATTACATCGAGGAGCAGCTGGCCGATCTGGAGAGCGCGCGCAAGGCGCTCACCAAGATCACGGTGGCTATCGACCGTAAGATGCGTAAGGCGTTCCTGGTGACCTTTGAGAAGGTCGATGCGAACTTCCGCGAGATCTTCGCCATGCTGTTCCCGGGTGGCCAGGCACATCTGGAGATGACCGACCCCGAGCATCCGGCCGAGACGGGCATCGAGGTCGTGGCGCAGCCGCGTGGCAAGCGCATCACCAAGATGATGCTCATGTCGGGCGGCGAGAAGAGCCTGACGGCGCTCGCCCTGCTCTTTGCCGTGTATCGCACGCGTACGGTGCCGTTCTATGTGCTGGACGAGGTCGAGGCGGCACTCGACGACGCCAACCTGTCCAAGCTCATCGGCGCGCTCGACGTGTTGCGTTCCGATACGCAGCTCTTGGTTATCTCGCATCAGCGCCGTACTATGGAGGACGCTGACGTCCTCTACGGCGTCTCGATGCAAGCCGACGGCGTCAGTCGTGTCGTCTCGCAAAAACTCGATCGCGAAACCGGAAAGGTCGTGAATGCATAATGGGATTCTTCGATGCTCTCTCGCGCGGACTTGAACGCAGCCGCGAGGCCCTCAACGAGGTCTTTTACTTTGGCGGTGAGGTCGACGAGGATTTTTGGGAGGACCTAGAGGATACTCTCGTCATGGGTGACATGGGTGCCGAGGTCGCCATCCAGGTCTCCGATGACCTGCGCGATGCCGCGGCCAAGAAGAACCTCAAGACCGCCCCGCAACTCCGTCGCGCCCTGGCCGAGCAGCTCGAGCAGCATTTTGTGCCCGTTGAGCGCGACCCGTTCGCCGACACGCCGAGCTGCGTGCTGTTTGTGGGCATTAACGGTGCCGGCAAGACCACGACGGTCGGCAAGATCGCGAGCGCCATGGCTGCCCGCGGCAAGAATGTCGTGATCGGTTCGGCCGATACCTTCCGCGCCGCCGCCATCGAGCAGCTCGATGTGTGGGGCCAGCGCGCCGGCGTTCCCGTCATCAAGCGCGACCGCGGCTCCGACCCGGCAAGCGTTTGCTACGACGTGCTCGACGAGGCCGACAAGCGCGGCAGCGACCTGGTGCTTATCGACACCGCCGGCCGTCTGCACACGAGCCCCGAGCTCATGCGCGAGCTTGCCAAGGTGGTCAACGTGACGCGTAAGCGCGCCGCCAATATGGCCGCCGGCCCCATGCCCGTCTCGGTCGTCCTTGTAATCGATGCCGCGACGGGCCAAAACGGTCTGAATCAGGCGCTTGAGTTTAACGAGGCGCTGGGCCTGGACGGTATTATCATGACAAAGCTCGACGGCACGGCAAAGGGCGGTATCGCCATGGCCGTGGCCGAGAAGCTCAAGCTCCCGATCCTGCGCGTGGGCGTGGGCGAGCAGGTCGATGACCTGCAGGAGTTCAATGCCAAAGATTTCTGCCGCGCCCTGGTGGGCGAGTCCAATTAAGGAGTGACTAGTGTTTGATTCTCTGAGCGATCGCCTCAACGACACATTTGACCGCCTGCGCGGCAAGGGTAAGCTGACCGAGGCCGATATTACCTCGGCCATGCGCGACATTCGCATGGCGCTGCTCGAGGCCGACGTCAACTTCAAGGTCGTTAAGGAGTTCGTCGCCAAGACCAAGGAGCGCTGCATGACCGCCGAGGTCATGGAGTCGCTGTCGCCGGCGCAAAACGTCGTCAAGATCGTGCTCGACGAGCTCACCGAGATGCTCGGCTCCACCGAGAGCAAGCTCGTCTTTAGCAACCGCATTCCCAATGTCATCATGCTCGTGGGCCTGCAGGGCTCCGGTAAGACCACGGCTGCCGTAAAGCTGGCCTACCTGCTCAAGAAGCAGGGCCGCTCGCCGCTGCTCGCCGCGTGCGACGTCTACCGTCCCGCCGCTGCCGACCAGCTGGCCACGCTTGGCGGCGAGATCGGCGTGCCGGTCTTCCGCGGTGACGGCGCGCACCCGGTCGATATCGCCAAGGGCGCCATCCAGGAGGCCGTTGACCACCTGCGCGACGTGGTCATCGTCGATACCGCCGGTCGCCTGCAGATCGACGAGCAGATGATGCAGGAGGCCGTGGACATCAAGAAGGCCGTCAAGCCCGATCAGGTGCTGATGGTCGTCGATGCCATGACCGGCCAGGATATTGTCAACGTCGTCTCGACCTTCGCCGAGCGCACCGACTTTGACGGCGTGATCATCTCCAAGCTCGACGGCGATGCCCGCGGCGGCGGCGCGCTTTCCGTGCGCCAGGTGACCGGTAAGCCCATCAAGTTCGTGAGCATGGGCGAGAAACCCGATTCGCTGGAGCCGTTCTATCCCGATCGTATGGCCAAGCGCATTCTGGGCATGGGCGATGTTGTCGGCATCATCGAGAAGGCCCAGGAGGCAGCCGACGCCGAGCAGCTCGAGGCTGCCGAGCGTATGCTGCGCGAGGGCTTTACCATGAACGACATGCTCGACCAGATGAAGGCCGTCAAGAAGATGGGCGGCATGAAGGGCATTCTGGGCATGCTTCCCGGTGGTCAGCGCGCGCTCAACCAGATGGGCGGCAACCTGGACGAGGGCATCTTTGACAAGAACGAGGCCATCATCATGTCGATGACCAAGGAGGAGCGCCTGCGTCCCTCTATCATCAACGGCCAGCGTCGCGCGCGTATCGCCAAGGGCGCCGGCGTGACCCCCACCGAGGTCAATAGCCTTATGAAGCAGTGGGGCGAGATGAATAAGATGATGGGCCGCATGCGCACGATGGCCAATCAGGCGCAGGCCGGCGGCAAGAAGGGCAAGAAGGGCAAGAAGGGCAAAAAGATGCGCATGCCCAATATTCCCGGTCTGGATGCCATGGGTTTGGGCGGCATGGGCGGCCTGGGAACGGGCGGTCCCAAGTCCGATATGGATCTGCTGCGCCAGATGGAAGCGCAGATGCGCAATAAGAAGTAACGACTGGTTGAGTCGTGTATGGCGAAGGCCGCCTGGATGGTACTCCAGGCGGCCTTCGCCGTTCGTTCGTAGGTTGTCGCACGCGCGTAAGCGTGTTGGCGTTGAGATGCCTGCCGCTAGTGGCAGCTGCAGCCCTCCTGCCCGTCGTGGTCGTGATGGCCGTGGCAGCCGCAGGGCTCGCCATGCTCATGGGTGTGCTCGTGGTCATGACCATGGCAGTCGCAGGTTGCCTCGCCGGTCTGAGCGAGCGTGCCGGCGATAAGGGCCTCGACGCAAGCGTCGCAGCTGCCCTGGGCACCTGCGTATACCGTGATGCCGGCTTGGGCAAGCGCGTTGATAGCCCCGCCTCCGATACCGCCGCAGATGAGCGTGTCGACGCCACCGTTGGCGAGCAGGCCCGCCAGGGCACCGTGACCAGTGCCGCCGGTGCCTACGACCTGCTCGTTGAGCACCTTGCCGTCCTGAATGTCGTAGATCTTGAACTGCTCGCTGCGGCCAAAGTGCATAAAGATGTTGCCGTTGTCGTACGTCGTTGCCACCCTCATGGTGCTGACCTCCTTTGCTGGCCATGCGGCCGTTGTCGTGGTGATGGGGGAGTATGCGATATTGCCGCCCTCGATACTGAGCGCTCGCCCGTTGACCAGCGCGTTTGCCACCTTACGATGTGCTCGGCTGCAAATAGCCGCCACCGTGGCGCGCGCGATGCCCATCTGCTGTGCGACTGCCTCTTGGTTAAGGCCTTCCAGGTCGCACAGGCGCAGCACCTCGAGTTCGTCGATCGTCATGTCGATGGCGTCTCCACTGGCAAGGCCGTCGGGGGTAAAGCCGCGGTATTCGGGGATGATCCCAACGCGGCGTAATTTTTCTCGTCTTCCTGCCATACACTCTCCAAATCTGACATATGTCAGTAATAGGATAGCGCGCATGCGGAAGCGTACAAGCTATTTTTGGCATATGTCAGAAAAAGGCAAAGGCGTTCCGCTTGCGAATGCAGAGCCGTGCTACCGTGCATTGCGTGTGCCTACCCTAGTGTCCAATCCGACACTGCGCGCCTGGGCTACAATAAAAATCGCTTATAGGCGACTGACAGGAGGGTCAATGAGCAAGGCTGATCAACAGTTTGTATCCATGTGCCGCGACATTCTGGACCATGGCACCACCACCGAGGGTCAAAAGGTCCGACCGGTGTGGGAGGATGGCACCCCTGCCTATACTATAAAAAACTTTGGCGTTACGGCGCGTTACGACCTGCGCGAGGAGTTCCCTGCGCTCACCCTGCGTCGCACGGCGCTTAAGTCTGCCATGGATGAGATCTTGTGGATCTATCAAAAGAAGTCCAATAACGTCCATGACCTCAACAGCCATATCTGGGATGAGTGGGCCGACGAGACCGGCTCCATCGGCAAGGCCTACGGGTACCAGATTGGCCAGAAGAGCCATTACGCCGAGGGCGATTTCGATCAGATGGACCGTGTGCTGTACGATCTTAAGCACACGCCGTACAGCCGCCGCATCATGACCAACACGTACGTGTTTAGTGACCTGTCCGAGATGCACCTGTATCCGTGCGCCTACAGCGTGACCTATAACGTCACGCAGCGCCCGCAGGACGACAAGCCCACGCTCAACATGATTCTCAACCAGCGCAGCCAGGACATTTTGGCCGCGAACAACTGGAACGTGTGCCAGTACGCCATTTTGCTGATGATGGTCGCGCAGTCGGTCGATATGATTCCCGGTGAGCTGCTGCACGTGATCGCCGACGCCCATATCTATGATCGTCATGTCGATATCGTCCGCGAGCTTATCGAGCGTCCGCAGTTTGCGGCACCCAAGGTAACGCTTAACCCCGATGTGCATGATTTTTACGCGTTTACGACTGATGACCTGATCGTCGAGGGCTATGAGCACGGCCCGCAGGTCAAGAACATTCCCATTGCGGTGTAGGTGGTGCTCATGACGTGTAAGCTATCTGCTATCGTCGCCGTGTGTGACGATTGGGGCATTGGGTGCGAGGGCGACATGGTGGTGTCCAATCGCGCCGACATGCGCCATTTTATTGCCTGCACCAAGGGCTGCCCGGTCATCATGGGGCGCAAGACGCTGCTGAGTTTTCCCGGTGGGCGTCCGCTCAAGAATCGTCGCAATATCGTGCTCACGCGCGACGAGGATTTTGCGCCCCAGGGCGTCGACGTGGTGCATAGCATCGACGAGGCGCTCGCCGCGGTTGCCGATGAGCCCGTTGCCTGGGTGATTGGTGGCGGCGATGTCTATCGGCAGTTTTTGCCGTATTGCGTCGAGGCCGAGGTCACTCATAACCACTGCGTCCATCCCGTGGACACGTACTTTCCCGACTTGGACGCCGATCCCGCGTGGGAGATTGCGCAGCGTAGCGGGGTCGCGACGATTGCCGCCGGTGAGGGTGACGAGGGCATCGATTATGAGTTCGTGACGTATCGTCGCATCGAGGCGTAAATCGTCTGGCGTGAACGGTATCATCGGGTTGATTGAATGCATGGGGCGGCGCTTAGCGTCGCCTCGTTTGGTATAGATGTGCTGTAAAGAAAGGTGCGGGCTGGCTGCTATGACTGATGCCGTTGAGGTTCTGCGAATTGATTCGCTCGAGGACGAGCGGCTCGATGCCTACGTGCGACTGACCGAGCGCGAGCTGCGCTGCGTGCTGGAGCCGCAGAAGGGCATCTTTATTGCGGAGAGCGCCAAGGTCATCGAGCGCGCGGTGCGTGCCGGATATCAGCCGGTGAGCTTTCTTTTGGGCGAACGCTGGCTCGACCAGATGATGCCGCTGTTTGAGCGCCTAGTCGTGCGCGAGGGCGCGGGTCCTGTTCCTGTGTTCGTTGCCTCCATGGAGCTCATGGAGCAGCTGACGGGCTTTAACGTGACGCGCGGTGCGCTCGCGGCGTTTCGTCGCCCGCGGCAGATTCCGGTTGATGAGTTCTTGGATGGCGTCGTCGAGGCGGCGGGGGAGCGCCCGGTGCGCGTGTGCGTGCTCGAGGGTATTGTCGACCACACGAACGTGGGTGCGATTTTCCGCTCGGCCGCCGCGCTCAATGTCGACGGTATTTTGGTCAGTCCGACGTGCTGCGACCCGCTGTACCGTCGCTCGGCCCGCGTGAGCATGGGCACGGTGTTTCAGGTGCCGTGGACGCGTATTGGCAGCGAGGCTCGTGTGTGGCCGCATGACGGGTTGGCGGCGCTACACGATGCCGGCTTTTCGTGTGCCGCTATGGCGTTGACGGACGATTCCGTATCGCTGGACGATCCCGTGCTGCAGGAGATTGACCGCTTGGCAATCTTTATGGGTACCGAGGGTGCCGGCTTGGGCGCCAAGACCATTGCCGGCTGTGACCGGGCCGTGCGCATTCCGATGGCGCACGGGGTCGATTCGCTTAACGTGGCCGCGGCGAGCGCCGTCGCCTTTTGGCAGCTGTGCCCGCACGTGAGCAATGAGTATCACTACCAGCCGGGTTTGTATCACTAGGCAGATAGTTCGCACCGGGCTCTGACTCGGGGTGTTTCGGTCGACGCCGGTCGGTGCTAAGCTGCTATTGGCTTGGGTCTTAAATTACTGTTTTGTCGGTTGACGTGCGCTTTTGGGGAGGGCGTGTGGCTAAGAAATCTACGGCTATCGATGTAACGCAGGGTGTTATTTGGCAGCAGCTGCTTTCGCTATGTGTTCCCATCTTTTTTAGTTCGTTTTTTCAGCAGGCCTACACGCTTATCGGTACCTATATCGTCGGTCAGTTTGGCGGCAAGCTCGCGCTAGGTGGCATTCAAGCTACGATGGTGCTCACCGAGCTCTGCATTGGCTTTTGCGTTGGCGTCGGCGCCG
>ENA-OQJR01000246-OQJR01000246.1-human-gut-metagenome-genome-assembly--contig:-NODE-246-length-17401-cov-3.660299_pt1 | contig 17401 bp, 7 predicted proteins | sample MGYA00242614_ERZ504781 | MGnify/ENA primary metagenome ERZ504781 (study PRJEB26092, sample SAMD00036365) | human gut metagenome | host: Homo sapiens | study: EMG produced TPA metagenomics assembly of...
GGAAAACCGATGCGTCCTTGGCAACGACGCTCTCCCCTGTCACAGCCTGAACGATCCAATCGATGGACCATGCACTGCCGGCAGAGGGATAGACAAAACCCAGCGACACAACGATCAAGACGATGCAGCCGGCCGTCAGGGCACCAACAAGCGCCTTGCGCCGAGGGGCAGACGCCGCCGAAGCGGCGCCCTTTTGCTTTCCATCGTCGAGCTGGATGAACGACGAATCGGGCTGCTTGGAGCCGGCGTCCTGAGGTTTATTGGACACAGCCCTCACCTACCGACGCTTGGTAAACACGAACACGCCGATGACGGCGAGACCGATCACGCCGGCCGCCACGCCAGCAATGGCGATCGGATTGAAGCCAGACTCCTGCGAGGAAGCCGCAGCGGACTTCTTGGCAGTGGTCGATGCAGACGAGCCCGTGTCGGACTTGCCGGACTTGTCATCCTTCTTGCTGGACTTCTTGTCCTTCTTGCCGGACTTATCGGATTTCTTCTTGGAATCCTTATCGTCCTTGGTCTCGGTCGTAGTCGTGGTAGACGACACCGGCTTCTTACCCGGAGCAACAGCACCGCCAGCCTGCTGGCCGTTTGTGCCGTTACCGGAGCCAGAACCAGCACCGGCATTACCCGAACCGCCGTTGCCGCCAGCGGAGCCAGAGCCACCGTTACCACCAGGGTTAACAGCATTCTTGATCCACTTGGCATACAGCGTCATATCAGCCGTCACCGCAACGCTAAAGTCATATGCCTCCGTACAAGCCTCGTCGGTATACCAACCCGCGAAGGTGTAGCCTTCGCGCGTCGGATCGGCAGGCTTGGCGATAGAGCCGTTGGCGGCCGTAGTCTGAAAATCGACCTTGGACCCCTCGCCGGCGCTAAACGAAACCTTAACGCCAGCATTCAGTTTGAACAGCGTGCCAGAGTCGTTGATGTAGTACAAGTTGCCCTGGGCATCACAAGCGATTGGCGAGTCACAGAAGTTGTAGTGGCCCGTTGCGCTAAACACACCAGAAGCCTCAGCGTCACCCAACTTGTAACGATATACGCCACCGCCTGAGGTGTAGTTAACGAAATCAGGGCTCTCGCCGTAGTTAACCGTGAAGTAGACATACGCGTCTTCGCCCTGGACACTCACGAGCGGAGCGCCCTTGATGCCGCCAGCAGGAAGCGCAGTGCCATCAGCAGACGAAACCAGCGTCTTGGCAAAATTGTTGGCCGGATCAATAATCGCCAGCGCAGAGCCGCCAGCAACCTCGCCGCCAACAATCAGCTTGCCATCATACGTCGTCGTAGGCACGCATGCACATCCCGTAAGGCCAAGGTCGACCACACGCTCCTCGGTAATACGCGAAGCGGCATCCGCATCGCGTGAGTCGCCATCAGAAATCGCCAAGACGTGCAGCTTGCCGTCGCGCGAGATTAGATAGGCATGGCTGCCGTCAGCCGAAAGCACGCAGGTGGAGTTGACAACAGCACCAACCGAAACCTTTCCGAGCACATCGCCCGAAGACTTGCTGAGCATCTCGACGGTACCGGCACTGGTGGGAACCAAGACAAAGTCATCGCCCACCGTCGCGCCCGTCCAGTAATAACCCTCGTCGGCATTGACATGCTGCCAAGAAACAGCGCCGGTCAGGATGTTAATACGCGTCAGATGACCGTTATTGTACGTACCCTTTCCATAGTCGACATCAACGGTGCCGACATAGAGGTAATTGCCATCAACCGTCAGCTGAGAATTCGACTGGGCAATCCCGCTCACGGAGTCAGTGACCCAAACCGTTGTGAGCGCGTCAGCCGTCAGGGCCTGGACCGCACCGCCGTCAAGCGGAACGATAACCAAACCGCTCGCATAAATCGGGCGCGAGGTGTAACCGACCGCTTTCTTAAGATTCGACTCGGCACGGACCTCGCCCGACTTGGCGTCAATCTTTAGCAAACGCTTGTTGACGGCGAGGTATACGTAGCCGTTCACGACGATAGGTTCACTCGCGTTGGGATACGCCGAACCAGAATACGCCTTCCAATCGAACGTCCAAGAGCTCGCTAGCGCACCCGTAGGCGTCGAAACGTTCTCGACCGCCGCATTGGACTTGCCATCCCAATCGGACTTCCAATCGGTCGGACGCGGGGCGCTCGGATTGACTACGACCTCGTCGGGATTAGGCACCGTACCGCCGGCAGCATAAGCCCAGACGATCTCGTCATGCGACTTGAGCACGTAGTCACTATCGAGCTGAGAACCGGGAACACCGTTAACAAAGTACGACCAAGCGCCGGCCAACTTAGTGCCGTCAAGCGGAGAGACAAGGCTGTGAACGCCCCAGAAGCCCAGCTGATCGTACATCTCGGACTTGATGCCCAAGGCATCAAAGTAGGCGGCAGTGGCGTCCTTGATCGTCGTGCCCTCAACAAACACCTGCGTCGAAGGATCGGTCCAGCGCTGTGCCTTATCGTCCTTCTTACCGATGATCTCCATCGAGACAGCAACCTGACCGGGCATGGTGCCATCGGAACCATAGACCCAGGCAATCTCATCGCCGGCCTTGAGCGTGTAGTTGCCGGCGCCGACATTGGCCATCTTGCCGTTAACGAAGAACTGCCAGGACTTCCAGGTGCTTTCGTTTACCTGTACGGTCGATAGTTTCACGCTCTTATTGAACGGGGAAGTCAGCGAATTGAGGAACCAACCATACGAACCGGTTTGGACGTCGGCGCCAATACCGGCCTGCTTAAAGACCTGCTCGGAAAGATCGGCGGCAGTTGCGCCCTCTTCCACCAGTGCAGTCGTAGGCTGCGCCCACGTCTGCTGAGCACCCGAAGCGTCCTGACCGACAACGGTGCAGCTTACCGAAAGCCGGTCGGTGGGTGCAGCGTCGCCGTACTTCGAGTAGCACCAGACGACAGAGTCGTCCGCCTCGAGGGGGTAGCTGCCAGCGCCAACCGACGCCGCAACACCATTGATAAACAGCTGCCAATAGGCGCCCGTAGCATGGTCGTATGCAAGGGTGCGATCGGCATCGAAAGGCGACGTAATGGAATTGAGCACCCAACCCCAAGAGCCGTTGGGGTCATAGTCGGCCTTGAGGCCGGCCTGCTTAAAGAGCTCCTCGGAAAGATCGGCAGCAGTCGAGCCGTTCTTGAGCGTGTACTGCGAAGCGGCAGCCCACGTCTGCTGCTTGCCCTTAGCGTCGACGCCAATAACCGAGCACGTCGCTGTGACCTCGGGGCTGTTTTGACCACTCGTGCCCACGACCGTCAACGTTGCCGAAACATCTTGGTTGGCAAGCTTGGCATACGTGGCATTGTCGGGATAGCGCTCGGCATAGCGAGCGTACTTCTCGCTCGTCAGGCGCGAGGAAACGACAACCTTCGTGTTGTACTGCGGCTGCGTGACCTTCAGGTTCTCTGCGGAGACAATAGAGCTGTTGCTCGACTTAAACAGACGCCAGTCCTGTCCGGACATCGCATCATAGCCAGGTAGGTCAACCGGAACAATGCCGGGGGACGTCGAATCGGTCGTTGCCTTGTTGTAGCTCCAGGCAAGGTTGCCGTCGGCATCAAGATAAGCCTTCTGGAACGCGTGCATGTCGGCCGAAACGGCATTGGCTTCCTGGCCATTCAGAATGGCGGCAGCATAGCCGGCCTTCGCCTTTTCCATAAGGGACAGCTCGGCATCGAGCTCGTCCTTATTCTGCGGGGCAATCGCGAAGTCGAGGGTCTTGCTTGCCGTGACCTCGGCGTTGGACTTATCGGTCACCGTGAGGGTGATCTTGGTCTTCGCCGCCTTGGCTCCGGGCAGCGGCTGGTAGACCGTGCCCTTGTAGCCGTTGAACGTAATGTCATCGGTGCTGGCAGAGTACTTGACCTCGTAATACTTGCCGTCGATATTAAGCGTGCTCGTGCGCGGCATCTGCAGGTCGGCGGTCAGGCCATCCTTGTTGGCGACCGCGTCAGTGCCGAAGTACTTGATATTGTCGTAGGTAAAGGCCGCATCGACCTTCTCCTGCAGCGCCTTCTTGTCGGCGGCGACCTTCTCGGGATCGCCCTTGACGGTCACCGTGAAGTCGTGCGCGCCCTTAACGTCAGACGGGCCACCGCTCACAAACGAAACGGTCGCGGTCAGCGTTACGGTGCGATCGCTCGAAACGCGCGTCACCTTGCCGGTGTAGTCGTCCCAGCCATAACCGGACGGCCAAATGACATCGCCGTCGGAGCTCTTCCAGCTAACCTCGAACTTGCTCTTGGAGCCTGCGCGGTACGGAAGCGTGAGGTTGGACGTAACGGACTCGGTCGAATCGCCCGCAGCGTAACCGATGGCAACCTGCTCGGCGGCATCGTCGAGCATCTGCTGCACACGAGCCTCGTCCCAAGCAACCTGCACCGACTTACTGGGCTGGTAATACTCGGTCTTGCCATCGCGCGACAGCTCAAACACGACGTCGGCGCTACGCAGACCGTCGATGTTGTAACCGGTGTAGTTGTTGGGGTCGATGTAGAAGAACGTCACATCGCCGTTGGTCTTACCCTGGGCGTCGGAGATACCGACCGTTGCCTTGTCATCCTCTTCATTAAAGGCAACGCCGCCCTCGGAGACCTTGACGTCAATATCGGTAAATCCCAAATCGGCAAGCTGCGCCTTCAGCGCGTCGTTAACGTTGCCGCCCTTTGCGCTGTAGTCAACAACAATCTGCTTGTTAGCATCGGTGAGCTTTTGGGCTGCAGCCTCGAGCGAGCCCGCGGCGATAACCTTGTTGGCGGAGACGAGCTCGACCGTCGAGCTGCCGCTCGTGGCGACAGCCTTCAGATACTTACCCGCGGCAGAAGCCGAAACCGTTGCCGTGGCGCCCGACATATCGGACAGCAGCGTCCAGTCGGCCTCCGGAGCCTTCGCATCGTCCGCCGCATACCAGGCAACAGTCGCCTGAGTGGTCACGTCAATGCCGTTGGTGGTCGAACCGTCGGCGCGCTTAGCCTGCGCCGTCGCCTTGACGCTATCACCCGAAACGAGATGGGTCGAATCACTATTGATCTGTGGCGTAGTGGTCACGCGCAGCAGGCTATACTCCCCCGCCGCGGTAACGCTATCGGGCGAAACCCACTCAACGGTGTTGTCGAGGGCGTTCGCCGTAACTTTGATGCGCTTGCCAACAAGCGCGTCCGAAATAGTCAGGCTGCCATCGGTCGTATCGATGCCGTCGGTGAGCTCGGTCCAGTCGGCATCGCCCTCGCCCTTGGCATACCACGCCATAGTGAGCTCGGCATCGTCGGGCACGTCCTTGGTCGAGCCCGACCAGCTGCCCGGAACCTGCACGCTCGGCGTGATCTTTGAACCCACGCTCAGCGTAACGTTCTTATCGGCAAGCTCGATGCCCGCCAGCTTGTACTGGCCCTTGAGCGTCACGGGGCCGAGCGGGGCAACGGACTGCGTGCCGCCGTAGGAGCTCTTCTTCTGCGTGCTGGAAACGGTATTTTCGCTCGTAACCTTCACGCGCAGGTACTTGCCAGTATACGCGGCGTCAACGACATAGGTCGCTTCGGTGGCACCGGGGATATCGGTGTAAGCGGAGTCGTAGCTCGAGCTGCTGTTTGCATACTGCCACTGGTAGGTCACATTATCGGTGCGGTCGATATAGTGATAGTTGGAGCCGTCCTTTTTGCGCACTTTGGTCTTGAGCGTATCGCCCACGTGCACGCCGTTGGTGGCAGGAGAGCCCTCGAACTGCACGTCATAGAGCTCCACTTGGCCCGCAACGGAAACAGGACCCGCCGCATAGTAAGGCTTCTGCTCGCCGTAACCGCCGTTGGCCTTGGCCACGACGTAGTAGCCCTTGAGGGCAGCGGTCACCGTCAGGGTGTTACCGGTCTCACCCTCGATAGGCGTGTTGCACGAGCTTGCGGTGTTCGACGTGCCCTTGTACCACTGCCACGTGACATGCGAGTCAGTGGTAACGTCGGTGGAACCCGCCTTTGCGGTCGCCGTAATCGTAGAGCCGACCTCGACTTTGCCCGAGGAGGGGCTCATGGACACTTTGGTGATATTAATTGAACCGGCGGGCGCAACGAGAGCGCCCGTCGAGTTGGTCAAGCTCGAAGAGCCAATCTTCGAGGACACCTTGCACTTGAGGTACTTGCCACCCAAAGCGTCGGTAAGCTCGAGGGTCTCACCCGTGGCACCCGCAATGTCGGTATACGTGCCACTCTTGGTGTCAGAGCACTGCCACTGATAGTTGAGCTTGTTCGCGTCGATAAACGTCGAGGCGCCCTTCTCCTTGGCGCGAGCCTGGGCGGTATCGCCAACCGCGAACACGGAGTTGTTGGTCTTGGGATTGATGAGCGAAACCGCGAAGACGTCCACCGCACCGGCCTGTTTGACCTTGTTGGAGGTGGTCTTGCTCACCGTATTTACGCCAGCAGTAGCCTCGACTCTGATGTACTTGCCCTCGAGGTCATCGGTCACCGTGAGGGAAGCGCCCGTCTCGCCCTCGATCTTGGTAAAGCCCGAGTACTGCGAGGTAGATGCGGACCAGGTGTAGGTGACCTTGGCGTCGGAGCCCGCGGGGCTCGACCAATCCTTGTACGGCGTCGCCATCAGAGTATCGCCTATACTCGGCGCGTCGCTACTTAGCTTGACACTGTAAAGCTCCATTTGGCCGGCGCCCAGCACGGGACCGGGGATGCTGTTAGGATTAATGCCCGAGCCGTACGAAACAGAGGGGCCGTAGTAGTCCTTGCCATCTGCCGTCACCTTGCAGATGAAGTATTTGCCCTCCATCGCGTCAGTGATGGTGAGCGACTGCTCGTGGCCTACGACCTCGGTGTAATCGGCGGCGTCGCTGCTGGCCTTGACCGTGCCGGCGAGCCAGGTATAGGTCCAGGCGCCGGGGTTAGCGACCGATTTGGTCTCGGTCGTAGGGTCGCCCCAGTAGTCCTCGGTCTCGACCTCATCGTACATATTGGCCCAGAGCGTATCACCCACATTGAGCGCGCCGGACTTCGTCGAATACGAGTTGTCCTTATCCTTGGCGTCCTGGATATAGACCTTAGCCTCGCTCGAAAGCGTTGTAGCGGACGCAGCGGCAACGGCGTTCTTCCGCTCCGAAGCAACGGGCGCCGCCGCAGGGTTCTCGGACTCAGTCGCGTTGTCTGCGGCGGTGTCAGCACCATTCGCGACACTCGCGGTTGCGCCGCGGTCATCGTCGACGCGGTCGTCAGCAGCGCTCGCCGCCGCACTGTTCGCGTCGGCGCCGGCAGCATTGCCCTCGTCGGCCGCCGTGCCCTCGCCGCCCGTCGCAGCCTGGGCCACGGCCTCGGCAATGCCCTCGGCGCCCTCGGCCCAAAGTTGCGCCGGCGTGGTGCCAAAAGCCATGGCAAAAGCCAGGAACGCCACCAGACCGCGCTTGGCTACGCCACGGGCAATCGCTCCATGGCGACGCCACGAGGCGCGCTGGCACTCGTCCTCAAACATATCCATTTGTCTCCTATTGTCTGAACTTGGAGCATTGCCCAGCGGCTGCCCCACGTCATCGCGCACATTGCGCTCGAGTACCCCCATCGGGGTCCTCCTTCCCTCCAGAGCCCAACGCGTACCGGCGGCATGCGCCGCGGCCGCGTGCAAGATGGGAGGCGATCCGACTTAACCTTACCGACCCGAGCACGCCGTCCGATCTGCGACGCGACCATCCCGGGCCAAGAGGAATTACGGTTACTGGTACAGCCGGGGATTTGCACCCCGATTCTCCCAAACGCGCAGGAAAACCGCGCATTCGTGCGTCTCCGCACCACCATCTAGGCCATCGATTATTACTGTCAGTATGGTAGCACGCAAAAGGGCCCCGCACACAGGCGAAGCCCAAGGTAAAAGCTATGGTTTGCGATAGATTAGGGCGTGGATGGATCGCTGAGCAAAATGATCCGTTTTCCTCGTCCCCAGGGGTCATTACCGCTTGCCGCCGTGGCTGTTGCGCCAGATCTCGCGGCCCAGCATCAGCGCCAACACCAGCGCGCTCACGTAGCCCATAAAGCCAATGACCGGGATACCGAACACAACCGGCTCGATGCGCGCGTAGTACACCACCGACGAACCGATAAACAGGCCGGCGATCACAATTGCCATCGACATGCGGTCGATAATTCCACCCAGCTGTCGCAGCGCCTTGTCGCTGCTCATGATCTGCGTGTTTACCTTAAGCTGGCCGCGCGTGAGCATGCGCGACGCCAAGCCCAGATACTCGGCCGCCTCGAGCGAGCCTTTTGCCGCGCGATAGCTGCTCGCGGCAAGATCGCGCCCCATTTCGCGGACGCGCGCATAGGCGCTCTTCTCGTTTTTGATGTGCGCCTGGATGATCTGGATCATGTTGACGTTGGGCATGTACTCGGTCAGCAGGCCCTCGAGCGTCACCATGCCGCGGGCGAACATCGTCACCACACTCGGCAGCTCAACGTCGTTCTTGCGCGCCAGATTGAGCAGCGAGGTCAAAAACTCGCCGATATCAAGATCCTTAAGGTCAAGACCCGCAAAGTCGGCGACGATAAAGTCCAAGTCGGACAAAAAGGCCGAATGGTCGAGCTCGGCCGAATCGCCGCGCGTCACGGCAAAGCGCATGAGCGAATCCTTGAGCTTGGGCACGTCGCCCTCGGCCACGGCGAAAATCATGTCCTTGACGATACCGCGGTCGTGACTCGACATGCGCCCAACCATGCCTAGGTCGATAAAGTAGACAATGCCGTCCTTGAGGATGATGTTTCCCGCATGCGGGTCGGCATGGAAAAAGCCGTCGTCGAGCACCTGCGTCGAGTAGTCCTCGACGATCGCGGCGCCAATCTTTTCCAAGTCATAACCCTCGGCTGCCAGTCGTTTGGGATCGGCAATCGAGATACCGTCAATGTAGTCCATGACCACAACATGCTCGGTGCAAAGGTCCAGGTAGGATTTGGGACACGACACGCCGTGCACGCTTTTGTGGAAGTCATAGAAATCGTTGAGGTTTTTGGCCTCGGCCAAAAAGTTGGTCTCCTCGCGAAACGAGGTCCACAGCTCTTCGACCACACCGTGCAGGTCAACAAACTGATCGGTGTTGACGAACTTTGAGACGATGCGCACCACCGAGCGAATGATGTCGATGTCCTGCGCCATAATCTGCTGCGCGCCGGGGCGCTGTACCTTAACGGCCACGTCCTCGCCCGTCACCAGGCGGGCACGGTGTACCTGCGCGAGCGATGCACTACCGAGCGGGTTGGGGTCGATCGCGTCGAACATCTGCCCCAGGCGCTGGCCGTATTCCTCTTCCAGACAGCGGAGCACTACCCCATACGGCACCGGCTCTACGTCGGAGCGCAGGCGACGCAGCTCGTCGCAAAACCGCTGCGGCAAAATCTCGGAGCGGTTGGCCAGGATCTGCCCCATCTTGACGAACATGGGGCCGAGCTCTTCGAGCAGGCGGCGCAGGCGTACCGGCGTAAGGTTATCCCACACGCGGTACTTTTTGATCAGGCGAACGATCTGACCGATGCGTTCGCGGCGACCTGCCGGCGTGAGCTGATACTCCTCGTCCGGCGCCATCGCGTCGGGCTCCTCAGGGACCATATCGACAGCGCGCGGCTTCTTGCGAGCGCCCGAGACGGCGGCCTCAACCTCATCGACAACCGCCGTCTCGTCAGCCAAGGGATCTAGATTGTTGTAATCGGTAGTGGAATCTGCCATCTGCGCTGCTACTCGGCCTCTTCGGTGTCCTCTGCATCGTCGGGCTCAACGGACTCGACGGGCACCGAGGTCACGTTGTCCTCGACCGAATCGACGATGTCGCGTACATGGGCCAGGAAGGCCGTGCGCTCGGGGGCGGTCATAACGCGGACGCGGGCCAGGATGAGCTCGTCGAGCACGCGCTGTGCCGCAGTCTCGCCCTGCATGCCCAGGCGCTCGGTCAGGTCGGAGATGGTGCCGCCGGCCTGCTCGAACATGTCGGACACGCTGCGGGCGATATCGGGGGTGCCGGCGTCCTTGCGCACCTGCTCGCCCTTGGTATTGAGGTCGTCGAGAACCTTCTTGCCGCCCTCGACGGCGACGGCAGCGGCGCCGAAGCCCACGTTGATGGCACCGTTAACAAGCTGATCGAATTTCATAACCATGGTTGGCTCCAATCGTGAACAACTGCATTGGCCTTCTTGTACCCAAGATTGAGCGAACGACACAAAATCGTTTGTCGTCGGAATAGAAATCGAGCGGGGCAAAGCCTTTGACGGCGTTTGTCCCGCTCGTTCGCTGCAATGCGGCTTTTACCTTACGTTGTCGTTCATCGCGAAGGAGTTCTTCATGGCACAGCTCGTGGTGTAGAGCACCTTGCCCAACAGAGCATCGGTCTCAACGCGTACGAGCTCGGCAAAGGCCTCGTTGGCGCGGGCGAGCTCGGCAGGTACCTCGGCCTCGGGCAGGGCGGCTACGACAGCGTCAACGTCGTGAATCTGCTTGTGGCCCATGCCGCCGACCTTCTCCTGATAATCCTCGACTGCGCGACCGCACTCATGGAAGCGAACATCGGCCAAGGCGCCGATCAGGCGATTTGCCCAATAGAAATTCTCGGACGTCACGCGAGCCTGCGTGTCGGCATAGTACTCGGGCATGGTCTCGACATTGGCGTACAGCGGCACGAGTGCGTTAAACGAGTTGGAGCCAAACGCCATCCACTGCACGGCGCGATACGCCGGCTGCGCATAGGGGCGCAGCTGCAGCACGGCGAGCTGACTGTTGCGGTTGATACCGATGGGACGATAGGCGCCGCGCGTGGCGGGCGTGCCCTTGCTGCCGTAGCAGTCGTACTCCGTGCCCTGATAGTGGCTCGAAAGCACGTACTTGATGTCCTCGATGGTCACCTTGCGCTCGGGCACGCGGCTCCAGGGGATGTCGTCGCTCTCGGGCGTGTAGTCGGCGTCGGGACCGTCCCACACATCGCTGGGGTTGAGGCAGCGCTGCATGTACCAGGCGCGCGGCGTGTTGTAGACGTGGTCGCTGTCGCTGTGCGAGCCAAAGGCCTCGCGCGGGTTAAAGACCGCGGCCGGACCGTCGCCCTTAACACCCAACGTCAGGTCCAAATGCCACTCGGCCATCCAGGAGCGCAAGTCGGCGGAGCACATGTGGTCGATCTGAGCGCCCTCGGCATCGTCCAGGTCAAAGCTGTCGATACCCAGCTGGTTGGGCATGGTCACATAGGCGTCATCGGGCACGCGCTTGGCGATCCAGTGGTGACCGCCGATGGTCTCTAGCCACCAGATCTCGTCAACGTCACTAAAGGCAATACCGTTGTTCTCGTATGTACCATAGCGCTCGAGCAGGTCGCCCAGGATGCGCACGCCGTCGCGGGCGGACTTGGCGTACGGCAGCACCAGGGTCACCATGTCCTCCTCGCCCAGACCGCCGGGCTGCGCCGGAACATAGCCGTCCTCGCCCTCGTTGCCCTTGGCGGGCACGTAGTCCACGAGCGGATCGGCGCCGCGGACGCGCTCGTTGGTGGTAAGCGTCTCGGTTGCGGACATGCCAACATTGAGCTCGTTGAAGCCGGCCTCGGCCCAAATGCCATGACCCGGGACAACGTCGGGGACGCTTGTGTAACGCATGGGATTATCGGGCAGCTCAACAGTCAGGTGGCTCAGAACGCTCGTGTAGACACGCGGCTGCTCGTCGGGGTGTACCACGCGCATGCGCTTTGGCTCAAACACCCCGTTGGACGAGTCCTCGTTGCGGGCGACAAGCGTCGACCCGTCGTAGCTCGCGTTCTTACCAACCAAAATCGTTGTGCACGGCATGCGCATCCTCCTTGAGCGAAGAAATCAAACGGCAACAGTGTATCGCTTCGGCGCAAAAAGGGCGAAACCACGGTCTCGGCAGCCCCTGTGTGCAAAAAATGCCTATTTCGATGCGCGCTCCGCCGCCTCAATCACGTGTTTGGCGAGAATCGCGGTGGTCACAGCCCCCACGCCGCCCGGCACCGGAGTAATTGCGCCAACAATCGGTTCCGCAGCATCAAAATCGACATCGCCGACCAGCTTGCCAGCGGTCTCGTCCCAGTTAATGCCCACATCGATGATCGTCTGGCCCCCACGAACCGCATCCGCGCCAATCGTGCTCGCGCGTCCAACGGCCGCAACCACAATATCAGCTACACGGCACTCGGCAGCCAAGTCGCGCGTATGCGTATGGCACGTCGTCACCGTGGCATTGCGAGCCATAAGCATGGCGGCAACGGGACGACCAATTACCAGCGACCGACCAACAACCGCGACCTTGGCCCCATCCAGTTCAACGCCGTAATGGTCCAGCAACGCCAACACGGCCTCGGCCGTGCAAGGAGCAAAGCCCTCGCCTCGCCCCGAAAGCGTGGTAAGCAGCGAGGCCGGCGTCATGGAGTCAACGTCCTTGGCGGGATCGAGCGCTGCGGCGACGGCGTTCTCGTCAAGGCCGGCGGGCAGCGGACGAAACATCAGGCAGCCGTGAACAGCCGAATCGGTATTAATGCCCTCGATAGCCGCCAGCAACTCATCCTGCGAAACATCGGCGGGAAGCAAGACGCGGCGAGCCTCAATGCCAACCTTCTCGCAGCGCTTGAGGGCGCCGCGCTCGTAGGACAGGTCGTCCTCGCGCTCGCCCACACGAACGATGGCCAGTGTCGGCACGATGCCCTGTTCGCGCAGGGCGGCGCAACGAGCGGCAAGTTCCTCGGTCAAAGCGCGGGCAACGGGAGCACCCTTGAGCAGTTCGGCCATGGCTATCCCCTCTTCCTTGCGGCGTCAGCAGCACGGCGCGCCAGTGCATCGGCGCGCGGCAGCCACGTATCTAGTAGTTCATCGCACGCCGCCTCGAGTTCCTCGGCGCGCGCCCGGTCTTTCATAGATGTGGTGTTGGCAAAGAGCGTCAGGCTCGCGCCTTGCATGGCGGCGCGGCAGAACACGGCGCCGCATGCCACGTCGGACAGCAACTGGCGCGAACCCTTAGTCGGCCATGTCCTCGAGCAGCGCCAGCGCGCGCCCGCAGGCATCCATGATCCGGTACGGCGGCATGGCCGCCACGCGCAACGCGTCCTGAATCGCCGCGGGTCGAGCCGGGTCCTCGCGCGGAATGCCGTACGACGCGGACACCTGGCCGTATGCACGAACATCCTCGGCAACCAGACCCACTAGTTCCTGCGCCAACTCGTCTGCCTGGGCAAATGCACGCGTCAGATCGTCCGCCCGATCGCTAAGCGCGGGATTGGTCGCCCCGTAGCGAGCGACCATCCCGCAAAGCGAGGCGCCCAGCGCGCCCACAAAGGCGCTCGCGCTACCGCCGCCGGGAACCGGCTCGCGCGCGGCCAGCGCCTCGGCAAACCCACGGCAAGTCTTGTCCATCATCTCTTGGCTCATACGTATGCACCTTCAAGTCATATAGATCGGTCGGGCGGCAACTGCCGACCAACCGCATCAAACACGTAATGATGCTAAGTCTAGCCCATAAGCACATGAGCGTCAGCACACCTGGCCATCACGGATTTCTATGACGAACGATAGGCGTCGGCGCCGCAAACATGGGACACATGGCCCACCTTTCGAGACTCCCGAACGGCACAAACTGGGGCATATCTAGAAATAAGGCACCTGTTGGGACAACGCTCGCGTACACGCGCCCCATTAAAACAACGGACACCTCACCCCGGGGAGAGCCGGCGGCACCGGCCCTCCCCTCTTTTGCGCCCGCGCATATTGCCACTTAACGGCGCAAATCCGGCCCTCAGAATGGGACACATGGCCCACCCTAGCGAGCCGTCCACGCGTACAGTAAAGGCAGGTAATCCATGGGCGGTTACAGATCGAGGAGGACACGACCATGAAAAAGAAGGCCTTTGCGATTCTCACCCTCTGCATCAGTCTCTTTGCCGCGGTTGCCCTGGTGGGCTGTGGCGGAAGCGGCGGCGCTACCGGCAGTGGCGGTGGCGGCGGAGCAGAAAAGCCAGCCGTGGATATGAGGACCGACTTCATTTGGTTTAAGGTCGAGGTCCCCGAGGGCGTCGAGGTCACCGACGTCGCAGGCGATACCGCCGACAGGGCCCAGTTTAAGTTCACCGAGAGCGAGCACGCCAGCGATCGCTTCATCCCCGTCTTCGATCCTGACAAGAACGCCGACGAGCTGTTCGACTACGAGGCAAAGTGGAATGCCAGCTTTGAGTGGACCGAGAATGACCCCGTCAAGTACAACGGCAAGACTTGGCGCAACGCTTCCTATACACACTCGGGCGGCGTGACGACTGAGTACTTCACCGAAGCAGGCGGCGGCAGCGTCTACGTGCGCATCGACAACGTCGAGGAGCACAAGGATGCCGTCGAAACCATGATGAAGTCCCTGGAATTTGCCGACGACATCGCCGAGGCAAAGACCGAGGCCATGGACGTCAAGCTCGAGGATATCGAGATCAAGCGCTAAACGACTGGCGAGCGCAACGGGAAACACGGTCGCAGTGCAAACAAGCGACGGTATCCCAGCGCTTCGTACCCAGGGAGGGCCGGTAAACCGACCCTCCCTCTCTTATGCCGGTAGCCGACGAACGCGAGGATGCCGGACGCCGGAACCGCCCCAAATGTGGCAACAGTACGAAAACGACAAACACCCCAACACGTCCGCCCACCGATTTATTGCGCCGCGCAGACAATTAAACCAGCATCTTTAAACATCTGGGCAGTATAGTGACCAAAACTATCGCATAACCGCACTCTGCGAATGGAGAAGTTATGACCGAACACCACGCCATCAGCCGTCGAGCATTCACGTTGGGCCTAGGACTCGCAGCATTGTCGCCATTTGTAAGCCTGCCCGAAACCGCGGGATTGGGCCTTCCCATGCGCGGCATTTGCAGAAGACGCACCCACATCGGCGGCCACCCTCGACAAGTTCGTCATTCGCCTTCGCCCCGCGGGCTATTTTCGCACCGCGAGCGTCAACGAAGACGGCAACGTCATCGGCAACGTCTGCCACCTGTTTAATGACGGCACGTCCAGCAAGCTCATCCTTGAGCACGTAGAGACCGATACAGATAATACAAATTGGTATGCCATCCGCACCCTGCTCAATTTCGAAGAGCACAAGAAGACGGGCTACAGCATTTGGTCGGTCGATGGCGACTCGGACAAAGATGGAAAGGTCATCCACGTATGGAGCGGCGAGCATGACGGCAAGGCCAGCCGCTCTTTTGCGTTCGACCGCCAGTCAAACGGAACCTACATCATCCGAGACCGCACAAACGAGAAAAAAGACATTAATACCTGGCCATAGAAAGGACGGCAAAGACCAAGACAACAACAAGATCTGCCACAAGAGGAAGAGCATTCCGTGGGAGCTCGAACTTGTCGGTTACGACAAGGGCGAGATCAATACCACGGTTAGAAGTATCGACTGGATCACGTATAGCAGCTACGTCGACGGACCATGCTGGATGAAATACGTCGACGACAACAAGTACCTCGACGAGCTGAGTATCCCGGGCACGCATGATTCAAGCACCTGCAGCGTCGACAACGACACCGAGCCCCAAACCTCGCTTGCAAAGTGCCAGCAGGATTACATCCCGACGCAGTTGCTCGAAGGCATTCGCTATTTTGATATCCGACTTGGAAAGAACAACGAGAACGGCGACCCCGGCATCGACCATGGAATATGCTACCTGCTCAAAAAAGACGGGGGCTTTATACATCTCTCCGATGTCATCGGTTACTTCAAAACATTTTTGAACGAACACCCGTCAGAAGCGCTCATCATGCTTGTGTCACGAGGCAACGACGAGGCTACCGACGAAAGTGTTACGACGGCTTTTGCCAATGTTATGGGCAATAACTCCGATCTGTTCTATACGTCGAGCCATGTCCCCACACTGAACGAGGTGCGCGGAAAGATCGTCCTGCTGCGTCGATTTAAACTCGCCGGCGACAGCGTAGACGGCCACACGTGGGGCCTCGACCTCACCGAATGGGATGACAAGATCAAGGCGCATTCCGGAAAGTCCATGTGCCTCGTGAAATACGAGCAAGGCTTTGAGGCTGCGGGCAATACGGGCGACAAAGAGCCCTATAGCACAGCGGTATATGCCCAAGACCATTACAGCTGCACGGGATCCAGTAAGATCGACTGGGTCGATATGGCCCTGAAGGCAGCGTCCGAGTTCGAGCGCAGCACCGTAGATATCACTGCCGCGGACGGGACAACGGTGCAGGCAACGGAGCGCTGCTGGTTTATCAACTACACGAGCTGCACGCAAAACAACCCTTTTACCGCAGCGCGAGTGGTCAACGAGCACCTGTACAAGAGCTCGTATATAAACAATACCGGAGTTGAGGGCACAAAGGCGGACTGCCGCAAGCACATTGGCATCATCGCTTCCGACTTTGTTGATGCGGCACTGGCCCGGAGCATCTACCAGCGCAATTACAACGATGCGCAGCACAAGCAAACCGTTTCGTGCTATCTCCCGACCCGCATGCGCATGACGTACGGCGACTCGCTGAGCGATGCCTCGCTCCAAGATGGCAAGACCGTTGGCGAGGGCCATTTCCGCCTTGTCGACAGCAGCAACGTACTCAACGTAGCAGCCTCGGGACATGCGTTTGCCATCGAATACGTTGATGTCGATGCCTTGGGCAATGAGACCGTTATAGGGCTGCAGGGATCCGTGCCCATCGATATCGACCCGCGCGCGCTGACGCCCCATTTTGAGGGACTCGAAGGCCTTAAGGCCGGCGAAGACGTGCGCGCCAAGATTGCGGCATCACTCGAGGGCAAGCTCGAAACCGATGCCTGCACGGCCCAGCTCGAGTTTGTGCACGACGCGGACGGCGCTCCGGGCACGGCAATGGCCGAGGGCGAAACATTTGCCGCAGGGACGTACTGGGTGCGCGCGAAACGCCTTTTGGGCGACGCGGCACGAAACTACATACTCGCCAGCGATGGAGCCGTAATCTTTACCGTAGCGGCCTCGGGCAGTGCAGGCGGCACGGACGGTGGCACGGGTTCCAACGCAGGCAGCGCCGACAAGAACGGCAAGGGCAACAAGAGCAAGGGCTCGGGCGAGAAGCTCGCCGGCACGGGCGACGGCTCTGGCATCGCCGCCGGGCTCGCCGCTGCCGCCGTAGCGACGACGGTCGCCGGCGCAGCAATGCTTGCCAGTGACCGCGAAAACGCTGGGGACGACAGCGAATAGGCAAGCCCGCCTTTTAGACACATCGACTCAATCGGGGGCGCAAGACACCGTTCTGTGCCCCCCGATTTTTACCTTGGCCCGAACGCCGCCATAGGCTACATCACTATGTTCAGCACGTTGACGAATTCCTGAGCCTGGGAGCGGCTGCTCAGGCTAAAGACACAGGCAGTCAACAGCCTGTTGCG
>ENA-OQJR01000247-OQJR01000247.1-human-gut-metagenome-genome-assembly--contig:-NODE-247-length-17398-cov-4.095362_pt1 | contig 17398 bp, 21 predicted proteins | sample MGYA00242614_ERZ504781 | MGnify/ENA primary metagenome ERZ504781 (study PRJEB26092, sample SAMD00036365) | human gut metagenome | host: Homo sapiens | study: EMG produced TPA metagenomics assembly of...
CTCTCCTCCTTCCAGAAGAACAAGGAGCGAGATTTGGCAATTATCGCCCTTCTTCTTGCCTCTGGTGTTCGTCTTTCTGAGGCTGTTAATCTTGATTTGAAGGATTTACATCTGAATATGATGGTTATCGAAGTCACTCGTAAGGGGGGTAAACGCGATTCTGTGAATATTGCTGCTTTTGCCAAACCTTACCTTGAGGAGTATTTAAAAATTCGAGCGCCACGCTATAAAGCAGAAAAACAAGATCAGGCTTTATTTTTAACGGAATACCGTGGTGTTCCAAATCGTATCGATGCATCAAGTATCGAAAAATTAGTAGCCAAATACTCACAGGATTTCAAAGTACGTGTAACACCCCACAAGCTCCGTCACACTCTAGCAACGCGATTGTATAGCGCTACTAAATCTCAAGTTTTGGTCAGCCACCAATTGGGACATGCTAGCACCCAGGTAACTGACTTATATACCCACATCGTTAACGATGAACAAAAGAATGCCCTTGATAAATTGTAAAAAGTAATCTGGGCTGTACTGTAATGAGTCCAGATTTTTATATATAAGCTTTAATTTCAAAGATAGTAAAATCTTTATTTTACATAAATAATATTATGTTTCTAAGATTAAACTTCTAAAGGTTTAAAGTTTCCAATGATTTTTCCAATAATATGTGGATTTTCATCGTATGGAACGAATTTATCAGCGTAATGATTATTAAGAGAAACCAAACGCAAACCCTCTTCTTCACGGTAAACTTTTTTGATATAGGTTTGCCCATCCCAATCAACCGCATAAATGGCACCATCGTAATCAAATCCTGTTTGTTTGATGAGAACGACTTCTCCATTAAGATAAGTTGGTTCCATTGAATCACCAAATACCCAAGAGGCAAAGTCATAATCTAGTTGCTCATCGTAAAAGACGGTATCATAATTGCCATCCCCAAAATAAGAATAACCAGTACCTGCAGATAATTTTTCGAAGACCTTATAGGCATAAAGTTTTGGTAAAGGTTTGATGATTTCTTGTTCTTTGAGTAGTTCTTCAGCGTAATTTTCTAGTTTAACTTGGTTGTCAGGATTAAGTTTTAAGAAGATATTAACGATATCATGTTCAGAAAGAAAATACGTTGGATCAACTTTAAAAATCTGACTTAGTTGCTTTAAATTTTTTTGGTTGGGTTTTGTTTTTCCGTTCTCCCAATTAAAATACGAAGCTCTTGATAACTGTAATAACTTCGCTAAATCAGCTTGCGAATAACCTTTTTCTTGTCATATCTTTTTTAATTTTTCTCCAGAAAACATAAGTTCCTTTCTGTTAGTTTATAAACTAACAACACTATAAAAAATAATCAGAAAAAAGCAAGACAAAATCTTCTTGCTTAACGTTTTTTCGGAGTGATTAACACGTGCGTTCCTTGATCAATTTGGCTTTGAATATTGATATCGAGACTAAGGCTATCTAGAACTTGTTTTGTCATGTAAAGTCCCAATCCTGTAGCTTTTTGGTGTTCGTGCCCGTTAAAACCAGTAAAGCCTTCTTCAAAAATCCGTGGCAAATCTTCTTCTAGTATTCCACTACCATCATCTGATATTTCAATACTAGCTTGAGAAATGCGGATGATGATTTTGCCGTTATCTTTCGAATACTTAATGGCATTATCAATTATTTGTGTCAGTGCGAAGGTCACCCATTTTTTATCAGACTTGAGTTCCCAATCACCTGTCACCTCAACAGAGAGGTGTTTTAACAAACAAGGAATGCGGTATTTTTTGATAATTGAGATTGTAATCTCCTTGACGGACAGTCTTTCAAAACGAAAATCATCTTTATTTTGACTGAATTTTAAATAATTTAATAGGGTGTCTAAATAGTTTTGAAGACGATTTAGTTGTTGTTCGACTTCTTTTGATTCAAGTTGATTAGTCTGTGCCATCAATGATAAAGCTGATAGAGGAACTTTCATTTGGTGAGACCACATTTTGATGAGATTCTGAGTATCTTCCATCTGTGTCTGAATAGCTAGAACATCGCTGGCATGCGCTTCTTTTTGTTTACAAATAATAGCTTTTAAAAGCTTTTTCTGATGGTAGATTGAAGTCATCTAATTCTTTTACATAAATAAATTGTTGTAAAATTATCTGTTTCTTTTTAAATTTGAAGTACTGCCAAATGCTAATGAAAATTAGTATTGTGATACTAATGCTAAAGCTTATTCTGAAGTAAGTTACGGGCAAGTGGAATAACATAAAGGTCAGTAAAAATGAAATGGTCAATATGGCATAGGTAAGGTACCAAATACCAAATTCTTTAAAAAATTGTCGTATCATTTTAGAAGATAGCCGACTCCTCTCACAGTATGAATGCGATCAAATCCTAATGGTTGTACTTTTTTGCGCAAACGAGTCATGTTGACACTTAAGGTGTTTTGGTCAATAAAACTTTCATTTTCCCACAATTTCTCTAGCAGCTCTTCCTTTGGCACCACTTGATTTTGGTGTTCAAATAAAATGCTAAGGATTTTGTTTTCAGTCGGAGAAAGATTAATTTGCTTACTCCCATTTGATAGAATTCCTTCACGGGATAACGAAAATTCATCGAGTTGATAACTGTCAGAAGTGAATTGATAAGCTCTGCGCAAAAAAGCTGATATCTTAGCATCTAAGATGGCTAATGAGAAGGGTTTAGAAATGAAATCATCTCCTCCCATATTCAATGCCATGACGGTATCCATTTCATCATCACTGGATGAAATAAATATGATTGGCAAGGTCATGGTTTTACGAATCTCAGTCGTCCAATAGAAACCATTAAAATAGGGCAAAGTGATATCCATTAGAATCAAATCCGGGGTGATTTCTTCGATTTCTTGCTTAATCGCACGAAAATTATTAACACTATAGACATCATAAACTTTGCTTAAATGCTGTTTTAATAAGGATACAATGGTATTGTCATCTTCTACGATATAAATTTTTCCTTGTTTCATAGTTTCATTTTAGCAAAAAATGGTCTTTACGACCATTTTCAGCTGAGTTTCTTATCAAAATAATTGTATGTAGTTTTGTCTTGTTAAAGAAAGTAGTTTTTTATTAACGTTCGATAATCTTGTAGTAAGTTCGACTAGTTAATTTGTAGATAAAGAAGTAAATGATAATGATACAAAATATTGTAATACCACTGATAATCAGTGTACCTGATCCTTCTACTCCAAAGAGTAAAAGCATTTGTTTTAACATAGTTAAGGCGACAATAAAGTGGACAATAGCAAAGCCGAGTGGCATAAAGAACATTAGCAATGTTTGTGAGTTAATAGCTTGTTTGACAGCTTCTTTACTCATGCCGACTTCTTGGAGAATCTTATAAGATTTTTTATCTTCAATTCCTTCGGTACGTTGCTTGTAGTAAATAATCAAGGCTGCACCAAGCAAGAAACTAAGCCCAAGCAAGAATCCAGTGAAGAGGAAACCACCTGTAACGGTATATAGGGTATCCATGTATCCTTTTCTCGTCTCAACATCTCCCTGAATAGAGTCATCTTTTGAAGCAGAATCAATTGATTTATTAATTGTTGAGACTTCGTTTGGTGAGAGGTTAACAAAGGCTGAATAAGAATGTTGAGCCATCAACTCATGTTCTTTGAAAAGATTTATAACTTCTTGCATGACTGAATCATTACTGAAGATAATAACTCCAGGATTATAACTATTTTTAATTTCAGGGAAGTTAATGTTCTTAAAGTTTTTACGTTTTCAAATTTTCTATCAAACAAAGTCAATGTTTCAAGTTGGCTATCACCTTTTTGTTTGTAAAAGGCAACTTGATTATCTTCTAAGTCAGGCATATCATTATCAAAAGATTTGATAACATCTTGTGTTGTAAGATAGATAGAGCCAAATTTATTAATTTCTGGATGTTTGACTAAATCATCGGTCAATGTCAGTGATTTACCAGTTGGAATGGAAAACATTGATGATACAGTTTGATAAATGATGTATTCATCGTCAGGCTTGTTGAGTTTGTCTGTAACTTGCTCTTGGAATTTTTCCTTAAGCTCCCTTCTGAGACTACTTTGGCATTTGGATCAGTATAGCCATAATCAGCAAATGTAATTTTTGATTTTTTGGAAACATTTCATTTGCTTGTTTCTGACTACTAAAATACAAACTTGATGTTGTGGCAATGGTTACAAAAGACATTGTAGCTAGCAAAGTGATGTTAGCAAGCCCGATAGCATTTTCTTTCATTCTGAAAATCATCTGCGATGTTGTCACAAAGTGTTTTGGTTTGTAAAAATAGTTTTATTTTTACGACGTCGTTTAAGATACCAAGTCATAAAGCTAACGTAAAAGAGGTAAGTACCAATAATTACCAAAACAACTGCGATAAAGAAACGATAGACAACAACTAGTGCAGTAACTGTTTGAGAGGAAATAGATAGATAATAACCTGAGCCAAGACTGATAAGACTTAGTAGGGCAAAAAGAATATTACCACGAGGTTCTTTTTCACCTTTCTCTTGGCGTTTAAACAAAGCAAGAGGTGATGAACGATAAATGATAACAATATTAATGACTTCTAGCAAAGCAAAGATAGCGGCGAAGGCTACTGATGCCAAAATAAATGCTAGCGGCGATAATCCAATAATGAATTTATTATAGTGCAAAAGATTCACAAAGATAAGGTAAAAAACTTGTGAAAAGACTGCGGAAAGCACACTACCAAGTAAGATAACACCTATAAAAATAATTGCTAATTCGATAGATGATACCAGACCAACTTGACTTCGGTTCATCCCAAGGATATTGTAAAGACCAAACTCTCTACTTCTTTGCTTGAGCAAGAAATTATAACTATAGATTTCCATGATGACGGTAAAAATCATCAGAACAACGATTGCAAGTCCTAAAACAGTATTACTGTACTGCATCTCCATTGATACTGGACTATAAATAAGCAATAACGTTGAACAGTCAAGGACGAAAAGTACCACACTGGCAAGTAAAAATGGTCCAAAAATATCAAGTGACTTTTTCAAATTTGACCAAGCTAATTTAGCATAGAACATCTTACTCACCTCCTAGAAGGGCTGTCATCGCAAGTGAAATGTCTTTACTGAATTCTTGATTGGTTTTATTGCCACGGTAAATTTGGTGGAAAATACGACCGTCTTTGATGAACAACACACGTTTGGCATGACTTGCTGCATTTGCTGAGTGAGTTACCATAAGAAGTGTTTGACCATAGCTGTTAATGTCTTCGAAAAGATTTAAGATATCTTCAGAATTGCGATAATCTAGTGCTGCTGTTGGTTCATCAGCTAAAAGCAATTTCGGATTTGTTATCAAACTACGAGCAATCGCAACACGTTGTTTTTGACCACCAGAAAGTTCAAATGGACGTTTTTCTAGCAACTCTTCAATGTGTAATTTTGGCGCTAGCCTTGTAATACGTTTTTCCATTTCTTGATAAGGAAGGCGCCCAAGTACTAGTGGCAAGAAAATATTATCCTTGACTGATAGGGTGTCCAATAAGTTAAAATCTTGAAAGACAAAGCCGAGATTTTTCAAACGGAATTCAGCAAGTTTACTTTCTTTGATTTTAGTGATTTCTTCCCCGTTTAAAATAACTGATCCATTAGTTGGCTTTTCTAGTGTTGCTAAGATATTTAGCAAGGTTGTTTTACCTGATCCTGATTCTCCCATAATGGCGATGAACTCATTTTCATCAACCTTAAAATCAACGTCTTGCAGTGCGCGCGTCACTTCTTTTGAAAAGCGCGTGCGAAAAACTTTCTCGAGGTGATTGATTTCCAGTAACATAATTTCTCCTTTTTTTCATTATACCCTTTCAAGCTCAGAAATGCTTAGTTAATTTTTTGCTTTTGAAAACTTTTTAGCGCTTTTTTAGCGGTCTTCTACCGCTCCAGTACCAAAAAGCTAAGCTTGCTACTCCTACTATGATGATAAATAGAATGCTTATCAGACTATATAATTCAACCATTTTAAGCACCTCCTTTTACTTTGTTATACGAAAGGCATATGAGATGATATAAACAATAGATCCCAGAAATAGCAATACAATCCAAATGAAAAAATGAATCCATAGGCTAAGATAGTGTTTAATTTCTTCTTTCATATACTGCTACTCCTTTCTTATTGATATCTTTAGTTTATCGGAAATCAGCTCTTTCTTTCTTACAGTTTTTGGGGATGAAACCTTACAAAAATGTAAGAAAAACACAGAAGCTACTGCTTCTGTGTTTTATATTATCTTACAAGTTTTGTGCAATCTGTTTTAGGTAAGCATGACTTTCGAGCTGTTCAACTGGATTAGTTAGGTCTTTTAAGTTAATTTCGTAGATGCTACTTGCTGTTTCATTAAAGAGTGGCAAAGCTTTCGCCCAATCAATTTTTCCGTGACCAAGTGTCAGGCTATCATGGGTTTCTCCCAGAGAATCCACTAAATGGTAATGAACGATATGATCCTTCAAAGTCTTTAGAGACTGTTGAAGGGCCTCGTTATCACCGTGAAGATAAATAAAAGCATGTGAAATATCGTAAGCTAGAGGATAACCTTTTTCAGCAAGCAAGTGATCAAAATCAGGATTTCCATATGAATAGAGTTTTGAAATACCATTTTCAAACATGATATAGTCTTTGCCAATATGACAAAAGTGATCCATGCGAGAGAAAAGATACTGACGAGCATCCTCGATTGAAGCAAAAGGTTCTAATAGTTCAGCTTCTTCTAACTCGTAAGAGCCGTGAACCAGCACTTTACAGTCGTATTTTTTTGCTAAATCAAGTAATTTTTGTGTTGAAAAATCGATAAAGTTAACCAATTCAGCATTATTTTTTGGATGAGCTACTAATTCCAAACGCTTTCCTTGGTACTTCATAGGGTGATGAAGAACAATAGTCTTTACACTACTTGATTTGACTTTTTGAATGGCTTCTTCAAGTTTTTCTAAACTATCAGCTGTATAATCAACTTCGCTTGTAAAAAATTCAAAAACATCTGGATGATATTTTAGACGACTAGCTACTTGCTCTGGAGCAGAGCTAGCTTTTAATCCTAATTGAATTGGAAACATGATGTCACCTCTTCTTTGATTAGTAGGTTTAAACGTTAAGGTATTCTTCTAAGTCTTTCAAAGCACGTTCAGCAACTTTTTCGTAACGTTCGTTTTTTATCACGGATACGTGGTCCTTCGAGTTCTTTAACGATACCAAAGTTAACGTTCATTGGTTGGAAATGTTTGCTTTCAGCGTGAGTGATGTAGTGTGGTAAAGCTCCAATAGCTGTTGTTTGTGGGAAGATAACAGGTTCTTCGCCTTTGAAACGACGCACAGCATTGATACCAGCTACAAGACCTGATGCAGCAGATTCAACATAACCTTCAACACCAGTCATTTGACCAGCGAAGAAAAGATTTGGATTTTGACGTGTAGCAAATGTTTCTGTCAAAAGGTTTGGTGAATCCATGTATGAGTTACGGTGCATAACGCCGTAGCGGACAAATTCAGCATTTTCGAGGCCTGGAATCATACGGAACACACGTTTTTGTTCTCCCCATTTAAGGTGTGTTTGGAAACCAACGATGTTAAATAAGCTACCAGCTGCATTGTCTTGACGCAATTGAACAACGGCATAAGGTGTTTTAAACTCGCCATCACGTGATCCTTTGTAATCTTCTGGGTATTCTAGTCCGACAGGTTTCATAGGACCATAGAGCAATGTTTTAATGCCTCGTTTTGCCATGACTTCGATTGGCATACAACCTTCGAAGTATTTTTCTTTTTCAAATGAATTTAGTGGTGCTTCTTCAGCATTGACAAGTGCTTCATGGAAAGCCATGAATTCTTCTTTTGTCATTGGACAGTTTAGATAAGCTGCTTCCCCTTTATCGTAACGTGATTTTAGGTAGATTTTGTCCATGTCGATAGAACTTTTATCAACAATCGGTGCTGCTGCATCGTAGAAATAGAAACCGTCACCACCGTTTAATTCGTGGATTTTTGCAGCTAAAGCATCTGAAGTAAGTGGTCCACTAGCGATAACTGTAATGGCATCGTCTGGGATTTCAGTGATTTCTTCGCGAATGACTTCGATAAGTGGGTGGTTTGTGACTTCGTCAGTTACCATTTGTGAGAAACCGTCGCGGTCAACCGCAAGAGCGCCACCAGCAGGGACGCGCGTGCTTTCAGCGGCTTTCATGATAACAGAATCCAAACGGCGCATTTCTTCTTTCAAAAGACCAACAGCGTTTGTTAAACTGTCGCCACGAAGCGAATTTGAGCAGACAAGTTCAGCGAATTTATCTGTTTTATGCTGAGGTGTTGGTTTAACCCCACGCATTTCATAAAGTTTAACTGGAATACCGCGCTTAGCAATCTGATAAGCAGCTTCAGAGCCAGCTAAACCAGCTCCAATAACGTTAATGTGTGATGATTGAGACAATATACTAATACCTCCAAAAATGAGCTTAGAGAAGCTTAAAACTCATTTTCCAGATGTGGGAGTTTGCCCATATCTGAATCTTTCTATTTTTGATACCAGACTATCATAACATAAAATCAGTGAAATACAAATAAAATATTAAATCGATAGACATAACTAAAATTATGTAAATAATTTAACGAATTTCTTTTTTTATCGTTAGAAAAGGCAAATCCAAGCAGCTAGTAAAACACTAGATATGCTGAAAAGTGATCCAATTAAGTAGTATTCTGAAAAAGTAGGACTTTCAGATATTTTATTGTAGCGAGCAATCGATTTCGCTGTAAAGACCAGCCCGATTGATGCAAATTGATTAAAGATGATGCAAATACTCATGATAACACGTTCTAAAAGTCCGATGGTTGCTCCTGCACCTGGAATGGTATCCAATTTTTGATTATCTTGTGGCTGATATTTTTGAAAGAAAATCTTGAAAACAACATTTGTTGGCTTAGTGATGAGAACAAGAAATAAAATCAGATTTAAAACTTGTGCAGTTACAGCATTGACAGTCAGATAAGGACAAAAAATACTTCCTGTCAATAAAACGATAATCACTAAGTGAAGCATCTGATCTGCTAAAAATGTCCACATAGTGCTGAGATGAAGCCACTTAGCGACACTCGATTTTCCAAAATCAATGATAGCATGGCTAAGTAAGATAAGCAGACTCGTCAACCATAGACTTGGTAAAAAGCAAGTTAGTAAAATCAGAGGAAAAGCTACTCCTAGAAGATGAAGCAAAAGGTACTTTTTATCAGTATTTTTACGGTCAGCCACCTTTTGACTTTGCAGTTGGAAATCAGATAAAAAATGACAGATTAACAACAAGGTCAAAACAGGATGCTGTGTCAAATATTGTGAAAGTCCAGTGATAGGCATTAAGCTAACTCCTCTCCATAGTGTTTAAGACAATTTAAAGCTGTTTTTCGTGCACGAAGATATACTTTAATATTGCTGCTTTTAAGACGTTTTGATAAGGCGCTGGTCGTTAATGCTAAGCGTTTAGCAAGCATTTGTTGATCGAACTGCTCATTGTAAATTCCAAGTGCTAATAACTCTTTTAAGATGATTTCTTGACTTGCTCGCCAGTCTGATTTAATAGCTTCGCTGCTTGCAATCAAGGTATTAACGATATTGACTTGATTCTCATCATCAAAAGAAACCGCAATTTGTGTATTACCGTAGTCATTTTTTTGATGAATATAGTTAATGGCTTTTCTGGCATGCCAGTATGCTGGACCATCAGCGCCAATACTTTGTTCGGGATTAATGTCTGTTAGAATTTTTCCCATTCCAATCCCAAAACGCACCTGGTAAGGCTTCATGGCCAGATTGATACGGTCAATGATTTGAAATAAAGGAGCATCAAGACTCAGTAATCCTTGAAATTCATCTCCTAATGTAATGGATAATTTGGATGCCAAAACTGCTTGAAATTCATTGTTCAAATCAGCTAAGCAAGATTCCAGTGATTTTTGAACTTGGTAGCGATTATCGATTTTTTTGAACCAATAATGTCGCCAATTAATGCAAAAGAATTCATAGGCCACCTCTCTTATAGGTCTATTATAACAGACTTATTCAAAAAGTCTGTTATAACGGAAATTATTTAAAAAGTCTATTATAATGACAATAAAAATTGACCTAAAAAAACCTCGCAAAGAAAATTTGCAAGGTTTGAAGGATTTATTTAACTTTTGCTTCTTCGTAGTCGCATTCTTCATTGCTGCAGACGACTTGTTTACCACCGCCACGAATTTTCTTCTCAACGAGGAATTGACCACATTTTGGACAAGAACGTCCGACTGGTTTGTCCCATGAAGTGAATTCACACTCAGGATATCGGTCACAGCCATAGAAAAGACGATTACGTTTTGTCTTACGTTCAATCACTTGACCTTCGCCACAAATTGGACAAGTCACACCAATTTCTTTTGTGATGGCTTTGGTGTTGTGACATTCTGGGAAATTACTACATGCGTAGAATTTACCATAGCGTCCTAATTTGATTACCATTGGGTGTCCACAAACGTCACAGTCAAAACCAGCAGGCTCATCTTTGATTTGAATTTTTTCAATTTCAGTTTCTGCTTTTGCTAGTTCTTTTTCAAATGGTTTGTAGAAAGCATCAATGACTTTTTGCCATTGTTCTTTTCCTTCTTCGACTTCATCAAGTTTACCTTCCATGTCAGCGGTAAATTTGACATCAACGATATCAGGGAAGAATTCAACAATCAAGTTATTGACGATTTCACCCAATTCAGTTGGTTCGAAGCGTTTTGAAACCAAGCGAACGTAGTAACGTCTTTGGATAACATCAAGTGTTGGTGCATAAGTTGATGGACGTCCAACACCGTTTTCTTCAAGCGTTTTGATTAATGTGGCTTCAGAATAACGTGCTGGTGGTTGAGTGAAGTGTTGTTCAGGGTTTGTTGAAACTTTCTTAACAACATCACCTTCAACCATGTCAGGCAACATTTTATTCTTATCAGAATCATTATAGACAGCTAAGTAACCGTCAAATTTGACTTTACTACCGTTAGCTATGAAGCGAACGCCATTTTGCTCCAAGTTAACTTTCATGGTATCAAACACCGCAGCTGTCATTTGACTTGCGACAAATCGATTCCAAATCAATGTGTAGAGTTTCAATTGGTCTTTGTCTAAGTGTTTTGCGATAGATTCTGGTGTTAGGTTAACGTTTGATGGGCGAATAGCCTCGTGGGCATCTTGAGCACCTGAAGCATTTTTCACACGGCTACCGTGTTTAGAATAATTTTCGCCGAAACGTTCTGTAATGAAACCTGCAGCATCATTTTGCGCAACAGGACTGATACGTGTAGAGTCAGTACGCATATAAGTAATCAAACCTTGAGTACCGCTCTTGCCAAGGTTAATCCCTTCGTATAACTGTTGAGCAACCATCATAGTCTTACGTGTACGGAAGTTAATTTTGTTAGCAGCATCTTGTTGAAGAGATGATGTTGTATATGGAAGTGGTGCGTTACGACGACGCTCTTTCTTTTCAACTTTTGCTACGTTAAACTCATCACTTGTAAGTCGGGCAAGAACTGCTTGCACATCTTCGTTAGTGTTGAGTTTTAATTTTTTACCATCAATGCCATAAAAGGCTGCTTGGAATTTCTTAGTTCCTTTTTTGAAGAATCCATCAATCGTCCAGTATTCTTCAGGTTTAAAGTTTTTAATCTCATTTTCACGGTCGATAATGAGTTTCAATGCGACAGATTGAACACGACCCGCAGAAAGACCTTTTTTAACTTTTTTCCAAAGCAATGGTGAGATAGAATAACCAACAATACGGTCAAGAACTCGACGGGCTTGTTGCGCATCTACCAAATCCATGTCAATCTGACGTGGTTCAACGAAGGCATTTTTAACAGCATCTTTAGTGATTTCATTGAAAACAACACGGTTTTTATCATTTTCGTCAAGTCCCAAAATGTGTGCCAAATGCCATGAAATAGCTTCTCCCTCACGGTCCGGGTCACTTGCAAGATAAACTTTTTTAGATTTTTTAGCCTCTTTTTTCAAATCGTTAATTAGAGGACCTTTACCACGGATATTGATATACTGCGGTTTATAGTTATTTTCAAAATCAATAGACATGCTTGATTTTTTCAAATCACGGATATGACCAACTGAAGCGACAACTTTGTAGTTGCGTCCTAGATATTTTTCAATGGTTTTTGCTTTAGCTGGTGATTCCACAATAACCAAGTTTTTCTTGGCAGCTGTTTTTTTCTTTGTTGTTTTTTTACTTGTCTTTTTAACAGCTGTTTGGGCTTTTGTAGTAGTCGTTGCCATAAGCTCACTTCCTATCAGTAATAAACTTATAACATGATACCCCGCTTTTTCCAAACTGTCAATAAAAAAGTTATATTCAATAGAAAAAACTTGTTTACAATTGGTACTCTGAAAGGACATCTAATCCTGATGTGATGCACTTTGCGCCTTCTTTGATTAAATGATGACATCCGTCAGATTTTCCGTCTAAAATATTACCTGGAATGGCAAAAACGTCTCGTCCTTCTTCTAGGGCTCGTTCACAAGTAATTAAGCTGCCAGATCGCAATTTAGCTTCTGCTACTATGACGCCTTGGGATAATCCTGCGATAATGCGATTGCGTTTTGGAAAATGGTATTTTAGTGGCGCTTCTGATGCTGTGTATTCGCTCAAGATTAAGTGATTTTTTCCAAGATACTCCTGCAACTGCTTATTTTCTTTGGGATAATAGACGTCAAGACCACAACCAATAACTGCTATTGTCGCTCCGCCATTTTTTAGTGCTGAAATATGTGCACTGGTATCTATCCCCCTAGCTAAGCCACTAACAATGACGAATTGATTTCCAAGTTCTTTGATGATTTTTTGAACGGACTTGGTTCCTATCTGTGTGGCTGTGCGTGCTCCTACTACTGCTATTTTCGGACGATTGAGCAAATCAATATTGCCTTGATAAAAAAGCAAAACAGGCGGATTATAAGAGTGTTTTAATTCCAGCGGATAGTCGTCATCTAGTATTGAAATACTAGGGTATTGATTAAAGACTTTTCGCAAAGTTTTACTATCCAAATCTTTGTATTTTTCCATAAATAAAATAGGATTCTTACATTTGGACACAACTGCCATATCTCGCAAGGAAAGAGATTTCTTTTCTTGCTTTTGATATTCTAAAACGGCTAGAATGTTGAGATTTGTTAGTCCTGCTTGTTTTAATTTAAATAGTTCAAAGTTATTCATTAGTCACCTCACTACTTTTCTATTCGAAAAAAAGTCCTATAACCATAGGACTTTGTGAGAGTTTTTTTGAGTTAATCTAATGTTTTGATGATTTTAGCTGGATTTCCAGCGATAACCACATTATCTCCAAATGATTTAGTTACAACAGCGCCAGCACCAACGACGACATTATTACCTAAAGTGATACCTGGTAGAATGGTTACCCCACCACCAAGCCATACATTATCACCAATAGTGATTGGTGCTCCATATTCCAAACCAGAAATACGTTCTTTCGCATCTAGTGGGTGAAGAGGAGTTAAAAACTGACAATTCGGACCAATCATAGCGTTGTCTCCAATGTGAATCTCGCAGACATCTAACATGGTACAGTTATAATTAGCGAAAAAGTTCTCACCAACGTAGATATTTGACCCATAATCGCAGACAAAACGCTGCTCCATTAGTAAGTTATCGCCTGTAGAACCAAATAATGATTTGATAATTTCTTTACGTTTCTGACGGTCTTCTTCATTATTAAAGAGAGTGATTTGTTTACGGGCGTGTAAACGCATGGCAAGTAGATCACTGTCACCCGCATCATATAGCTGACCAGCTAGCATTTTTTCTTTTTCGCTTGTCATTTAGTTCTCCTTCAACATGGATTTAATCGGTTCAAATGTTTTACGGTGAATTGGTGTAATACCGTGTTCTTTGAGACCTGCAAGATGATCTTTAGTACCATAACCAACATTTTTTTCAAAAGCATAGCCAGGATACTCTTTGGCGTAATCTGCCATCATGCGGTCACGAGTGACTTTAGCAACGATAGAAGCTGCCGCAATTGAGAGAGAATTAGCATCTCCTTTGATGAGTGATTGCTGTGGGATGTCAGTGTCTAAGTGCATGGCATCAATCAAAAGATAATCAGGCTTAGTCACTTGTCCCTTGATTTGGTCAATTGCTTGGAGCATACCAACTTTTGTCGCTTCATAAATGTTGATATCATCGATGATAGTATTATCAATTACACCAATACCAACTCCTAAAGCACGCGCAAGGACTTCTTCATAAATTTCCTCGTGATGCTTTTTAGGGATTTTTTTAGAATCATTAAGATGTTTGATTTTACAATTCTTAGAAAGGATGACGCAAGCAGTCACCACTGGTCCAGCAAGAGGGCCACGGCCAACTTCATCAATTCCTGCGATAGCTTGGTAGTCTGCTTGATAAAGCTCTTTTTCGTAGCGCAGCATATGTTCTAAGCGCAAGTCTTCGTCGATATTGGCTTGAATAGCCTTTTTACGCTGGATGATAGCTTTTTGCACGCCTGCTCGGCTATCTTTCTCGTAGGCTTGCCAGCGTGTATCGTCAAGACTGTCAATGTCAGCTAGCGCTTCTTTGATTTCTTTAACAGTCGCCATTTTCAACCTCTTCTACAATGTCTAATGTATAGCGTCCAAGTTTACCTTCACGAACATCTTTGACAAAAAGAGCGTAAAAACGGTCATAGTCATCACGGAAACCAAGTTTTTGTGTCATGGCTATGATAATTTCTGGTGCCTCTTCTTCCAAGTCAATGCCTTTATAACGTTCAATCAAACGTTCTGGATAATGTTCTTTGAAGAAATTAAGTCCAAAGATAGTTACTTCGTCCATTGGTAAGAGTTGGTCTTTGATGGCTCCGGTAAGAGCAAGTTTTAGACCAACCACTTCGTCTTCAAATTTTGGCCAAAGAATCCCTGGGGTGTCAAGAATTTCCAAATCTTTATTTGATTTAAGCCATTGTTGCCCTTTAGTAACCCCTGGTTTATTTCCGACAACGGCGATTTTCTTACCAGCTAAACGGTTCATAAGAGTTGATTTACCTGCATTTGGAATACCAATAATCATCGTACGAAGGGTTTCTTTTTGAATACCACGTTCACGCAATTTAGTCAATTTGTCAGCCATTAAAGATTTAGCTGCTTCTGTAACTAATTTTACAGTAGCTTGTTCTTTTGAGTTGACAGCAAGAGTTTTAATTCCTTGGCTCTCAAAATAACGACGCCATTCTTTTGTACGATTGCTATCAGCCAAATCAGCTTTATTTAAAATCATAAGTTTTGGTTTATCACCAACGATTTTAGTTAGCATCGGATTTTGACTTGATAGTGGCAAACGCGCATCGACTAAAATAGTCACGAAATCCACGTGTTTAATATTTTCTTGCACTTGTCTACGAGCTTTAGACATGTGACCTGGGAACCATTGAATAGTAACCATTAAGATATTTATCCTTTCATAGTAAGCTTTATTTGCTTGTGTTTGATACTGTATTTATTCTTGTTTTATTAAGATTTTTAAAATCTTAAACCACGTTCTATTATACCATAAAGTCAATTCTTGACTATCTCTTAGTAGAGCGATACAATAAAATCACATAGGAAAAAGCTTTCAATCAAGGAGATTCAAATGGACGATTACAAAGGATTAACAAGTAAAACGTATCTTTCAGAGCGTTTAGAGCAAGCAATTAAAAGCTATGATAAGAAAGCTCGTTTTCATCGTGCTTGGTTTATCGTGTTTAAAGTCATTCAAATCATTACCTTAGCTTTAATCCCGATTTTAGCTACTTTACCAATTCCTTGCTTTAAATTGTTGGCAGTAGTTATTGCTTCTTTAGTTCTCGTTCTCGAAGCTCTCATTGCACTTTCAAGTCATAAAGATAAATGGCAACTTTATCAAGAAACTTCAAAAACGCTCGCTTCAGAAAAATTTGCCTTTGAGACTAAAGCTGGTATCTATCAGGAAAAATCAGATAATGAACGTTTTTCACTCTTGGTTGAACGCTGTGAAGTGATTGTTAAGTATCGCAATTAATTAAAAGAACCCTGTGTTTTCAGAAACATGGGGATTATTTTTTCTTTTGTAGTGAAATTAGTATTGGAATGCTAGTAAGCGTTAGGTAATATAAAACATAAAACCATTTGTGACTTTGACCAAGCATAACGTAACTCATGATTAAATAAAAAACACAGTATCCTAGCCATAATTTCGCTATCGTTTTAGGGTGATTTCTTATAAACTAAACGAATTGACTCTTTTAATCAATAATCTGATATTCCTTTTCAAATGTTTTTTGAGCAACAATACGGCGATTGGTAATGTCGATATAGTCGCCTAAGTATGCTAACTCATACATACCGTAGCCAGCAAATCCTCCGCCTAGACTTCCAATCGCTCCTGTTTTAAGGCTTTTAACTGTCGATGGCTTTAAACCAGCCATTAAAACACGAAGGTGATTATCTAACCAACAAAAATATCTTTTTGCAAAAGCTTCTTTTACCCAGTCAGGACTATTTCGATTATCTTTGCTGACTTGCCAAACATCTGCAACTTTTCCCTTATAAGTAGCTTTCATTTTTTCTCTTTTTTATTTTCCTTTTTATGATTTGCTAAAAGATTACAATAACTATCAGTTTCACTAGGACGATGATACTTAGAGACTTTTGAATATTAGATTTAAGTTTTCTAGGCCACTTCATTAATCGCGTGATAGTTAGACAAATGCTTAAAAAACTTAAATAACTAACTATTGTTATCAATTGTTGCATCTAATTTACCCCAAAGTAATACTTCTATCCTCTATTTTACCAGATTAATCATTAAAAAAACGACCATGTCGTAAACAGTCGTTTTTTACGTCGTGAACGGTTATTTTTTAATGGAAAGAATGACTTCTGCTCCACCCATACTAGGATTTGAAATTCTTAAACCTCCATGATGTTTTTCAGCTATGCCTTTCGCAAAAGATAGTCCAATACCATAGTGTTTTTCGCTTCTGCTATTATGTTCAGTGAAGAAAAATTTTGCGGCATTTTTAAGAGCTTCATCTGAAAATGGTTGACCATCATTCCAAATGGAGAACATGAGATGACTATCATCTTCTGAAATGCTAAGGCGAATTTTTCCTTTTGGGGCATGTTGAGTAGCGTTTACTAGGATATTAATCAGTGCACGTTTAAGATTTAAGCTATTTGCTAAAAAAGAATTGGTAGCACAGGTATTTCTCATCTTGAAATCAATTGCATTTGGTTTTAGAATATCTTCAATTTTTACCGATAAATCAGCTAAAAAAGGCTTTAAGAATAGCTTTTCTTTATGGTCGTTATC
>ENA-OQJR01000250-OQJR01000250.1-human-gut-metagenome-genome-assembly--contig:-NODE-250-length-17233-cov-3.941366_pt1 | contig 17233 bp, 13 predicted proteins | sample MGYA00242614_ERZ504781 | MGnify/ENA primary metagenome ERZ504781 (study PRJEB26092, sample SAMD00036365) | human gut metagenome | host: Homo sapiens | study: EMG produced TPA metagenomics assembly of...
CGGCTCAGTTCGGTAGCCAGCTCGCCTTTCACCGCGCCATGAATAACATTCGCGAAGCACTCGGCATGCCTCGCTGTACCGACACCGGGTACCAGCGAGAGCAAAACGAACTACGCAAGGCGCTTATATTTGTCTGCCTTCATACTCTGCGGTGAACAGATGAGCACATGCTTATCCTCCAGCCCAAAGAAGTCCGGGCACTCCCACATGGTACCTATTTTGCCTGTGCTGTTTGCCGCAAGGATTGTCTCAAACTGCCAATCGGTCAGGTTTTTTGAAGAGCAGAGCACTACCTGTCCCACATTGTTTAAGTCCTTGCTTCCAACTATAAGATAATATGTGTCATCCTCTTTCCATATTTTAGGGTCACGGAAATCGATTCTGCTGCAGTTTTCAGGAAGCATATCGCCTGTCACAACAGGATTATTCTCATGCTTCACATAATTAAGTCCGTCTCCAAATGCGATGCACTGGTTCTGTCTCTCCTGCTCACTGCCGTCAGGAAGTTTAATCCTTGTGACACCTGTGTATACAAGCACATGCTTACCATCTGCCTCAATGGCACTTCCTGAGAAACATCCTTTTTTATCATATTCCTCGTCAGGTGCCAGAACACACGGAAGCTGCTCCCATTTAATCATATCGCTTGTCGTACTATGCCCCCAATGCATAGGTCCCCACTCACGCAGATATGGATAGTACTGATAAAACAGATGAATTTTTCCGTTATAGACAGAAAATCCATTCGGATCATTAATCCATCCTGCCGGTGCACTGATATGAAACAAAGGTTTACTCTCTTTATCTGTAGCAGCTATTTTTTTTGCCTCGTAGCTTCTTGCTTTTTCCAATAATTCGCTCATTCAAATCCTCCAATTCTGTTTGCTTTGCCGGTAATACAGAATTATGAACAGTAACCTATTTGCCCTCTGACGTACTCTCAAGGGATTTCTGATAGCTGTCAAAATATTTCTGCTTTATCTTCAGATAATCCTGTAAACCATATTTATCAAGTTTCTTAAGGTATGAATCCCATTCCTTATCAATGCCGCCGTTTAATATCCAGTCGGCCTTTTTCTGCTCAGCATATTTCTTGATGTCTGTGTCGTACTGTGACACCTTGTTGGTGTCATCTATGCTCATGAACACGTTTGGATAGACATACTTACTGTTCATGTCCTTCAGATAAGCCTCATGCATGTTGTCAAGACGCCACTTGGCATCTGCAGGCTCTGTCACATAAACATCATAGTACTCGTTTAAAACAGCAAGCGGTCCGTTTACAGACTGCGCCTCACGCACCTCAACCGGTGACTGATCGCCCAGATCCATATGCTTTAACATCTGTCCACCCTCATCGTTTGTGCTCATCTCAAAGATGTTAAACGAATCTTTCTCGCCGTATGTTCCCCAGTTATTCTGTGGTGACTGGATTGGAGCGTACATCTGGTCAATCCATGCTGCTGCCAAAGCCGTATCCCTGCAGCTTGATGTCAATACACATCGGCCTCTGTCAAATCCACTGGTCTCACTGTTGTTCTGTCTGGTTATGTTTCTAACTCCATCCGGTCCTGTGAGTGCAGGAAGCATGACGTAATCTGTGTTATTGTCAATGTTTGCAATGTCCCATGTAAAGCAGAGCCCGTATCTGTGGTTTTTACCCTTTGCTACATATGTTGACCACTCCTGTGTAAATGCCTCAGGGTCAATCAAATCCTCTGTGACAAGCTTGTGAAGCCACTCGATACCCTCCTTGTAGCCCTCCTGTGTAGGAGTATAGATGACTTTTCCCTCATCTGTTACTGCAAAGTGGTCACCTGTATCACCATAACCCTCACCAAAGCCGTTCATGAGGATGGCTGGATCCTGGTCACCGTTGTTTATAATAAATGACATAGGAATGACACCGCCCTCAATGTCAAACTCTTTCTCAAGCTCGTCTGCATGATCTCTGAATGCGATAAGCACCTGCTCGAGCTCGTCTGTAGTAGTCGGCACCTCAAGTCCCAGATAATCAAGCCATTTCTTGTTGATATAAGGTATATCTCCGATTGCCTGAATTGCCTCTTTTCCTGCACCAAGCTGCTCTATCCAAGGAAATGAATAGATATGTCCGTCCGGTGCGGTACACATTGTCCTATATTCAGGATATTTCTCAAAAACTGCCTGAAGATTAGGCATATATTTATCGATCAGATTCTCTACCGGAATAATGATACCCTGCTTTGCATATCTGAGCAGGTCGTAATCACTCATACCTGCATTAAACAGTCCATCCGGCAGATTACCAAACTGCGCCAATGCCAGATTCTTCTTGTCAGAGAACTGGTCTGAAACGAAGCATGTCCAGTCGATATGCACGTTGGTCTGCTTCTCCATTCTCTTGAAGATAGTCCTCTCATTAGGATCCTGTGTGGATGTGGCCGGTGCACTTGTGATAAATGACAGCTCAGCCTTCTCCTTCAGAGGAAACTGCACATCTGATACCGGTGTGTCCGGATTTGTCTCGGCATTTAAGCTCTGCTGCTTTCCACAGCCTGCCACACCTGTCAGCATTGCAAGTGTAAGCGAAAGTGTAATTAATTTTTTGAAGCTTCTTTTTTTCATATCCATACTCATCCTTTCTGTTAGCCCTTAACAGATCCAACCATGATTCCTTTATCAAAATATTTCTGGAAAAATGGATACATAATCAAAAGTGGTAAACTTGATACAACAATTGTAGCGTACTTGAGCTGCTCTGCAACCTTTGCCATCTCAGCTGTACTCTGGATATCTGCAATCATGCCCGGCTGAGGTGTATTCTGCACGAGAATTGAACGCAGTACAAGCTGTAATGGCTGGAGATTTGCGTCATTCAGGTAAATCATTGCATCAAAGTAGCTGTTCCACATTCCTACAAATGACCAAAGCATAAGCACCGCAATAATCGGCTTACAAACCGGAAGCATAATCTTAAAGAAATGCTGTATTTCATTTGCTCCGTCGATGGCTGATGCCTCACGAAGCTCATTTGGCACTGACTGATAATAGGTTCTCGCCAAAATCATATTCCACACATTGAAAGCGCCCGGAATGAGGATTGCCCATACGGTGTTTACCATATGGAGCTGATTTATAAGGATGAATGTAGGAATCATTCCTCCTCCAAAAAACATTGTGATAATAAAAATCACATTGAAAAATTTTCTTCCGACAAATTCCTTTTTAGACATAGGATATGCTGCCAGGATTGTGACAAATACTGAGATTGCCGCAAACGCTATTGAGTAAAAAAACGAATTAAAAAATCCGCGCCATATCATGTCATTTTCCAGAACTCGTCTGTATGCATCAATAGTCCAGTCCTTTACGTTGAAGCTCAGTCCCTGATTGTTAAGTACTGTCGGATCCATGAAAGATGCCAGCACTACATATACTAACGGAACAATTATTGCAAGCACAAACAACCCAAGAAGTGTATATCCAATTCCAAGAACAATTTTATCAGTCCGTGAATATTTGATTTTTATCGTCATATCTTTTTCCATTGCACTTTCCTCCTAGATTCCTTCACCATCGTTTAGCTTCTTTACAACCGCATTGACTATAATCAGCAATATTACATTGATTACCGAGTTGAAAAGACCAACCGCTGTTGAATAACCATAGTCTCCATTCAAAAGTCCGATTCTGTATACATATGTAGAAAGAATTTCCGATGCCGGTAAGTTCATATCTGTCTGTAACGCATAGGCTTTCTCGAAACCGATACTCATAATATTTCCTGCCTGCAGGATGAACTGTATCACTATAATATTCTTAATAGCCGGAAGCTCAACATACCACATCTGCTGGAAGATGTTTGCGCCATCCATTCTCGCTGCCTCCTCAAGCTCCTTGCTCGCATTGGATAATGCCGCTGTATACATGATTGAAGCCCAGCCTGCTCCCTGCCAGATGCCGCTCGCTATGTAGATTGTCCTGAATGCAGCCGGCATTGTCATCCAGTTTGTGCTGATACCGAGCAGCTTGTTCATAGGTCCGATTGGTGATAAAAACATACGAACCATACCACAAAGTACAATAACTGAGATAAAATTTGGTGCGTAAATCAGAAGCTGTATCTTTTTCTTGATGCCCTCTTTGCGAATACGATTCAGAAGCAGTGCAAGTATGATCGGTACCGGAAATCCCCATAACAATCCGTAAATACTTACCTTTAACGTATTCATAAGGTAGTTCATAAAATCAGGTGATGATAAAAATCTCTTGAAATATTCAAGCCCGACCCATGGACTCCCCAGCACACCCTTTATGACATTGTAATCCTTGAATGCTATGAGCAGTCCGCCCATCGGAACATACTTGAATATAATTGTCAGTAAAAGTGCCGGCATAAGGAAAAATATGTACAACATTCAGTTTTTCTTCACATATGTCACTTTGCTTTTCAATGACTGCTTTTTTTCTTTCATTTGCTGTGACCTCCACTCTCTTTCACATTTTGTCTTTTTTACTTAATTTACGCTCTTGTGTAACCGGTAAAGTAACCGGTTACTTTATAATTTGATAATACAATATCATTTGTGCTGTGTCAATACTTTTCTCAAAAAAAGTAACCGGTTACTTTTTGTTGATATTTTGGAAATTGCGCTGTATACTGTTTATAAACATTTGTAATATAAGTAATTTTATAAGGAGACATCCCATGGGAAAAAACAGGTTACATTTGCAGATATTGCGGAATATACACACTTTTCAAAAACAACGATTTCAAGATATTTCAATCATCCGGACTCTCTGACACTGAAGAATCAGGAAAAGATTTCCCGTGCGCTTGATGAGCTCGGCTATAAGAAGAATAAGCTCGCAAAGGTTCTCGCAAACGGTAAGAGCGAGTTTGTCGGCATAATAGTGCCAAACCTTTACCTGCACTACTACTCTGAGATGCTCACACAGCTTTTAGCCACCTACACTGACTATCACTATAAGTTTCTCATCTTTATGAGTGACAAGGGGGCGGCTGAGGAAGAAAACTACATTGATGAACTTTTAGCTTATCAGATAGAGGGTCTTATCGTGCTAAGTCACACTCTCTCATCTGAAAAGCTTGCTTCATACCACATTCCAATTGTCGCAATCGAGCGAGAATCCATGCATATAAGCAGTGTCACCTCCGACAACTATATGGGTGCGCTTCAGGCCACATCTCTTTTAATACGTGACAAATGTGATATTCTCATCCATATCAATGTAGATGTGCCAAAGTATGTCCCGGCATACGACAGAATCCGTGCGTTTGAGGACACCTGTACCGAGCACAATATTCCCTATGAGCTCAGCCTGAACGTATCCGGTGATTCGTACAACGATTTATTTTCTCAGATGAAGGTGATTTTTAACAATATAGATGAGAAATATCCTGATAAAAAGAAAGGGGTATTCCTGGCAAACGACACATATGCCAACATGTTTTTGAACCTTGTCATACAAAAATACGGCTGCCTGCCGGACAGCTATGAGATAGTCGGCTTCGACAATTCACCAATTGCCAACGAAGCCATAATTCCAATCACCACCATCGGCCAGCAGATAGATGTAATCGCAAGAACCGCCATGGATTTACTCGTTAAGCAGATGGATAACCGCAAACAAAGAAAGCCTGAGCCAGATTTGGCGCCAACGCACAAAAAGATAGCGCCTGTGCTGATTCGCAGGGAGACAACCAGCTAGTACATCGTTTATGTGACATGTACCAGCCTAATTTTCTCCTGTTGCGTCCTGATATTCCCTGCTGCTCACACCACCCCATGAGTTTCTATCCGCTGAGAAAACCTCATTTGTGGTTTTATTTACAGCATAAAATCCCAGTAGCCTTGTATCTGAGCCACTAACCAACTGCTCATAAACAAACAAATCACACTGTCCATTTTCGGAAACTCTGTCATAAACTAACCTATTCTCATACGTATTTCCATCAGCCTCGCCGGTTTCGAAAACAGAATAAAAAGTACCTTTAGCTGTGGAACCGTTGCGAATAATACCGGCATCCCCGGCTGAGAGTATCCCTGCAGCTGACATGTAATCATATACGGCCATGCTTTCTGTATCCAGGCTTTCGTCAGCGTTCTCATTTCCTGCATTCTCATTTTCTGTATTTTCAGAAGCGTCATTGTATGACTGTGAATTATTCTCAGTGCTGTTTTCACTGTCATTTGCACCACTATCACCAGCATCATTTCCACTGTCTCCGGTGCTGTCATCATCGTTTATAAGTCCAAACTTTATTGTTTCCTTAAATGTCAAATTTCGTCTCAGGAAAGGTCCAACCTTGATGTTATAATATTCATCAGTACTATATCCATCCGAAGTACTCATGCAGATAAGACCATTCGCATATACCTTTTTCTCCGTATCCATGCCGATGAATGAAATTATCAGATTAATAACCATGGCAGCCATCAAACACAGCCACATGACTATGAGTATTACTTTTCTGAATAGCCTTACCCCTTCTGACTTTTTAGATACGCTGTCACTGAATAATATCCACCTGATTATCCAGTAAAGCGACAAGACCATACAGCCTGCGTATGTTATCAGAACAGACGACAGCTCGAACCAGTATCTATAGTGATATCCTCGAGGCAGTAAGCCTCCTACTCCATAGAAAATTCCTGCATACAACACCAATATCGCAGTAATTACAATTGCTGTCGGCCACTTATGCTTTATCCTGGTGTCTGCGTAAATTGCCTGACACAAATCCATTTTTGCATTTTCTGATAAAAACAATGCACCAATCTGCATGTCCGTCATCTGCTTTTGATTCGCCGGCACAGCATAGCACTTATCCAGCCACTCCTGCCAGCCCGGCTTATCACATAGGAACAAAACTGCAGCATTGCAAAAATAATAATCTCTTAAATATGGCAGCTTCACACAATTGATATCAACCATTGCAAGAGCCTGTGCGGCCAGATCATAGTTTGACATAAGAAGCTGCTGCTTAGCCATCACTATCAACACAACTGACTGAAGCTGCCTATTATTCCTGTATCTGGTTCTGTACATAGCCAAATTGTAATCATGCCTGTCCTGAAGGCTCCAATTCTCTGTCCTTTTCGCTGATATATTAACAACAGCGATCAGCATCAACACCAGAAAAATAATACCTGCAAAAAAGAGCAATAAACATGATTTAATCATTCCTGAACTATAGTCATCCCTATGGAACATTCCAAACAACAAGCATAATGTCAAAACACTCCATACAACAGTCAATACTCTGTAAATCTGCACATATCTTTTCTGCCATAAGCCATTTTTGTATCCAATGGTATCAGGGGTGACAGTGTTTGAAAGCTCATAATAATTCATGCAATCCGCCTCTTTATCTCTGTAAATGAAATTGATTTATCCGTGGCTTAATTGTACCACGAATAAACCAATTTGTGTGAAATCTATTTTATCTGTATCTTCTTTCTCATGCGCATCTCCCACACATAGTAGGTCACAATAAGTAGTATTCCTGTTGTAAGCCAGGCTGCCGGATCTGCAAAGCACACACCGCCGTAACCAAATGGCTTTGACAGGGCAAGTATTGCAATCCATCTCGACACAAGCTCCATCGCACCGCTAAGCATAGGCACAAGACCCTTGTTAAGTCCCTGCAGACCGTTTCTGTATGCAAAAATCCATGCAAGAGGAAGCATGAAGACACTCGCGATTTTCAGATATTTCATAGCACAGTCAATGTCAGTTGCCGTAGGCGATGTGATAAACCAGCCTATCATGTACGGTCCGACAAAGCAGTTAATTGCTGCCGCTAAAACTGCGCAGCCTATACATATGAAAAAGCATGACTTCATACCCTTAAATATCCTGTCGTATCTTCCTGCTCCAAGATTTTGTCCGCAGTAAGTCGCAGCGGCTGTTCCAAGTGTAGGCATGGTCTGTGTCGCGATATTGCTGACCTTGGATGCGGCGGTATACGCAGCTACCACCTGCGAACCGAACACATTGACCGCAGCCTGGAAGATCATCGTTCCGATAGCAGTGATTGAATAGTTGAGTGCCATCTGCAGACCGATTGAGAGCATGCGCCAGATTCCGTTCCAATCCATGTAATAATCCTCACGGCTGGTGCGCAGCAAATCATACTTCTTAAACATCACGATAAATGACAAAACTGCAGCAATTCCCTGCGATATAACTGTCGCATAAGCAGCTCCTGCCGTGCCTGCCTTCACCACCACGATAAAGAATATGTCCAGCACAATATTCAATACAGATGAAAAAATCAAAAAATACAGCGGAGTCTTGCTGTCTCCGATGCTTCGCAAAAGACCGGAAGCCACATTGTAGGACATGGTGCAGAAAATTCCCGCAAAAATGACCTTTATGTACGCATCAGCCATGACAAGTATATCATCAGGTGTATTGAGCCAGATAAGAAGCTGCCTCGACGCAAGCACTGTAGGAATCGTGAGCACCACTGAGACAATCACAGTAAGAATGATAGCTAAAGCCACATAATGCTTCAAAAGCTTCTCTTTTTTCGCACCAAACGCATGGCTTGCCATAACTCCAAAGCCCTGTGCTATTCCATTTGCAAAGCCAAGCACCAGAAACATAATACAGCCTGTCGAGCCAACCGCCGCAAGCGCCTTTGAGCCCAGATACTGCCCCACGATAATCGTGTCCACCATATTATAGAACTGCTGAAACAGATTTCCCATCAGAACAGGAATCGAGAACAGCAGTATAATTTTCATTGGATTGCCTTTGGTCATATCTGTCTTCATGTGTAAATACCCTCCCCAAAAATTCAATTCATAATAACTTTTCCCAGCAGGTTCACCCCTGCAGAAAATCCATTAAAAAAATGTGTGAACAAGCTCTTTTTCAAAGCCTCGTTCACACATTATATACACATATTTTCCAGTATTCAAGTACTATTTTCAAAATTTATAACTTATTTTTTAACAGTACGTTTATTCTTTCTTCCTCACACGATAATTCACATATCTCTTTATCAGGTAGTACACGACACCCCATGTCGGTACTCCGATGAACAGCCCCACTACTCCAAATAATCCATTTCCAAGGAAGATTGCAAATACCACCCAGAAAGGTGAGAGTCCTGTGGACTCACCGAGTATCTTTGGTCCGATAATATTGCCGTCCACCTGCTGTAAGATAATGATAAACAGCAAAAATATCACACCCTTTGACGGGCTGTCGAGCATGATGAGTATGGTGCTTGGTATGGCTCCAATGTACGGTCCAAAGAACGGTATGACATTGGTCACTCCGACTATCACGCTGATGAGTGCTACATACGGCATGCGCAGTATCAGGCAGCACACGAAACAGATAGCTCCGATTATGAGTGAATCAATGATTTTGCCACTGATAAAACCACCGAATATCTTGTCGCTCTCCTTTAAGATGCTTGAAAGCACCTGTATATGGCGCTCCGGCAGAAATGCGCTCACGAGCTTTTTAGTCTGGCGTTTGAAGGTATCCTTGCTAAGAAGGACATAGATGGCAACGATGAATGCAACAAGGCAGTTTACCGCTGTACCAAAGATTCCCATAATACCGTTTATCACAAAGGTAACCTGTCCGAGCATATTGTCCCTTACCCATTCAGTAAAATAGCTTATGCCGTTATTGTATAGCTCAGTGATTATTTCCTTTGCCCTGTCATTGTTTTTGGCAAGCTCCGTGATTTTTTTCACAAGGTCCTGTATCTGATCCGGTAAAAGACTGACCGCATTTGTGATATTGCTTACAAGCTGTGGCACCACCATCATGATGAGCACTACAATAATGGCTATTATTATGGCCAGACTTATAAGTATTGACAACCCTCTCATAGAAGGTCTCTTTCCACACTTCTTTTCTATGGCTTTGCCAAGCGAATTGCTTAGCTTTCTGTCATAAAACTCTACCATCGGATTTATGAGATACGCCAGCACAATCCCCATGATAATTGGCATAAGTATGTTTATTATTCTCACTATCTGTGCCATTATTGCATCAAATTTAAATAGCACAAACACTAGCAGGATTGCTCCTGCTAGTGCTAAAAACTGTGAAAACCCTTTGGCCCATGCGACCTTTATGGTGTGCTTCATCTTATTATTCACTTCCATGCGCGATTCCTCCTCGTTTATTGTATGTCCGGAATGTAACAAGCTGATATTATATAGTCTTTAATCAATCCGGGCAACACTCTTGCCCTCTGTCAGCTCAAATGGTATTATCTCATGACATGAGCCTTTATGCAAATCTATCATGTTAAAAAGAAGCTCTACGCTGCGTGCCGCCATATCCTTGTGCGGCTGTCTGATAGATACAATCTTTGGATTGTAGTACTCTGCAAGTGTCGAACCATCAAAGCCTGTGATAGATATATCTTCCGGCACCCTGAGTCCCTTGTCAAGTATTGCCCTTAAGGCACCGATTGCCATGACATCGGAAATCGCATAGACTGCGGTGATTTCTATATCCTTTTCCAAAAGCTTTTTCATCGCACGATATGCGCTGTCATATGAGAATCGCGCTCTCTCATAGTAACGCTCATCAGGTGTGATTCCATGCTTTTTTAAGCTGTTGAGATATCCGTTATGTCGCAGACGAGCTGTCTGTGAAAGCTCCAGATTGGCTCCAATCTCTGCTATCTTTGTATGTCCATGCTCAATGAGATAGTCGACGATTGTTTCCCCTGCCTTCTCATCATCAATGGAAACAGATGACAGCTCCTCCATGCTCCAGTTTTCTGCCGATGTGGTCACGATAACACACGGCACCTTAAATGACGATGTATCCTCAGAGAAATCTTCCCTGCTGCCTCCGAGGAATATGATGCCAAGTGGCTTTCGCTCCCTGCATATGCGGTCTGTCACACTGCTTAGATTACTGTCCTCATCCAGATATGTGATGCTCAAAGAGTAGTCTGTTCTGTCTATTATCGACTGGATTTCCTCGACTACGTTTGCAAACAGCATATTAGAGGTACCCTTTACCAACAGATAAATATTTCTGGAAATGGTCTGCTTGAGCCTCTTTGCATTGGTATTTGGCACAAAGTTGTGTGCCTCAACTATTTTCATTATGGTTTCTTTTGCTGCAGGAGAAACATCCTGCCTGTTATTTAAAACTCGGGATACAGTTGTTACTGAGTATCCCGATTCTTTTGCTATATCTACAATTGTCATTGTTTTCCCCGTCCGGACAGCGATACGTCCTTTTACATTATATCCATGTGATATAATTTATTTCACTCGTTATATCATATATCCACAACTACAAAACCTGCTAATTTAGCTTAAGCCCCACATGTTTTCTTAACAAGTGTGGGGCTTAAATAACATAAACTATATCCTCTTGTAAGCTATATTAACCCTTTACAGCTCCTGCGAGCACACCCTCTATAATGTACTTCTGACATACAATATAGAAGATAACAATTGGCAGAATCGCAAGCACGAGCATGGCCATCATTGCACCCCAGTCAATCATACCGTGGCTCTGCTTTAAGTACTGAATAGCAATTGGTATGGTTTTGTACTGGTTGATGTTTAAAACCAGTGATGGAAGAAGGTAATCATTCCATACCCACATTGCCTCAAGTATCGCTACTGTTACCGCTGTAGGACGAAGTATTGGAAATACGACCCTGAAATACATCTGTAATGGTGTACAGCCATCAATCATAGCTGCCTCTTCGATCTCTAATGAGATACTCTTTACAAATCCTGTAAACATAAACACAGCAAGTCCTGCTCCAAAGCCAAGGTATACAATGATGATACCGAGTGGATTTGATAAATGAAGCATATTTGCAAATTTTGATAATGTAAACATTACCATCTGGAATGGTACAATCATAGAGAAAAGGCAAAGTGTATACATAAGCTTTGTGCCCTTAGTCTTTACACGAACTATGTACCATGCACACATTGAGCAGCAGAGTACAATAAGTACTACTGAGCCGACTGTGATGAAAAGTGAATTTCCAAAGCAGTCCCAGAAATGTGTCATTCTGAGACCATTCTTGTAGTTTAATGTGCTACAGAAAAGCCTTGACATACCATCCTTGAAGGCTTCAAAGCCCTCAGTGATAGATACTGTGCTGATTCCAAACGGATGCTTGAATATGTAGGCTTTTCTCTTAAATGAATTGAGTAACACCATAAAGATTGGTGAAATCCAAAGTATTGATAAAACAGCGAATAATAATGTGATTATCCAACCGTGCTTGGCCTGTCTTACGGCACTGACTTCCTGCGCTTTTTTCTGTTTTGCCATTAGTCCTGTACCTCCTTGCTTGTAGTAATCTTATTCTGTGCAAGTGCGATAATTGCAACAATTATAAAGAATATAACAGCCTTTGCCTGACCTACGCCCTGCCATCCTGTTGTTCCATACATGGTGTTGTAGATATTTAAGGCAAGCAGCTCTGACATCTTTCCCGGATTACCGCCTGTAAGAGCTAAGTTCTGGTCGAACAGCTTGAAGCCGTTTGTCAATGTCAGGAATGTACAGATTGTGATTGTCGGCATAAGCATTGGAAGAATAACGCTCTTTAAGAGCTGCCATCTGTTGGCTCCATCAATCTTTGCTGCCTCAATAAGCTCACCCGGTATATTCTGAATACCTGCGATGTAGATAATCATCATATATCCAATCTGCTGCCAGCATACTACTGCGATAAGTCCCCAGAATGCTGACCACTCTGAGCTTACGATTGTCTTTGAATAGTTCTGCAGGATAGAGTTAAAAATCATCAGCCATACATATGAAAGTACGATTCCACCGATCAGGTTTGGAAGGAAGAATACTGTACGGAAAAGATTTGTTCCTCTGATTCCTTTTGTAAGCGCCATTGCTATTGCAAATGATACGATATTGATAATCAGTACCGAAACTACTGTAAATAGTGCTGTGTACCAGATTGAATGAATAAAGGTTGTATCCACACTGCCGTTTACAACAAAAATCCTTGTGTAATTTTTAAATCCCACCCATTTCCAGTCTGTAACAGTGGAGAATTTACAAAATGAAAGGAAGATACCATATACGAACGGTACAATAAATCCTATTGTAAATGCTGCCATTGTCGGTAAAGCGAAGATCCAAAATTTTTTTCTAATCGACTTTTCCATAACAAATATACCTTTCTTAAAAAAATATGGGGTGAGTGACTGCCACTCACCCCACTTTTACTACTTTTTACTAACTTTTAGAGAATTTTACTGCTCGTTCTGAAGATCCCAGTAATAAGCCCATTTCTCTGAGAATGCCTTTGCAACGTCATCCCATGAACCATTACGCTCTGTGTACTCTGTGAGTGGAGCAAGGAAATCAGCTCTCCAGTCATCTACTGAAGGTGTTGCGTTGAATGACCATGCTACTGATGTCTTGCCTTCCTTTGCAAGCTCTGATGCTACATTAGCAAAAGCGTTCTTTGACTCATAGTCGCCTGTGAATGTATCGAATGGAGCTGAAAGACCCATTTTATTAACGATTGCATCACGTCCGTCATCACTTGTGATTACCCAGTTGAGGAATTCAAGTGTTGCATCAATATCCTTCTGATCTGCCTTAGCGTTTACTGTCCAGTGGTTCTCTGTACCAACTGCAAGTCCCTCGTTCGCGTCATCTACACCGAAGTAGATAGGCATCATTGAAAGGTCAGACTGCTTAACTGTGTATCCGTTCTCGTTGTCATCTGCGAAGTTAGCATACTCCCAGTCACCATTCTGGTAGAATACAGCCTCTTCCATACCAAGCTCTGACTCAGCATTTAAGCTTCCTGAATCAAGTGTAGCCTTGTCTGCTGCTGATGTATTTGTGTACATATCCCAAACTCTCTTGAAGTTGTCCATGTACTTACCTGTAACTTCCTTCTGTCCTGCTGTGAGATCACATCCTGCATCCTTGAACTCATAGTAGAGTTCGAGACCTGCGAGATGTCCTGTGAATCTCCAGTTAGATCCGCTGTCAAGTCCTGCTGAAGCAAATGCCTCTGTAAGATGTAAGTCACAAGCTTTGTTGATGTCATCTACATGCTCGTTGATATCAGTTGCAACCTTCTCTAATGTATCAAGATCCTTGATATCATCTACTGACTTGATAACTGCTCCTGAGTAGTTTTTGCAGTAATTCTCAAGAATTGCCTTGTTGTAGATGATTCCGTAGCACTCATAGCAGTTAGCTACTGATGCAATCTTGCCATTATACTCAAGTGCAAGTGACTTATCTGTAAGGTGCTTGTAAATCTCGCTGTCCTTTAAGTCATATATGTATTTGTCATACTCTGCGCAGTCTGCTGTGCTTCCGATATTGAAGATTGTTGGAGCCTCCTTCTTAGCAAGCTCAGACTTAAGTGTTGTCTTGTACTGTCCATCAGCTGCTGTTACTACTGTAACCTGTACGCCTGTCTCATCTGTGTACTTCTCTGCAAGATCCTGCCATGCCTGATCTGTCTCCGGCTTGAAGTTTAACATGTAAACTGAGCCATCGCCGCCCTTTGCAGATGAGCCTTTCTCTGTTCCGTCTCCGCTTCCTGATCCACATCCGGCAAGCATTGTTGCTACCATTGAAGAAGCGAGTAATACTGTTACTAATTTCTTTTTCATTTTAAACCCTCCTAAAAGATTTAATATTAAAATTGTCTTTGCAAACATCCTTGGTTGTTTTCGGTAATGTTTGCGGTAACGTTTTCACAAGAATTATTATAGACAGTTTCATGTAGTTTCGCAAGAGGATTTTGTCTTTTCTGTATATATTAATAAAAACACCAGGTATTTTTTGGCAATTTTTCACAAAGAATTGCAAAAAAATAAGTATTTTCACACTGGCGTTTGGTCATTTTAGTTATTTTCGACTATCCGTTTTGTGTAAAAATACTTTTGTTATTTTTATTCATTTCATCTATCAGAGCCTGCTTTTGTGCGCGCTTGAGCTGTTTTATATGATACTCCCTGCTCATTGCCTCCTCTTTCGTGGCAAAGTGTTCGAAATAGACCAGCTCCACAGGTCTGCGTGTCTTTGTATATTTGGCACCTTTCCCGGAGTTATGCGCTTTTATGCGCTTTTTCAGGTCATTTGTCCAACCGGTGTAAAGTGTGCCGTCAGCACACCTTACAATATATGTATAATTTTCATCCATATCTGCTTTGTCCATCTCAATAATCAACGCTGTGCTTATGACATGACAATATGATATCAGGCCTGCCCTGAATCGTGGTGCCATAGCCTGACATAAGCTTAAACTCTGCTCTGTCGACCACTCTGCAGCTGCCACGGTTGTCTGTCTTTACGCTGTATAGTATCTCATCTGCCACATGTAAAAAATCCCACACTCTGTTTTCTTCCTTTGGTACATCGCAATACATGCCCTGTGTGATTGTGACAATAGGCAGCATCTTTGAAAACCTGTGTGGCAGAGTCAGCTCCATAACCTTGCGGCGAAGCTCCTCCACATATTCTTTAGCATCTTCCTTTGATATATTCTCGTATATGACTACAAACTCGTCCCCGCCGTATCTGGCACAAAAGCCTCCATGTGCTCCCGCAACTTCGCTTATACAGCCCGCAATCGCAATCAGACATCTGTCCCCCTCCTGATGCCCGTAATTATCATTGTACTCTTTGAAATAATCCACATCCAGTATCTCAATAGCAAAATTGTGACCACATTTATGAGCATGCGAAAACATCTCATCCGCCTGTATATTAAGCTTTCGCCTGTTTGCCATGCCTGTAAGCGGATCTGTCTCAGACTGCGCCGCAAGAAGCTTATTCTCCTTCTCAATTTTTTTCTTGGCACGATTTACCTTCTCGAAATTCGCCCTAAGCTCTATGACCTCTTTTATCATAGCCCTGGCCTCAAGCTCCTTGCGCTCGGAAAGCTCATAGTACAGCCCTGCCGCCTGCAGATACTCTGCACCCATATGGTGCTTTCTGTAAAATCTGATTTTAAGACCTAAAAGTCTCATCTGCATGCTTGTGACCTTAAGATTGTTTATCATCGGCTCCATAAGCTCCATCAGATGCCAGAATTCATCAATCTTTTCACTCTCGAAAAGCACCTCGAGATACACAAAGAAATCCTCTATCAGATCCATAAAAAGCATATCCTGCGTGATTACACCATCAATGCGCCTGATACACTCGTCACGTTTTTCAATCTGTCCGCTTTTATGCATGTAAAAGGTTCTGCTGATAAGCATTCCAAGCCTGTCGATTGCATCGGCATACGGCAGATGCTCCCTCTCCACAATCTCAAGAATCTCATCTATTCCGGTAAAGTCACTCTCCAGTACCTTGCAGTTTATCATATTCTCATAAAGAGATATCATCCTGGTGTGATATGAAGGTTCATCCGGTGCGGAAGCTATGTATTCCATGGCTTTTTGAAAATATTCCATGGCCTCCTTATATCTGCCCACTTTGATATTTAAAGCTCCGCAATTGACATTTATAATGCTCTGTTCTTCCAACAGACCATACTTCTTGCAGTACATCAGCCCATCCAGATAATAGTCATATGCTACCGGCTGATTGCCTCTGCCTGACGTGATGATACCAAGTATATTGCATGCGCGCGCCAGCATGCTCCAGCTCTGCGCCTTCTCCAGATGATCTATCGCCCTGACCACGATATCAAAAATGTTATCGTAGTCATTCAGGCAATAAAGTATCATGGCAAGATGATAGTATCCGAAGCCCAGGAGCTTTGAATCTGCTGTCTTTTCTCCGTAATCTATCAGCTCATGGCAATATCTGATTGTGAGCTCGGCATCCTTTCTGTAATTGTCAAGAATGCCATTTGTCCAGTTTTTCACACTCTCATTGTATTCGTTAAACTCCACTTTTCACCTCTATATATCTCCGAAATAGTCCATAGGATTGACCGGTTTTCCATCCTGTTCCATAGCAAAATACACATTGGTTCCCTCAACAGTATAGTATCTGGTCACCTTTCCAACTGTCAGTGTTCTCTGCCTCAAGTACATCCGCCCTCACTGCTAGGTTAGTATTTGACAAGCTCGTACCGTAAGTACGCCGTATACGCCGTCCTACCTAAACTCCTGCACTACTGTGCACGCCTGTCTCTGCGCTGTCATATATGTCTAATAACTCCTCGCCCGTCGGTGACTGAGCACTACCGCATCTCCTTCGTTTGCACGTACTTACCATCGCCACGTATTATACTGATACGTGGTCGAGT
>ENA-OQJR01000255-OQJR01000255.1-human-gut-metagenome-genome-assembly--contig:-NODE-255-length-17039-cov-3.281398_pt1 | contig 17039 bp, 18 predicted proteins | sample MGYA00242614_ERZ504781 | MGnify/ENA primary metagenome ERZ504781 (study PRJEB26092, sample SAMD00036365) | human gut metagenome | host: Homo sapiens | study: EMG produced TPA metagenomics assembly of...
CTTCATAGCTGCCGAATACCAGAGATCTGGGTGCGATCGTTACAGCTGATGACAGACACATCCTGCCGAGGAGGCTTCTGAGAAGCGGGGAACTTTATCACATTTCAGAGAGCGATAAGAACAGACTTAGAGAAGAATACAATCTGAAGACGGTGATCGACCTGCGTTCGGCAGAAGAGAGAAAATGTAAACCGGATACTATTATAGCAGAAGTAGAATACTACCATGTACCGGTTGTGGATGAGGATGTGCAGGTTATCAGCAATAGAGAACAGTTTGTGAAAATGCTTGCAGGACTCCCGGATGATATGGAAGAATATATGATTAGACAGTACAGGAATTTATGCATGGATCAGCTGGTGTTGAAACAGTATGCGAAGTTTATCGATATTCTTTTCAGGCAGGAAAAAGGTGCTGTTTTGTGGCATTGCGGAACTGGAAAGGACCGTACAGGGATCGGGACTGCTTTTTTGCTCAGTCTGCTGGGGGTGGAGGAAGATGTGATATATGAAGACTATCTGCGCACAAACCGTTATATGGAGCCCCAACTGGTATATATGCAGAGACTTGTACAGACCTGGCCGGAGGCAGATGAGAAAATGACAGAGAAGCTTCCAATTATATATAATGTAAAAGAGGAGTATCTGGCTGCTGTTTTTGAAACAGTGAAAAAGACATATGGTTCTATGGAAAAGTTTTTCCAGACAGTATTTTATCTGAAACCGAAAATGATCGAAGAGTTCAGAAATAAATATCTGATATAGGCAGTTATTTTGATGTTTTTACAAAAGTTATCATAGAGTTACTGTTCACTGGTAATATCCCGCGAAGCGTGTTGCTGGGAACGAAGTGAACAGTAACGTCACAGAAAGACATTTGTTTTTGTGTGAAAAATTTATTGACAAAATCACGATTATTGATATAATGGTAACCATACGAGCTATTTATTATATTAACGTGGTGAAAATGTACACGTTGAAAGCAGGTGGGACATGCAGAAGAGAGTATTATCCCTGTTAGTAGATAATACTGCAGGTGTAACAACCAGAGTATCTGGATTATTCAGCCGCAGAGGCTATAACATCGACAGCATTACCGGAGGTGTAACAGCGGACGAGCGTTTTTCCAGAATTACCGTTGTGTGCAGCGGGGATGAACTGATTCTGGAGCAGATCACGAATCAGCTTGCCAAGCTTGTAGATGTAAGAGATATTAAGATCCTGGAGCCGGACAACAGCGTATGCCATGAATTAATGATGATCAAGGTGGCTGCGAAACCGGAGCAGAGACAGGGACTCATTTCCATAGCAGATGTTTTCCATGCGAAAGTTGCAGACGTAAGTGTGGATTCCATGATACTGGAGATGACAGGCAACCATAATAAACTGGAGGCATTTCTTGAGCTGATGGGCGATTACGAGATTCTCGAACTTGCACGTACAGGAATGACCGGTTTATCAAGAGGTTCGCAGGATGTAACCTATTTCTGATGAAAAGACCGGAAGGCTTTTCGGAATGCAGGAAATGGAAGAATATCTCAGAAACAGTACATATTATAGTTTGCTAGGGGAGCATCCCTTAACGATAAATCTTTTTACAATTAGCAGGAGGAAAATAAAATGGCTAACAAGATTTTTTATCAGGAAGATTGTAATTTAAGCTTACTGGATGGTAAAAAAATTGCAATTATTGGATACGGAAGCCAGGGACATGCACATGCTCTGAACTTAAAGGATTCCGGATGTGATGTCATTATCGGTCTTTATGAAGGCAGCAAATCCTGGAAGAGAGCTGAAGAGCAGGGCTTTAAGGTATATACAGCAGCTGAAGCAGCTAAACAGGCAGATATCATCATGATTCTTATCAACGATGAATTACAGGCTAAACTTTACAAAGAATCCATTGAGCCAAACCTTGAAGAAGGTAACATGTTAATGTTTGCTCATGGTTTCAATATTCATTTTGGATGCATCAAACCACCAAAGAATGTTGATGTTACAATGATCGCTCCTAAAGCACCTGGTCATACAGTAAGAAGTGAGTATCAGGCTGGAAAAGGAACACCTTGTCTTATCGCTGTAGAGCAGGATTACACAGGAAAAGCTCAGGATCTTGCACTGGCATATGGTCTTGGAATCGGCGGAGCAAGAGCTGGTCTTCTTGAAACTACATTCCGTGTAGAGACAGAGACAGACCTCTTTGGTGAGCAGGCTGTACTTTGCGGTGGTGTTTGCGCACTTATGCAGGCTGGTTTCGAAACACTTGTTGAAGCTGGTTATGACCCAAGAAATGCATACTTTGAATGTATTCATGAAATGAAACTGATCGTAGACCTGATCTATCAGTCAGGATTCGCAGGAATGAGATATTCTATCTCCAACACTGCTGAATATGGTGATTACATCACAGGACCTAAGATCATCACAGAAGATACAAAGAAAGCTATGAAGAAGATTCTTTCTGACATCCAGGATGGTACATTTGCAAAAGACTTCTTACTTGATATGTCTGATGCAGGTGCACAGGTTCACTTCAAAGCTATGAGAAAGAAAGCTTCCGAGCATCAGTCTGAAAAAGTTGGCGAAGAAATCCGTAAACTTTACAGCTGGAATGGCGAAGACAAACTTATCAACAACTAATCTGAATATGATTAAATTAAATCCCCTGCTGAATGGCCAGGGGATTGACTATGTATTGACTCAATGATTGTTGTTTGTTCTGTATGCAGTAATTCTTAAGATTATGCATAATATAACAAGATGCAAATCAATCTCAGCGTTTTATAATTCGACAATCTGACCTTTTTCTACGTCATATCTGCAGTATTTACCATTTCCGGAAATAAATGGCTGATATGTATCTGTCCTGTTATCCTTCAGATATACAATTCCGGTAGCAATCATCTCCACTAATGAAAAGCGTTCGCTGAGACTGGAAATCCATTTATATGTTTTATTCTTTGAAGAACTTGCCATAACCATATTGTAGGAATGTCCGTCTTCGGTGGCTTCCAGAGAAAAATATACTTTCTCTGCCTTATCAGGAGCATCAAAGACCTGACTTGTAATATAGGAAGAAAAATTGGTGCTTACAAAATTTCGGAAAGATTTTATATCATAAGTAATTCCGGATACTTCGTCTGTGATTTTATCTCCGCGTTCCAGACGTGTTTTAATAATCTTTAGTACCTCTACAGTCCAGTTGATAAAAGAGATACTACTGTAATTCATACTTTCCATCAACTGTTCGATCAGTTTGCGTGACAGGATATTGGAGCGTATTGCCTCATCATAAAGTTCTTTGTTCATGACATTTTCCCTCTTTTTTGATTATTTGTAACTATTCAGCAGTCTACTATCCCGCGAGGTGTTTTGGCATGAATATGCCAAAATCCCGAGACATACAAGTCAAAATCCCATCGCCGAAGGCGATTTTTAATGGATTTTGACTCGTAACTGTGAAGATACTGAACAGTTACGATTATTTTATGTTTGTTATAGTGTTTCCGCACATTTCTATGTTATACTGATTATAAATCTGTTTGTTGTAAAATGCAACAAAAAACGGACGAATAAATAAAAATATTTGTGAACAGTAACGAATATATTGTTGCCTGTATTTTTGTTTCTCGGAACGATAATGAGACATAAGGAAAATTGAGGAGGATAAAATGGAGATAGAAGAAGAGTTTATTTCGGGATTTTGCAGAACATGTAATGGAGGGCAGACTGTCTGCTGCGAATATACGATAGCAGGAGATAAAAGAACCCTCACGTTTATGGATTGTGCACATGACAGATGTGTGAATCATGCTGCCTGTGAAATCTACAAACAGGCACATGAAATGGAACGATAACTCGCAAATGCTGTAATTATCGGATTAACCGGAGTTAGAATCAAACATATATGAAAAATAGGCATCTTTGAATGCAGAATAGTTATTTCTGGAAATAGGGACAGAGGAAATGCCGGTAGTGACCATAGTTCTTGTGAACTGTTTTATGTGCGACAGGTTTACAATATAGCTTCGGTGACATTTAAAGAATCCTTTTTCCGGAGTAAAGACCCCTTCACACTTTACAAATAATTCGCGGATTTTTAAAGTAGTTCCATTTGAAAGGCAGACCAGAACCTGTTTATTCTGAGCTTCCAGATAATCTACATCATTGAGCGTAATTGAGCAGAATCCGTCTGCAGTATGTGCGACGAAAATTTCCGCCGGAACATGATAAGTTTTAAAAAAATCATCCATAACAGAAAAAAGTTTCAGAGTATTTACTGGTTTTAAAAGATAATGAAAAGCTTTTACATCATAGGAATCCAGGGCAAATTCTCTGGAAGAAGTCAGAAAAATCACAGGAACAGTCAGTCCCATGCTGCGTATTTCTTTTGCTGTATCTATGCCATTTAATAGTGGCATGATGATGTCGAGAAAGATCAGATCTACCGGAATTGTCTGGAGAGCTGTTAACAGATCATCGCCGTTGGAATATGGATACAGGGTAAGTGAAAAATCATTTTTTTTCGCCCAGTGCGTCAGGAGTGAACTTAAATTCCCGGGTAAAGAGTATTTCATCATCACAAATTGCAATATTCATAATTTTTATCAAAACCTTTCTGTGAATAAATGTATGTATTGTATCCGGCAGTGAAAATCCTGTGTCAGATGATAATTCGCAGGACAAAGCAATGGTCCACGATAGAAAAATGACACTGTCCATGTAATTGTTCCACATAATAAATAATACTCCTGACACCGATTCCATGCCCGTTTCTGGTAGAAACCGGAACTCCATCTACAAATGTCGGAATCTTTTCTACGGGATTTTCCAGTTGGAAAAGAATGTGATTCTTTTTCTGCGAAAGAGTAAGCCGAGCCCATTTTGAAGGTGATTCCAGCTGCTCCAGCGCATTGGACAGGATTGTACAGAAGGACAGATCGGAGCATGGAAGTTCTTTTCCTGTAGAAACATTGCATATAAGAGACAATCCTCTGTCTGTGAAACGGGAATGATAAATGGAAAGCACAGAGTTCAGCATCTCATTTCCGGAATAGGCAGCGATGATCGTATCGTCATATGCAGAATTAATTTCATGGATGTATTCCTGTGCTTTGTCCGGATGTCCATTTTGCAGCTGAGTCAGAATAATACTCAGATGGTGGCGCATATCATGCCGCAGGATCGCCAGTTTCTGGCTGCTGATCTTTACCTGTTCAATTTCGTTTTGCATGGATTGAAGCTGCATTTCACGAAGATTGCTGTACTGCGTTATCTCCTGTTTATTCTCATATTCCTGAAAGTAGATGATGAGAAATACCAGGTAGGCAATGCAGAATGCAAATCCCATGAATTCAACAACTGCTTTATTTCCGGAATAAAGTAAAGTTGAAAATTTGGTGAAAGCATAATCAAAAACGTAATATACAAATGGCAGGAAACCGATGATGGAAAGCTCACGTGCATTCTTTGTAAAAATTGTTTTTGTAGATCGAAATACATATCGATAAAGAAGGACAAAAGTTAAGGTTGTTGTTAAGATCCGCACAGAATAATAACACCACTGTAATCCTGTTATTGCCAAAGCGAATAATCCGGTCCAGTTGCTTATCTGGCAACACAGATAGGCAGAAAAGACAGAAACAGCGGAAGAAATCAGAGGATATTTATAATGAACGGAGAGGAATAAAACCAATGGAAAATGTACGATCAGAGGATAGGACATATTTGCAAGAGTTTCCCCAAATAATGCCAGATCAATTACATATAACAGTCCCTGCCCTAAAAATAACAGAAACATAGTCAGGATATTTTTTCTGATCGGTTTGATCCCAAGAAAAAATGCAGAACAGTAAATTCCAAAGAGCATGGTAGTGACACCATGAACAGCAGATAAAATCTGTTCAGACATAACAGCACCTCCGTCTGATAAGGATTAATAAAATTTATCATCAAAATGTTGTATATATATCAAGTATAAAAGATTTCAAATTTAAAGACAACCTTTTTCCATACCATTCACGCCATATAATTACTGTTCGCGTGAAAGAGAAAAAATGCTGTTGTTCTGTGTTATGATCAGTCTATAAAGGAATATCGAAAAAAATTACGAGGAAGGAGATGAAAGAGAGAGCATATTTAACGATATATCGGCGCTAGATGAAAAAAGAAAAACAGAAGAAAAACAGACCTGATGGAAAAGTACCATGCAGGTCTGTTTTTATATCATTCTTTCCTGTTTTTACTTATTTACATCAATATAACTGTACAATGTATATTTGGAGATTCCGAAATAATTTGCAACCTTATCTCCGGATTTGGTAATAAGGAAAGCACCTGCATCATTTAAGAACTGAATAGCAGTAACCTTATCCTCCTTATTCATTAAAGGAACAGGTTTGCCTACTAGAGCTACAGATTCTTCAATCAGATGATCAAGAAGATCATTGACATTATGAGTGATCTCTTTGGGCTTCTCTTCCTTATTTTCCGGAGTGACAAGAGAATGAAGGGCAGATTCGATCATAGTAAGCTTGGTAATGTCATAATTGATTCCGAAAACATAATGAAGGGTACCATCGTCATCATGAATGTAGGAAGTGCTGCACTTCAGGATCTTGCCGTCTGCTGTTTTCATCAGATAACCGGTATGGTCTTCGGGGGTTGCTCCTTTTTCCTGATTGCGGATCGCATCAAAAACAGCATTGGATGGTCCGTCTCCGATATCTCTGTTTGTAACATGACCATTTACGATGTAGACGATGGAATGTTCCGGCTCCGAAGTTTTCAGATCATGGATTACTACTTCACAGTCAGGTCCGAACTGGGAAGCAAGATCAGCAGCGATTTGTTTTAACACAGTAAGTCGTCCCATTTGATTTCCTCCTATTAATATAACTTTTAAATGGATCATAACCGAATCAGGCGGGACTTCTATAGTCTGAGCAGTAACAGTCATTCGATTATGAGCATGTAGTAAAGCGGATAAATTTATCCGTCAAAACGTTCAGTGCAGACACATGGAAACTGCACATTTTTTATATTCTATCATAAAAAAAAGGAAATAAAAAGAGCCTAAAAAAAATAAATGTGAATACCTTAAAAAATTTGTGATTATAATCATAAATCATTGAAGTGATATAGGAATCGTGGTATATTTTAAACATGAGAATTGCGATAAGTTAGAGCGTGTCTGAAAAAGGCTTTCTGCAAGATGTGCGTCACAATTTGTGGGATATTTTGCCCGGATGAGGGCGCCGTAGTGGGCTACGGCAACTGAATTCGGGTGAAATATCCCGCAAAGTGGGGCGTGCAGATTGCGGGAATGATTTTTCAGACACGCTCTAGGGGTAAAATACTTTTTGTCCCTAACTTATAATAAAGAAAGGGGTGTCAGAAACAGTGAAAACTTTACTGAAGAATGGTACAGTAGTATCGGGGGATATCTCTGTCAGAGAAGATGTTCTTATAGATGGAGAGAAGATTGTAAAAGTAGGCCGGAATCTGGAAGCAGAGGATGCACAGGTAGTTGATGTAAACGGTAAGCTGCTTTTTCCGGGATTTATAGACGGACATACACATTTTGACCTGGAAGTGGCAGGAACAGTGACGGCAGATGATTTTGAAACAGGAACAAGAGCTGCCATTGCAGGAGGTACAACTCTGGTGATCGATTATGCGTCTCAGGATAAAGGAGGCCATACGCTGAAGGAAGGCCTTGAGAAGTGGCATAAGAAAGCAGATGGGAAATGTTCCTGTGATTATTCTTTCCATATGTCTGTTGTGGAATGGAATGAGGAAACTGAGAGAGAAATACAGGATATGATCAATGAAGGGATTACCAGTTTTAAGCTTTACATGACTTATCCGGCAATGATCGTAGATGACGTGACTTATAGATTATAAGAATTAAATGAATACGGATGTTTGTCAGGGTACATGTGAGAATGCAGGGCAATCGATGCGTTGATCGCAGAAGCCAAAAAAGAGGGACGTCTGGGACCTGAGAATCACCCGTTGGTGCGTCCGGATATTATGGAGGCAGAGGCAGTTCACCGCCTTCTTGTGATCGCAGATGCAGCAGATGCTCCTGTAATGGTAGTACATCTTACCAACCGGAAAGCATTTGAAGAAGTGATGCGTGCCAGAATGAACGGACAAAAGGTATATGCGGAAACCTGTCCGCAGTATCTGCTTCTGGATGACAGTGTATATTCAAAACCGGATTTTGAAGGTGCCAAATACGTGTGTGCACCTCCAATCCGTAAGAAAGCAGATCAGGACTGCCTGTGGAAAGCACTGGCGAATGATCAGATCCAGACGGTTGCAACTGACCAGTGCAGCTTTACAATGGAGCAGAAAGCTCTTGGTAAAGATGATTTCACGAAGATTCCGGGAGGGTTGCCGGGAGTACAAACGAGAGGAACTCTGCTTTATACATACGGTGTACGCACAGGCAGGATCACGCAGGAACAGATGTGCCGTCTGTTAAGTGAGAATGCAGCTAAACTTTACGGAGTGTATCCCAATAAGGGCGTGATACGAGAGGGAAGTGATGCAGATATTGTTGTATTTGATCCTGAGAGGGAGAACGTTATCTCTGCAAAGACACATCTGTATCATACGGATAATAATCCATATGAGGGATTTAAGCTTCATGGAGATATTGACAGCGTATATTTAAGAGGAGCTCATGTGGTGCAGGATGGAAAAGTAATTCTGGAGAAAACAGGAAAATATATTAAGCGTGGTAAGAATCAGATGTAAAGTATACATTTTAATCCAATCATGCAAGTCCCCTGCGGAGATTATTAGTGGTTGCGAAGAATAATAAGCAGTGAATATAAAAAATAACAAGAGGTGACAGAAAATGAAACATGAAGTAAATGCAATGGGAAAACAGTGCCCGATTCCGGTAGTGATGACAAAGAAGGTTATTGATAATGCGGCAGTCGGTGATGAGATTGAAATTCTGATCGATAATGAAACCGCAGTGAATAATCTGAGCAGACTTGCAAATAAAACAGGCTGTACGTTTGTATCTGAAAAACTGGGAGACAAAAAGTATCAGGTGAAGATGGCAGTAAAGACTGAACAGACAGGTGGTACCTTGGAAGAAGAGGAATTTGTCTGCGAAGCACCGCATAAAAAAGTGACGGTAGCGGTAATCTCCTCAAATGTTATGGGAAATGGTGATGATGAACTGGGAAAGATTTTGATCAAAGGATTTATCTATGCCCTTTCTCAGATGGAAACACATCCGGATACAATCCTTTTCTATAATGGAGGTGCAAAACTTACAACAGAAGACTCTGAAAGTCTGGAAGATCTGAAAAAGATGGAAGAAGAGGGCGTGGAAATCCTGACCTGTGGTACCTGCCTGAAACATTATGGACTGATGGAGAAACTGATGGTTGGAAAAGTTACCGATATGTATACGATTGCAGAGCGTATGACAGGTGCAGATAAGGTGATTCGTCCGTAAGAAAATGAAGGCCATCATATCTGAGAAAAAAGACAGATATGATGGTATTTTGAACTTTTATTGCAATTTCTGTTCTCTGATATTGTGGTATCTGGCATATCCGGTAAGAATCAGAGTCAGGGCACCATCGCCTGTTACGTTACAGGCTGTCCCAAAACTGTCCTGAAGGGCAAAGATAGTCAGCATCAGAGCTGTAGCAGAATCGCCGAATTTCAGGATACCGGTGATAATACCGAGAGATGCCATAACAGTGCCTCCCGGTACACCCGGAGCACCAATGGCAAAAATTCCAAGCAGGACACAGAAAAGAACCATGGCCCCCGGCGCAGGAACTGCACCATAAAGAATTTTGGAGATTGCCATACAGAAGAATACTTCTGTGAGGACAGAACCACAGAGATGAATATTGGCAAACAGCGGAATACCAAAATCTACCAGATCCTTTCGGAGAGGTTTTGCCCTGTGTGCGCATTGGAGGGCGACCGGCAGTGTGGCAGCAGATGACATGGTACCTATGGCTGTGAGGTAGGCGGGACCATAATGTTTCACAACTTTCAGAGGATTTTCTCTGGAATAAATTCCTGCAAGTATATATAGAAGAGCTATCCAGATAAAATGTCCAATCAGAACAATGACGATTACCTGAAGGAATACAGGAAGCTGTCTGGTGATTGTTCCTTCGTATGCCAGTGAACAGAAAGTCAGTCCGATGAAGTATGGGAGAATCGGAATAATGACTCTTGATACAATAGCCAGTATGATCTTCTGGAATTCTTCAAGAAAAGAAGAAATCAGACTGGCTTTTGTCCATGCAGATGCAAGTCCCAGCATAATGGCCAGTACAAGTGCACTCATGACAGGCATTATCTGTGGAATGGAAAGTTCAAAAACTACATCCGGCAAAGCTTTGAGATGACTGGCAGTGGAGCTGAAGGACAAATGTGGGATCAGCAGGTATCCGGATAATGCAGAGAATAAAGCAGCTCCCAGTGAGGAAGCATAAGCAATACTGACTGCAACACCTAACATTCTGGAAGCATTGTTTCCGAGTCTGGTAATAGATGGTGCGATAAATCCAATGATGATCAGCGGAACAGAAAAGCTGATCAGCTGACCAAGAATATACTTCGATGTTACAACCACATTCAGTACTGCAGTCGTAATGGCAGATTCATCTATTATATTAAGAAGAAGTCCGATACAGATTCCAAAAGCCACGCCGACAAGCAGTCTGAAGGGCAGACTGTGTAGAAAATAGTTTTTTTCATAATAATCCCCCTTTTTCTGTCAATTATAATATATAATGATGTCATGGTCAAAAGGTATTTTATATCGAAACAGGAGAGAGCTATGTACAGAAAAATTTATCAAATTTTGGAAGAAACAGGAAAAGTAAAAACAGCAATGGTTTTAAACGGGAATCATAAGGGCGAAAAATGTCTGATAAAAGAAAACCATTGTTTATCATCCGATGAAAATACAGCAGATTTCTGGAAAAAATATGAAGCTGATCTGGCGGAGTGCCAGGAGACAAAAGTTGTTCATATGGGAGATATAGATTTCTTTGTGGAAATTTATGTGAAAAATCCGCAGCTTATCATTTTTGGAGGCGGACATGTTTCGCAGCCTGTTGCAAAAATCGGAAAAATGCTGGGATTTCATGTGACTGTTATGGATGACAGAGAAGATTTTGTGACTTCAGAGAGATTTCCGGATGCCGATCGGCTGATCAAAGGCAGCTATGATGAGCTTTCAGACAAAATACCGACCTATGAAAATGCTTATTATGTGATCGTGACAAGAGGTCATTTCGGAGACAGTGCCTGTGCCAGACAGATTCTGAGACGCCCTTATACTTATCTGGGAATGATCGGCAGTAAAAATAAGGTAAAACTGACCAGAGAAAAATTACTCGGAGAAGGTTTCAGCGAAGAACAGCTCAACAGTATCCATGCACCGATTGGATTGCCGATCGGAGGACATATGCCGGCAGAGATTGCTGTAAGTATTGCTGCGGAGATCGTTCAGGAAAAGAACAGGTATGATGTTTCTTATATTGATGGAGCTGTGGAGGATGCTGTCAGGAAAAAAGAAAATGGAATTATGATCACGATCATATCCAAGAGTGGTTCTTCTCCAAGAGGGACAGGAAGTAAAATGTTTATTGATAAAGACGGGAATTCATATGGAAGCATCGGAGGCGGAAATGTAGAATTTCAGGCTTTGAAATATGCACCAGAAGCGCAGCATGGAGAAATCAGAAAATATAATCTGTCTAATCAGGGTGGTGCGAATCTGGGAATGATCTGTGGCGGCGAAGTGGAAGTTCTTTATGAATTGTTGTAGATAAACACAGAATCTACAGCAATTCCGCGAATAGAAGAAAGCAGACAAAGCAGGACAAAACGCATACTTGAATTATCTGTAAGAATCGTGTATATTAATACATAAAGCGAACACAGAAAACACGAGGGGACAGAGCGTGTTTGATAAAGGAGGAAACTACTTATGAAGAAATCACTTTGGCTGGTTCTTGTACTGGGACTTGCATTTGCTGCTCAGGGATGCGGATTTGATCCTACTATTGATTCCAGCGTTATGATCGTTAAAGTAACACCAACACCGGAAGTCACACCTACTCCTGAGGCTTCAGAGGCAACACCAACACCGGAAGCAACACCAACGCCGGCAGCAGAGCAGACAGCCAGTGGTGTAAAAGTAGAAGTGAAATCCGATACCTATTATGCGTCATCAGAATTAAATCTTCGTTCTGATGCAAGTGCAGATGCAGATCTGATTTCAAGTGTGGCAGCAGGAACTCAGCTGAACAGTACAGGTGTATGCGAGAATGGATGGATTCGTGTGGATTATAATGGACAGACCTGTTATGCAAGCGGAGATTTTGTGACAACAACAGCTCCGGCAGCAGACGCAGGTGAGACTGCAGCAGATACATCAGCAGATACGTCTTATGATGAAAGTGCAGAATAATCTGATGATATAAAAGTTTGTATCAGTCCTCTTTGAATATATTTCTATGAGAGGTACAATAAAGGCTTTTTGGAAAAATGTTGACAGAAATGTATAAGTAAAAGCAGAAGCAGAAGCTGCAGGGGATAATGACCTGTCAGCTTCTGCTTTTTTTGTCTGAAAAATACGATAGAAATCTTTTTTCAGTGTGATGTTTATGAGGATTGCTGTAATACTGTAGAATGTTACTGTGGATAAACAAGTCTGTCCGGCTTGATATCATAAAGAACTTCATCCAGGAATTTTCCGGCCAGATATTTTGCCATAGGCAGATTCATATCCAGATAATTTCCGCAGTCTTTTGCAGATGCTCCCGGAACTTCACCTTCAAAATCACGTATAAATTCAAAAGTCTCGATCATAAGCGGAACGATATCCTTGGACTCATAATCTCCATTTAAAAGAAGATAATTGCCTGTACGGCATCCCATCGGTCCCCAGTAGATCATTTTAGAGCCGAACTCTTTATGATTTCTCAGGAATGTTGCTGCCAGATGCTCGATCGTGTGAAGCTCAGCGGTATTCATCACAGGTTCTTCGTTAGGAGAAGTCATACGGATATCAAAGGTAGTGATCATACTGCCGCCAACCGGATCCTTACGTGAAACATAAATTCCAGGCTGTAATTTGATATGGTCAATGGTAAAACTTGTTATTTTTTCCATTTTGGATTCCTCGCTTTCTTTTGCAGATATATTCTGACTGTTCATCAGTCTGTTGTTCCGGTTTCACTGCAAAAAGGGAAGGTACAGAACTGAACAGCCATATACATTTTAACAGGCAATCAGAAAGAAGTAAACACAGGAAACATTCACAATCTGAACATTTTGTGAAAAGAGTTGTTTTTTTTCTAAGATAGGTTATAATCAGATTGTTGTAAATGATTTCGGAGGTAAAGGAAAATGAAAAGAAAATTACTGGCAGCACTTTGTGTTACAGCTATGTCAGCAGGTTTACTGGCAGGATGTGGCAGCAGTGATAAAACAGAAGAGAGTACAAAAACAGAGGAAACAGCGAAAGAGAAGACTTCTTCTCAGGAAGAGACGGAGACAAAAGCTGCTTCTTCTGACAGTGATAATGTAGCAAGTGAAGAGAGGCAGAAAAGCCGGATTTCTGATGGTTCTGATGAAAGAGTGATTCTGCTGATACAGATTCTGAAAATAAAGATTCTTCAGACAGCAGTACAACCAGTGTGCTTCTGGATACTTCCAAAGAACTGACAGGAATTCATCACGCAGAGATTGAAGTAAAGGATTACGGTACGATTGATGTGGAACTGGATGCAGATACAGCACCGATCACAGTGACAAATTTCGTGAAACTCGCACAGGAAGGTTTTTATGACGGACTGACATTCCACCGTATCATGGATGGATTTATGATCCAGGGTGGTGATCCCAACGGAGACGGAACAGGTGGCTCTGAGGAGAATATTAAGGGTGAGTTCAGCAACAATGGAGTAGACAATGATATTTCCCACACAAGAGGGACTATTTCCATGGCAAGAGCCAGTGATCCAGACAGCGCAAGCTCGCAGTTCTTTATTGTTCAGGCAGACAGTACATTCCTGGACGGCGATTATGCAGGATTTGGCCATGTAACAGAAGGTATGGATATTGTTGATAAGATCTGCGAGGATGCAAAACCGACAGACGACAATGGAACAATCCCGTCAGATCAGCAGCCGGTTATTGAGAAGATTACCATTACAGATTAAGTAAAACAGAAATCGAAGTATAAGTGCCCGGAGAACAAACAAAAATTGAAGAAAAGGCATAACAAGAAGCAGCAGGAGAGATATGAAAAATCTTTTCTGCTGCTTTTTGGAACAGATACAGTTAATTTTTAATTATCAGCACTGGTATCGGTGGGTTGTTGGGGCGATTATAATATTCGCTTTTGATTACCAGATATTGATGGGGATCAAGGTTTTTCAGCCAGTCAAGGATCTGATCCCGCTCTTCAAATCCGGAATCGCCGCCACTGTAGATGCAAAGAGAAATCATTCCGCCTTTTTTCAGAAGGGTTAAAGCCTGGGTCAATGCCTGAATGCTGGTTTCACCTCTGGTTGCAAGTGAATGATCTCCACCGGGAAGATAACCAAAATTAAATACAATGCAGCTTACACTGTCTGGTGTGGCATATTCTGCCATATTTGCGTGAGATTCCAGAAGCAGTCGGTAATTTTCCGGAACATGTCCGGCGTTCAGTCTCTTTTGGGTTGCAGTCAGTGCCTGCTCCTGAATATCAAAGGCAAGAACCTTTCCTGATTCTCCGCATAGCTGCGAAAGCAGAAGCGTATCATTTCCGTTTCCCATTGTAGCATCAATACAGAAGTCTCCTTCCTGTACCTGCTGTCTGATAAAAGCTGCGCACCATTGCGTGATCTGATAATTCTTCATATATTCCTATATTCCTCCACAAAGTCATACACCGGATTTATATGTTGATATTAGTACATTATAGTAATCCGGTCTGTCAGTTAAGTCAGGTAGAGTCCAGTGCAAATTATGGATATCTGACTGATTATTATTATAATGCAGGAAATCTTTATAAACAACGGTTAAGTGTAATCTTGCTGAGGTTCACCTGCAATATCCTATTGTCCTGATGTTACTGTTCACATACCTCTATCCCGCGAGGTGTTTTGGCATGAATATGCCAAAATCCCGAGACATACAAGCCAAAATTCCATTGCCGCAGGCAATCTGGAATGAATTTTGGCTACGTTACTGTGAACAGTAACGTTCTGATTGTTTCGCAAATAAAACAAATCACTTATTGCATTTTTGATAATAATTAGTCTATAATAAATAGAATTGTAAAAGTCAGAATCCTGTTATCAAAGATGAATTATGATAGATTTTGACATGTAAGTATAAAGACGTAGAAACAGCCAGAAATAATATGGTTCGGAGAAAGAGGTAAAGGAAAATGACACTGGAAGGAAAAACAGTATTACTGGGAGTGACAGGCAGCATTGCAGCGTATAAGATTGCATATCTGGCAAGTGCACTGAAGAAACGTCATGCAGATGTTCATGTGCTGATGACAGAGAACGCTACGAATTTTATCAATCCGATCACTTTTGAAACTCTCACAGGAAATAAATGTCTGGTGGATACCTTTGACCGGAATTTTCAGTTTCAGGTAGAGCATGTATCGATTGCAAAGAAAGCAGATGTAGTGATGATCGCACCGGCAAGTGCTAATGTGATCGGAAAACTGGCACATGGGATCGCAGATGACATGCTTACTACCACGATCATGGCATGCAAATGTAAGAAATTCATTTCCCCGGCCATGAATACCAATATGTTTGAGAATCCTGTAGTGCAGGATAATTTAAAGATTCTGGAGCATTACGGATATGAAGTGATCGCTCCGGCGTGCGGATATCTGGCATGTGGTGACACAGGAGCAGGAAAAATGCCGGAACCTGAGACATTACTTGCCTATATTGAGCGCGAAGCTGCCTGTGAGAAAAATCTGAAAGGAAAGAAAATCCTTGTAACTGCAGGTCCCACACAGGAATCTATTGATCCTGTTCGTTATCTTACAAATCATTCTTCAGGAAAAATGGGCTATGCTATTGCGAAAGCTGCCATGCTCCGCGGTGCAGATGTCACGCTGATCAGCGGACGTACTTCAATTGAACCTCCCATGTTTGTAAATCTGGTGCCTGTTGTGACTGCAAGGGATATGTATGAAGCTGTAACTTCTGTCAGCAACGAACAGGACATCATTATTAAAGCTGCTGCTGTGGCAGATTACCGCCCTTCCAGGATCAGTGAAGAAAAAGTTAAGAAAAGTGACGGACAGATGTCCATAGAACTGGAAAGAACAGATGATATCCTGAAGTTTCTTGGGGAACACAAACGGCATGGACAGTTTCTCTGCGGATTTTCCATGGAGACACAGAATGTGATCGACAATTCCAGAGCCAAGCTGGCAAAGAAAAATCTGGATATGGTGGCTGCCAACAATGTGAAAGTGGAGGGCGCCGGATTTCAGGGAGATACCAATGTACTGACATTGATCACACAGGATGAGGAAATCTCTCTTCCGCTTATGAGTAAAGAAGACGCAGCTTTTAGGATCCTGGATAAAATTCTTTCGCTGATGCAGGATTCTGTCTGTTAAGGGAACAGGACGATTAAGAAATTGGAGATAAATAATTATGATTTTAGCAATTGACGTTGGAAACACCAACATTGTAGTTGGATGTATTGATGACCTGAAAACATATTTTATAGAGCGCCTTTCTACTAACCGTACAAAGACGGAACTGGAATATGCGGTGGATTTAAAGAATGTTCTTGATATCTATCATATAAAAAAAACAGAGATTGAGGGCTGTATTATTTCTTCTGTAGTACCGCAGATTACAAATATTGTGAAACTTGCCGCAGAGAAAATTCTTAAGAAAAATGCAATTGTTCTCGGACCCGGTGTAAAGACAGGACTGAATATTATGATGGATAATCCGGGACAGCTTGGCGCAGATCAGGTTGCTGATGCAGTGG
>ENA-OQJR01000259-OQJR01000259.1-human-gut-metagenome-genome-assembly--contig:-NODE-259-length-16979-cov-2.898884_pt1 | contig 16979 bp, 15 predicted proteins | sample MGYA00242614_ERZ504781 | MGnify/ENA primary metagenome ERZ504781 (study PRJEB26092, sample SAMD00036365) | human gut metagenome | host: Homo sapiens | study: EMG produced TPA metagenomics assembly of...
ACGCCGTCATAGTCGATGATGTCCAGAGTCAAGCGTGCGACTGGACCAATCGGGTGTCACGTTTGCGGCATGGCGTTTTTCGATGTCGTGCAGACCGCGAGCAGACGGTACGCATCCAAGGTGGTGGTCACCTCCACCACGGCGTTCAGGAAGTCCGGCGTACCGTCCGGCATACCCCCATGCGGAGGTGCGGTACAGCGCGAGACACCAGTGACCTGCGTGCCGGCAAGCCCGTCGATGCGACGGACCGCGTCACGCATCGTGGCTTCCACGTCGCCCTGATTGCCGCCGATGGCGATGACCGCGTGATGGACGCTCCGCGCGGAATCCTGCGTGGAGCGTTGCCGCACGGCATGCTCATCGACGTTCGCCTTCGAACGTGTGATGCTGACGGACACGTCGTCGAAGGGCACGGTGATGGGCGCGTGCGGCTTGTGCACGGTCACGTCCACTTGGACGATCGGCGGGATGGCGAGCAGTCTGTCCGCGATGCGTTGCGCGAGATGTTCGATGAGATCGGCGTGCTCGCCTTCGATGACGGCGACGATCTCCTTCGCGGCACGACCGTAATCGACGGTATCGCTCAGGTCGTCGCTCGCCCCGGCCGCCGTCAGGTCCAGATGCAGCGTGGCGTCGACGATGAACTGCTGCGCACGCTCATGTTCGAAATCAAGCACGCCGTGCCTGCCACTGGCACGCACGCCGGTGAGAACGATCCTATCCATGGATTCCTTTCCGCATGCGCCGCCCGCATGCCTTTGCCCGGAAACTTCGCCGGACTTTGCCGAAATCGTCTACATGTAAGTCGCGGCTTCCGTTGCCGAACGTTGCCGAACGCCGTCGAACACCATCGAACGCCGTTTAGCGCTTCGCGTAGTCCCGCCAAGCATCGCCGACCGCAACCGCGGCACGTGAACGGGCCACATCATGCACGCGCACCGCCCAGGCGCCATGTTCGGCGCTCAGAGCCGAAATCGCCGCCGTGGCATCGTCACGCGCGTCCATATCGATCCGGTCGAAACCGGCATCGGCGAGCAGCGCGGAGACGAAACGTTTGCGGGATTGCCCGATCAGCACCGGATACCCGGTGCCGGTGAACGCATCAAGACCGGCCAACAACGGCAGGTTATGCTCCACGCCGGGTTTGGAGAATCCCAAGCCCGGATCGATGATGATCCGCTTGGGGTCCACGCCGGCGGCAATCACCGCATCGACCTGGCGCATAAGCTCGTCACGCACGTCGGCGAGCACGCCATGTTCGTAACGGGAGGTGTCGGCATCCGGCGTGGAGCCGTGCGAACCGGCAAGCCAACCGCGCCAATGCTGCACGATGTACAGGCAATCGTGATCGGCCACGACGTATGGCAGTTCCTTGTCGAGCATGCCGCCGGACACATCGTTGATGATCTGCGCACCGAGTTCCAACGCTCCGGCCGCCACGCTCGAGCGTGTGGTGTCGATGGACAGCACCGCGCCTTCGGGGATCAGCGCCTCGACCGCGCCCTTGACCCTGGCCAGCTCATCCGCTTCGGGCACACGCTTGGCCCCCGGTCTGGTGGATTCCGCACCGATGTCGATGATGTCCGCGCCGGCGGCCATCATATCGCGGCCGTGCTCGGCGGCTTTGCCTGGATCAAGCCACAGACCCCCATCGGAGGAGGAATCCTCAGTGATGTTCAGCACGCCCATGACCAGCGTGCGCCCGGCATCGCGGATCGATTGCAGTTCAACCATTGTCGTTCCTTCCTGACAAACCGACAAATCTGACAAACCTGGAAAACAGGGAATCCGGAAAATATGATGGCCGCGATGTGCAGCGCTATGGAACGGCCCCGCGTCGGCGATCGCATCGTGCCGGCGGCGGGGCCTTGAATCAGTGGTTGAGGATCAGGCTCATGGCCTCGGCTCGGGTGGCCGGATTGCGCAACAGCCCTCTCACCGCGGAGGTCACCGTGCGGGCCTCGGATTTCTTGATGCCGCGCATCGACATGCATAGATGCTCGCATTCGGTGACCACGATCACACCACGTGCGCCCGCGTAATCCACAAGCGCGTCGGCGATCTGCTGGGTCAGGCGTTCCTGCACCTGCGGGCGTCTGGCATACACTTCGACCAGACGGGCCAGCTTGCTCAACCCCATCACACCGTTCTTCGCGGGAATGTACCCCACGTGCGCCACACCGTGGAAGGGCAGCAGATGATGCTCGCACACCGAATACAGTTCGATGTCCTTGACCAGCACCAGCTCGTCGGTATCCACGTCGAAGTGCTTCTCCAGCACATCGGCCGGCGAGGCCTGCAGACCGGCGAACAGCTCGCGGCACGCGCGGGCGATACGGTCAGGCGTTTCCACCAGTCCCTCGCGCTCGGGATCCTCGCCAATCGACTTCAGGAACAGACGTACGGCTTCGCGCACGCCTTCCTCGTCGTATGTGCATTTCTCCCGCTGGCAAGACTCTATATTTTCGTTCATCTCATCTCTCCCTTGTCATTGTCCACAACGACGTCGGCCCGGCCTGCGTACGTGAGAAACCACATGAACAGGTCGGGCCGAATCGTCATCGTGTCTACTCTTCCGGCTTCATGCCGACCGAACGCTTGAGGCTTTCGGGAATCTCCACCGGCGGCTTGTCCGAGTCGGGGCGACGGTCGTTGGACAACCACACCGGACGAACCGGAGCCTTCTTGATCGGCGCGAAGATCGCCGCAAGTTCCTTCTCGTTCAGGGTCTCCTTGACCAACAGCTGGCGGACCAGCTCGTCAAGGATCTCGCGGTTGTCGTTGATGATGGTCCATGCCTCGGTGTGCGCGGTCTCCACCAGCTTGAGCACCTCGTCATCAATCACTTCGGCGGTGCGATCGGAGTACTTGCGCGGCTGCAGACCGTCCATCACAGTGGTCTGGTCATCGTCGGAACCCCACTTGATGGCACCGAGCTTGTCGGAGAAGCCGTATTCGATCACCATCGTACGGGCGATGTTCGTAGCCTTCTCGATATCGTTCGAGGCACCGGTGGTCGGGTCGTGGAAGACGATTTCCTCGGCGGTGCGACCGCCCATCGCGTAGGCCATCTGGTCGAGCAGCTGGTTGCGCGACTGCGAGTAGCGGTCGGAGGTCGGCATGACGGCGGTGTAGCCGAGGGCGCGGCCTCGCGGCAGAATCGTCACCTTGGTCACCGGGTCGGTGTTGTTCAGGGCGGCGGCTACCAGCGCATGCCCACCCTCGTGGTATGCGGTGTTGCGCAGCTCTTCCAGAGCCATGCCCTTGGACTTGCGCTTCGGTCCGGCCTGAACGCGGTCGATGGCCTCGTCGATGGCGCGGTTGTCGATCAACTGGGCACCGGCACGGGCGCACAGCAACGCGGCTTCGTTGAGCACGTTGGCCAGATCGGCGCCGGTGAAGCCCGGCGTGCGCACGGCGATCATATGCAGGTCGACGTCCGGCACGAACGGCTTGCCCTTGGCATGCACCCTCAGAATTGCCTCACGGCCTTCCAGATCAGGGGCGGCCACGCCCACCTGACGGTCGAATCGACCCGGACGCAGCAGAGCGGGGTCAAGCACGTCAGGGCGGTTGGTGGCGGCGATGATGATGAGGTTGGTGTCGTTGTCGAAACCATCCATCTCGACGAGCAGCTGGTTCAGCGTCTGCTCGCGCTCGTCGTGGCCACCGCCCATGCCGGAGCCACGCTTGCGGCCCACAGCATCGATTTCATCGATGAAGATGATGGCGGGGGCGTTCTCTTGGCCTCATCGAACAGGTCACGCACACGGGAGGCACCGAGACCCACAAACATTTCGACGAAGTCGGAGCCGGCCATCGAGTAGAACGGCACGCCGGCCTCGCCTGCGATGGCTCGGGCCAGCAACGTCTTACCGGTGCCGGGAGGACCGTACAGCAGCACGCCACGCGGAATACGAGCGCCCAGCGCCTTGTACTTGGACGGATCCTTGAGGAAGTCCTTGATCTCCTCGACTTCGGCCACGGCCTCGTCTTCGCCGGCCACATCGGCGAACTTGGTGGTGGGGGTCTGGCCGTCGAGCAGCTTGCCGCTGTTTTTCTTGCCACCCATGCCGAGCATGCCGCCGGCACCGCCCATGCGGCTCATCAGGAACCAGAACAGGGCTAAGACGATGACGAACGGCAGAATCGAGGTGACGAGGTAGCTCATCATGCTGGTCTGCTCGATATTCGAGGTCCAGCCCTTTTCGAGATCACCGTTCTCCACGGCCTTGGCCACCTGTGCGCCCTGCGCGAAGGTGTAGTAGAACTGCACGTTCTTGCCGTAGTTGGTCACCTTGCCGGTGTCGGCATTCTTCTTGGTGTAGTCGTTCTTCAGCTTAAGGCGGACGACCTGCTTGTTGTCCGTAATCTCGGCGTACGTGGCCTTGCCCTGATTGATCAGCGCGAAACCATCTTTGGTGTCGATGGTTTTGGTGCCACCGCCGGCGAACATCTGGAACATCAGCACGACCATGACCACGAGCACGGCACCCCACAGCCAAGGGGACTGCCATATCGGGCGGTTCTCGTTGTTGTTGCCTTTGCCATTGGTCCCGTTATTGCCACGGTTGAACGGGTTGGTGAACGGGTTGCCGTTGTTACGGTTGTTGTTCGGGTTCGGATTATTGCCGTTACCCGGCCCTTGCGGGAAGCTCATGCTTGCACTCCTTGGTAGACGGACGGCTTGAGGACCGCGATCGAATCGAGGTTGCGGTAGCGTTCGTCAAAGTCGAGGCCGAAGCCGACGACGAACTCGTCCGGAATCTCATAGCCGGCGTACTTCACATCAACGTCCACTTCTCGGCGGGAAGGCTTGCTCAGCAAAGCGAAGACCTCCACGGAAGCGGCACCACGACGTTTCAGTTCTGCGACCAGCCACGCGAGCGTGCGTCCTGAATCAACAATATCCTCCACAATCAAAATGTGCCGTCCGCGAACATCGGCGGACAAATCCTGCCTGACTGTGACCTCACCGCTCGACACTGTGCCCGAGCCATAGCTCGACAGGCTCATGAAGTCGATCTGTACAGGAATGCTCATGGCCTGGGTGAACGCGACCAGCGTATTCACGGCCCCTTTCAGCACCGCAACGAGCAGCGGATTCTTATCGCGGTAATCCTCGCTCGCGAGAGCGGCCATCTCGTGGATCTTGGCATCGATCTGTTCTTTGCTGACCAGCTCGTGGTCAATATCTTCCTCAACGTCAGCGATTCGCATGCGCTCCATCTTGGCACACGCGAATGACGTGTTTCTTGCGATTGGCTGAATAACCTCTGGGAAGTGAGACGCCGCCTTGGCCATGCCAATCGACGACCAGCCGGTCGATGGCGGCAATCTGGGCGGCGCTGGCGTTCACACCGGCCTGGCTCAGCGCGTGAGCGATGACCCGCAACCGAATCGCCTCTGGCTCACGTGCAATACGTTTGACGCTGATCATCAGGCCGATGCCATGGCCCGAATCGTTGGTATCGTCTGCAGCACAGGCTCGTGGCGTATCGGTCGATACCGCTGCCGACGATACCGGCCGGTCAACTGCCGTAACCGCCTCCCCCATCACCTCGTCGGATCGCTGATCCAGATACTCCTTGTCCATTCTGGCCAGCTGTGCGCTTTCGGCGAAATGGCGGGTGACATTGAATCCAGCGAATCGTTCGATGGCCGGCAGCAGGTCGTGGCGCACCCGCGAGCGCAACGGATAGTCGTCCGGCAACTCGCCGTCTACCGCATCGCCATTGGTGGGGTCATCCCAATATTCCACACCCAAGTCTTCACAGAGGCCGGTGGTTTCGGCTCGAGTAAGGGTAAGCAGCGGCCGCGCAAAAGTCACGCCACTGCGTGTGAAGACCTGCGGCATGCCGGCCAACGCATCCACGCCACGGCTGCGCAGCAGTCCGATCAATACGGTTTCCGCCTGATCGTCCATAGTGTGGGCCAACAGCACGGCAATGGCACCTGATTCACGCGCCGCGGCGCACAGCTCGTCATACCGGGCCTGCCGCGCGGCCGCTTCGAGGCCCTCACCGCGTGCCTGCACGGTTGCGTTGCGCACGATGACCGGGCCCAGTCCCAACGCGTGGCAACGATCCGCGGCCTCGCCGGCAACCTGTTCGGAACCCTCCTGCAAGCCGTGATCCACAATCACGGCACCGCAACGCACGCCCATGGACGTGCATACGATATGGCTCACCGCGGCCAGTGCCATCGAATCGCGCCCGCCTGAACAGGCCACGAGCACGAGCGGCGCATCGGCGGCAACGGCATGGTCCCCATGCTGCGCGAATTCGGGAGCCTGCACATCGCATAGTTCCACAGCGCTCAGCGTTGCGCGGACCGCGCCTACGGCCTTGCGCAATCGTGCGGAATATGCCATGTACTCACCACCCTTTTCTGGTTATAGGCACTCGTGCGTTTATGGACGTTTACGGCCTTTGTAGCCTTTGATGGCACTTGATGTGGGTCTTTTACAGCCCCGCGAGCTTGGTGATGAACGAGTCGATGGCGCTACGCGCGGCGGCATAATCCTCAGGATTGTTGACCACCACGGCAAACGACAACGCTCCCCCATTGGTGCGGGACACATTGCCGGCCATCGACGTAACCGTGCCGAGGCTGCCGGTTTTGACGCGCAGCAGACCAGCCACGGCAGCATCCGTATACCGATCCTGCGCCGTGCCCACCAATCCCGCGATGGATAGACCTTCCGCACCAGCAGCACCGCTCTCGGTGGTCAGATTACGTTGTTGGACGGCCGCCAGCGTGCGTACGATGAGCCGGGAGCCGGGAGACAGGCCGGAGCAATCGGCCATGGTCAGACCGGATGTGTCGAGACCGAGATCGTTCAGAGTGGATTTGACCGCCTCCGTGCCGCCTTCAGGACTGTTTGTCGCTGATTTCGCCAAGGCGGTGAGTCTACCGAACTCCTCGGCCAGCGTATTGTCCGAATGCCGCAACGTGTATGCCATGATTTCGGACAGTGTTGCCGAACTCACCGAAGCCAAAGGCGTTTCGCCGGATGGAGCGGTGCTTGCCGTCACGTCTCCGATAACGGCCACGCCGTTCGATTGGAGCAGTTCGGCGAATTTCGTGGCCACGTCGCTGGAGGCGTGCTGGGACAGTTCCGGGTATCCGGCCGAATCATCGGGGTCGGCCGGCGCAGGCGTATCGGCGGTGTATTGGCGGCCTCCATCAATCGCCATTGATGAGACCGGCGTGAAGTAGACGGTGTAGTCGCTTAAGACTGCGCCGCCTTCCGACAGACCTGCCGGAATGCGTGAGTCGCCGAATAGGGTGTCGTCGTACTCGAGATTGACGGAAGTGATGCCTCGCTGGGCGAGCGCGGCCACGGTGGCCTTGGCCAAGGTGTTCAGACCGGCACGTCCGTTGGTATGGTTGGCGTCAGAATCGCCTGCAGACAGCAGCATGTCGCCATTGCCTTTGAGGGTCAACGTATTGGTGCCGTCATCGGATTGGGTGAGGAACACTTGGGTATCCAAGGTGGATGCCATATTCAGGGTGGATGAGGCGGCAAGCGCGGTCAGCGTTTTCAGTGTGGATGCAGGCTCGCGTGGAGTGTTCGACTCGTGTTCGGCAGCGACGGTGCCTTGGGCGTCTTCAATGATCACCGACGTATCGTTTCCCACGCCTTGCGTGGACAGCAATTCGTTGACCAGTGCAGAAGCGGCCGTGGAATCAATGGCCTTGTTCGCGTTCAGGGCACCGGCGATGGTGCCGCCTGATTTGGCGGTGGCCGGATTGGCGAAAACAGGTGCGGTGACAGGTTTTAACGTCAACAATCCGGGGGCCACGTCGGTGATGTCGGCGGCGCAGTACCCCGCGAACAGGGCGATGGTGGTCAGTGCGGAAATGATGACGGTCAGTGTTCGGCGATGCGATCGTTGGGTCCGCCGTTGCGCTTCACGTCGCTGACGGCGTGATACCGCTGTAGATACCATCGTGCTCCTTATGACAAGGCAATCATTTCTGCAATGAGGCGAACGAGTCGAGTGTTGCCACAATCGAGAGCATTCGCGCATCCATCAGATTACCGCCCAGCCATGTCCCGAGTGCCAGAATGCCGATGCCATTGGCCAGCGCGACCGGAATAATCGCCAGCCACATGCCGCCTTCGGCTCCCGTCAGCAGCATGACCAGCGCCACGATGCCAGTGGGCAGCATGAGCAGCAGGCTGCCAAGCATGTAGACGAACGGGAAGAAGCCTTGGGCCATGGCGCGGCCTTGAGGCGCGGAGAACGGCTTGTCCATTGAGGCGACCGGGTACATCAGCACACAGGAGGTGACTTCGGCCACGCCCAGTCCGCTCAAGGCGATGCCCATGCCCGTGGCGAGGAAGATCAGGCCGGTAGCGAGGTCATCGGGCTGCGCCCAGCGTCCGGTCAGTGCGCCGACCAGCACGATGCCGGCGAGATAGAGCAGCACCATGTAGACGACCATGATGCCGACGTAGACGCGTACGCGGCCGATTCTGTCGGTCCGGCCACGCACGCCGGCGATGACTTCCATGGTGAAGCCGCGGCCGTCATATGCGAGCCCGTTGCTTTCCACGACGGACATGAACCAGCCGCACCAGATCAGCGACTGCCAGACGACCGCGCTGATGCCGTGTGCCTGGAAGGCGAAGATGATCAGGAACAGGACCGGCATGGCGAAGGTCATGGCTTGGCGGGGGTCTCGTTTGAGATAGGTGATCAGGCGTGCGGAAACCGCGCCGGATGCCGAATCGGGCATCCATGCGAATGCGCCGATGCCTTTGGCGGTCTCGGACGGACTGTTTGCGCCGATGGTGAGCCGTTCATGTCTCAGACACCAGGTGCAGACGGCGAAGCAGACAATCCATGTGACGGCAAGGATGGCGATGCGGGCGAGCAGCACCGCCCAGGCTCCGGTAAGCGCGTCGAACGGTAGTTGGAAGGCCGCGCCGAACGGCGTCCATGCGACGATGGTGGTCGCCGCACCCCAGGTTTCGGTGTTGAGGCTGAAGGCCACGCCGGAGTTGACCAGAATGTTCGGCAACTGACAGATGATAACGAACGTCAGCACGATGAAGATATAGAACGCGCCTTTGCCGCGTTTGCTGGTCACCAGCGTGGTGGATAGGGCGATGAGCAGTTTGGAGATGCTCATCATGGTGATGACGGCCAGCACTGCGGCGAGGAGGGAACTGATGATTACGGCTGGTCCCATATGCCGATAGGCCAGTGTCCAGAGCATCAGTGAGGCCACGCCAGTAAGGGAGGGGATGCCGGACAGGCCGGAAAGCAGCAAGCCGAATTGCAGGTTGCGGTCGGCGATGCCGTAGAGCGCGAATTTGCGTGGGTTCATGGTGGAGCCTTCGCCAAGCATCATGAGCTGGATGAAGCCGATGAAGATGGTCATGGTCGCGCCGACCAGCACGACGACTATGTTGACGATGCCTCCGGAACCAAGGATGTTCAGCGGAAAGCCATCCGCGTTCACGGTGAAGGGCGGCAGTATGCCGATGAACCATGCGAGCACGCCGGTGCCGATGATGGTGCCGGCCGCGAGTACGGCGGAAAAGACATAGGCGACGGTCTGCCACGCCGATTTTCGCAGGGTGGCGAGCGTGAGCGTCCAGCGCAGGCGGACCAGGGTGATGGCGCTGCTGATCATCGGCGGGCCTCATCGGTGGGTGTGGCGGGCGTGGCGGTTGTAAGCGGAATGGGCTGGACCGGCTGGACCGAAGTTGGTGCTTGGGCTTGCCCGCCGTCGAGCCATGCGAGATGGGCGGCTTCGTGGCGGCCGCCGACCAGTTGCAGGAAGCGGTCTTCGAGTTCTTCGCCGGCGGCGACCTCGTCCACCGTGCCGGCCGCGCACACCAGACCGTCGTTGATTACGGCCACATGCGTGCACATCTTTTCGACCAATGCCATCACGTGCGAAGAGATAATCACCGTGCCGCCGGTCTTCGCGTATTCGATGAGGATGTCTTTGAGGTTGGCGCTGGACACCGGGTCCACGGATTCAAACGGCTCGTCCAGGACCAGAATGCGCGGGCTATGAATCATCGCGGAGGCCAGGCAGATCTTCTTGGTCATGCCGGCCGAATAATCGGTGACCATCGTGTTGGCGGCCCCGGCCAAGTCGAAAGCATTGAGCAGGTCCTGGGCGCGACGCGTGGTCTCATCGCGGCTCATGCCGCGCAGCATGCCGGAGTAGACGAGCAATTGCAAACCGGTCAGTCGGTCGAAGATCTGGTCGGGCTGGGGCATGACGCCGATCATGCGCTTGGCCGTGTTCACGTCGCTCCACACGTCATGGCCCAAAATCATGGCGGTGCCGGCGTCCGGTACCAATAGACCGGTCACCATATTGAGCGTGGTGGTTTTGCCGGCGCCGTTGGGGCCTACAAGTCCATAGAACGAGCCGACCGGAATATCGAGCGCGAGTCCGTTGACGGCGATCTTCCGGTCGAAGTGCTTGAACAGGCCACGAATGGACACCGCAGCATTCGGATTCGGCGGCCATGCTTGTGGCTGCGGTTGCGACGGCTGTGCAGGCGCGGGGGCGGCGGCTGGCATCATCGGCGGCTGAAATCCGACATTCCTTTGAGTATTGTCTAAGCTCATACATCCACTCTAGCCCACCAGTCAACCCTCAGCGAAGCAAACCCCCGGGTTGCTGTTGGATTGCCCCGCTGAGCGGCTCCGGACTAGCGGACTCGGTCAACCCTTATGCGCGATGGGCTTCCACTGGGCTTTGGCGAAGATGGCCTGGAAGGAGATCGGCACGTAGCTGAGTATGTAAATCGGGAAGCTGAGCACATAGGCGAGCAGCTCCTTGTTCGTGGCACCGATCTGGTCGCGCTCGACAATGATGGTCAATGCAGCCAATGCCATCAGGCCCAACACCGATATGATGATGCCGCTGGACCAACTGGCCAGCGATCGCAGCTGGCTCGGCCAACTCACGAAGCCACACGCGGCGAACAGCAAGCCCATCACCGCGCGAATCACGCCCAACACGGTAAACGGACACAGCATCAAGGTGAAGTCGATGCAGGAGAAATCACGTTCGCGAACCGCGCGTTTCAGCAATGCCGAGCCATAATAACGGAATACCTGCAGGAATCCCTTGCTCCAACGCAAACGCTGACGCCAACTTTGCGAGAAGGTAACCGGCTGCTCGTCGTAGAGAATCGCAGTACCACAATAGCCGATGCGGTCGCCATGCAGAATCGAATCCATAGTGAATTCAAGATCTTCAGTGAGCAGATGGAACTTCCATCCCTTGTTCCGCTTCATCACCTCGCGGGAGAACATGAATCCCGTACCGCCCACATGGCAAGAGGAGCCGAGAATCATACGCGAGTTAGACAGGAATCGCGATTCACGGATGAACCACAGCGCAGAACCAGAAGACACCCAGTTATCCGCCAGATTCACCGAATTACGGTAGCTGGTCAGAATCTTGAATCCGGAGCAGAACGCCTTGTTCATTTCCTCGAAGTAGTGCTTGTCCAGCTTGTTATCGGCATCGAACACGAAGTAGGCCTCATAATCATCGGCCACACCGATGTCGAGCATATGCCCCAACAGATACGTCAGCGCATATCCCTTGCCAACCAGCTCAAGATTGTGGCGTTCCACACATGGCAGCCCAAAGACCGCACCACGTCGGCGGTGTTGTCGGTGCAGTTGTCGGCCACCAGCCAGATGTCGATGAGGTTGGACGGGTAGGTCTGATCGCGAATCGACCCAATAAGGTTGCCGATCACGTTTTTCTTCGTTGCGCGCGGAGATCAGCACGGCATACCGGTTGGTCATCGAGGCGTCGGGGAAGCGCACGGGCTTGGCGAACAGGGACATCACGATGCACAGTCCCTGATATATCATGCCGGCACCGCCGACGATCATCAGAAGAATATCGAGTACGGAAAGCAGAGTCATCAGCGCCACCCTGCCCTAGGATTGCTGGAGGCAGATTGATCAGACTGCTTGGTTTGCTTGCGTTGCTTGGGCTGCTCAGACTGCTGCGTATCCGCGGCACCACGCTGCGGAATCGCCACGGTGGCGGAATCGTCCAAATCGGATTCTTTCGTCTCGTGTGGCGGAATCGCATAGATCTGTTCCTGCAGCAAACGCAGTTCCTCATTCATCGGCACACGGCTGGTGGACCCCTTGGCCGCACGCGGCATGTGCTCGCCGATCGGCTGCAGCACATGCTCGCCGAACGCTTCGGACGCCTCGACGATCTTGGACTTCTTCTCCGGAGTCGGATCGTTCATCAGCGGTGAGTCAATCAGCTCATAGCGCTTGGTGTACGCACGGAAGATGGCCTGCAGCGATGCGGTGACCGGCAGCGCCAGGAACGCGCCGAATGCGCCGAACAGCGAGCCGAACGCCAGCACCGAGAGGAAGGCGACGGCCGCGTTGATATCCATCGTGCGCTGCGAAATCCTCGGCGAGAGAATCAGGTTCTCGATCTGCTGGTAGACGATGATGAACACCAGCACCGCCACGGCGTACGTCCACCCGCGGTTGCCCCAAGCGAACAGCACCGGCAGCGCACCGCCGATATAGGTGCCGACCGTGGGGATGAACTGGGATACCACGCCGCAGAACAGGGCCAACGGCAGCCAGTAGGGCACATGCAGGATCTCCAAGAAGATGGCGGTGCAGGTGGCGTTGATCAGCGCCAGAATCGAACGGGAGAACAGGAAGGACGAAATCTGGCCTTGGGCCACGGTCCACACCAGCAGGAATCGACGCTGCGTGTTGGGGGCCAGCCACTGGCAGAAGGAGCGGCGCAGCTTTGGGCCGGCGGCGGAGATGTAATACGTGGTCATTACCACGGTCATGAGGTTCAGCAGGAAGGAGAACAGGCCACCCACCGTACTCATGGCGGTGCCGGCGAAATCGGTGACCCACGAGGTCTGGATATTGTTGAAGATTTCCATGCCAAGATTGCTGATTTCCGGCATCTTGAACGTGGTGTACTGGTCCGCGAATTCACGAATCTGCTCATACATTGCCGGCAAACCGCGGACCATGGCAATCATCTGCTGTACGAACATATTGCCGAACAGCGTGAGCAGCACACCCACGACCACGGCCACGCCCACCAGACTGACGGCGGAAGCCACGCCACGCTTCCAGCCATGAGCCACCAGCGCCACCACCAACGGTTCGACGGCCAGCGCCAGGAACAGCGAGATGATGATGTCGAACACCAGATAGGAGATGTCGCCCCACGAGCGCCAGCAGAACATGAACACGATGATGGCGAGGGCCACATACAGCAGCGCGCGGCCGAACCATTCCGGTGGCCTACGGGAATCTCCCTTGGCGGGGAACAAGTACCAAAGTCGATACGATTCTCGTCGTCCGGGTCTGCCCCGGCCTCTGCGGCACCGGTTCTCAACGTGTCGGTGCTGTTTACGTTTCGCACGCGTTCGCTCATGGCTCCCCATTGTAGCGAGGGGTTTGAAGCTCGGATACGCCGGCGGCGTACACCCGCTTTTCTATTGTTGATGTTATGCTCAACGTTTCGATCATCATCCCAGCGTGGAACGAAGCCGAACGCATCCGCGACTGCCTGCTGAACGCCACCCGTCAGACCATCATGCCGCATGAGGTGCTGGTGGTGGACAATCGTTCTACGGACAACACCTGCGCGATTGTCGAACAGTTCATCGCCGAACATCCCGAGGCCCCGGTCAAACTGTTGCACCAGAACGATGAACAGGGGCTGATTCCCACCCGCAACTTTGGCCTGAACGCCGCGACCGGCGATGTGCTGGGCCGTTTTGACGCCGACTGTATGATCCGGCCTGACTGGGTGGAGGTGGTCTCCGGCATCTTCACCGAAGACCCGGCCGCGATGGGTGCCACTGGTCCGGTGATGTATTACGACATGCCCTCACGCCATTTCGGGTTGAAAGGCGATAATTCCTTACGCAAGCGAATCTACCGTGCCGATGGCGGCCAGCCGCTGCTGTTCGGCTCGAATATGGCCTTGCGCGCTTCGGCCTGGCATCAGATTGTGAATGAGGTCTGCCGGGATAAGGCCGATGTGATGCATGAGGATATCGATATTTCCCTGCATCTGATGGGCAAGGATCTGAAAACCGTGTACTCGCCGCGCATGATCGCCGCGATGAGTGCGCGACGGATGGATACGTCGTTGAGTTCGTTCCTGAGCTACATGCGACGTTTTAAGAATACGTTTGATGCGCATCCGCAACATACGCGCACGCATAAGCCGGAGGTGTTGTTCACCGCCATGTATCCGGCGATGCACATGTTCTACCCGGTGTGGCAGAAAGTGCTGAATTCCGCGGATATCAATCCGGCTGAAGCCGCGTGGATCAACGAGCAGATGGAACTGGCGGAGGCGCAAGGCAAGCAGCTGTACGACGAGACCCCCACCGACGAAGTCTACGACGAAAAGCACGAAAAGTAGCTAGATATACGAGCCCCCTCTGCTTATGCAAGCTCCCTCTGATAAGGGAGCTGTCGAATGAAGTGAGACTGAGGAAGAGACTGCGACGCAGTCGCTAAAACATTGAATCGGACGCAGGCCGATACCTATTATTCAGCGGCTACGCCGCAACTTCTCTCCCTCAGTCAGCTACGCTGACAGCTCCCTCATCAGAGGGAGCTAATGTTTACTGTCATTGACTGATCACATCAGCGACTTGTAAATCGCGAGGATGTCCTCTTCGGTTGCCTGACGCGGGTTGCCGGGGGTGCACACGTCGTTGAAGGCATCGTGAGCCAGCGGCTCAAGGTCGGCCTCGGTGGCGCCCACTTCGGAAATCGTGGTCGGGTTCTTCAGATCCACGGTCAGCTTGTGGACGGCCTGCACGGCCTCCTCGCGCACCTTCTCAAGGTCGCCGGTGTAGGCGTCCTCAACACCGAACGCATCGGCGATGTCGCGGTACTTCTCACCGGTGAAGTCCTTGTTGTATTCCATGACCGGGGCCAGCAGAATACCGTTGGCCACACCGTGGGCCACGCCCAGACGGCCGCCCAGCGGGTGAGCCATGCCGTGCACCAGACCGAGGCCCACGTTGGAGTAGGCCATACCGGTGATGTAGGACGCGTAGGCCATCTGCTCGCCGGCCGGAATGTCGCGTCGCGGACTTGGCCAGGTTCTTGGCAATCATGCGGATGGTCTGCATGGACAGGCAGTCGGACAGGCTCCAGGCACCCGGGGTAATGTAACCCTCGATGGCGTGGGTCAGGGCGTCAAGTCCGGTGGCGACCTTCAGGCCGCGCGGCATCGAGTCGGTCAGATCCGGGTCCACGAAAGCGACGATCGGGATGTCGTGCGGGTCGACGGCCACGAACTTGCGCTTGTTGGCCGTGTCGGTGACCACGTAGTTGATGGTCGTCTCCGAGGCGGTGCCGGCGGTGGTGGGCACGCCGAAGATCGGGACGGACGGGTTCTTGGTATCCGCGACGCCTTCCAGAGAAAGCACGTCGGCGAACTCCGGGTTGGCGGTGATGATGCCGATGCCCTTGCAGGTGTCTTGCGGGGAGCCACCGCCCAGGCCGATCAGGAAGTCCGCACCGGACTCGGCGAACTTGGCGACGCCGTCCTTGATGCACTCGACCGGCGGGTTCGGCTTGACGTTGGAGAACACCTCGTACGGCAGGCCGGCCTCATCCAGAACCTTGGTGACCTTCTCGGCGGTGCCGGTCTCCAGCAGCACCGGGTCGGTGACGATAAATGCCTTGGTGAAGCCGTGCTGCTTGGCGACGGCCGGAATCTCCTTGATCGCGCCACGTCCGAAGTATGCAGTCTGGTTGAAAATCATGCGGTACACCATAGGGGCTCTCCTTTTGAGCTAGTGTCTTAACTGGTGGTCCACTCTGTCTTTGAGTGGTCCAACGGTTCCCCAGTCTACTCCGCGCATGAGCATTCACCTGAAAACACGCTGAAAGAACAACACTGAAAATAATGGCAAGAAATGGCGGAATTCCGCACTTGTCGAATTATTGTCCATTGACCAAACCAGTTCCATCGCCCGAAATCTCAACGATAAGACCATTTTCCGGAGTCATCTGACGCTCTCCGAGAAACTCGTCTCTCATCCGCTTACTTCGCGCGTAGCGCAATCAATATGCGAGATGCCTAATTCCATTCGTGCTTCATCAGCCGAACGCGAACTGGTTCACCAGATGGTGTATTCAACGGTTTCAGTCTCCTGAAGAGGACTAAGATACCTCGACAGTTGGGGTGATCATCATAAGAGAATGAGGTAGATAATGGCAAATGGCAAGGCTATGACGGTCGGCGAGATGGCGTCCCTGTTTCTCGACCCCGCCACTCCCGTTCGTATCGACGCTTTCGACGGCTCGCATTTCGGCCCGGCAGACGCGGATTTGAAGGTCAAAATCGCCACGCCGAACTGCATGTACCAGCTACTCGCGCACCCGAATGAAATCGGCATCGTGCGCTCATACATTCTGGGCGATTTCGACGTGGACGGCATTGACTACGCCGACCCGTATCCGGCGATGCGCAAGCTGGTGTCGCTGTCCAAATACGTTCGCCCACTCACTCCCACATCAATTGCCCGCGTATCCGCCGGCATTCTGAGTCACGGCTTCAAGAAGCCGCCGGTGCCCGCCACCGAGGGCCCGAGCAAGTTCGCCCGCATCAAGCGTGGCCTGATGCCGCACACCGAAAAGGCCGATTCGGAAACCGTCAGCTTCCACTACGACATGTCCAACGAGTTCTACGCCGACTTCCTCGGCCCCTCCATGACGTACACCTGCGCGGTATTCGACAACGAGCACATGAGTCTTGAAGACGCACAGGCCAACAAACTGCGCCTGATTCTCGACAAACTGGACTTGCAGCCCGGCCAGCGCTTACTGGACATCGGCTGTGGCTGGGGTTCGATGGTCATCACCGCCGCCGTCGCGGCATCAAGGCGCTCGGCGTCGACCCTCTCCAAGGACAGGCCGCGTGCGCAACGAATCGGATCG
>ENA-OQJR01000265-OQJR01000265.1-human-gut-metagenome-genome-assembly--contig:-NODE-265-length-16758-cov-2.395106_pt1 | contig 16758 bp, 17 predicted proteins | sample MGYA00242614_ERZ504781 | MGnify/ENA primary metagenome ERZ504781 (study PRJEB26092, sample SAMD00036365) | human gut metagenome | host: Homo sapiens | study: EMG produced TPA metagenomics assembly of...
AGGTTCCAAAAACGGGAATCACATTTGGTTTACTCCTACGACTCACACTCACAAGCATCGATACGGCATATCCAAAAATGGAAAAGTCCGACAAAACACCAGTACTCCGATGAATCGCAGAATCAATGATCTTTTCCGATATAAAAACCGCCGAAGATACTCGTTGCTCTTGATCGTCAGATGAAGCACCATATTCGCTCTTGACGGACGCATGATGGCATATACAAGTTTCTTGCACTGGCTTGCAAACTTCTCCTTACTGAACAGCACATAAACAGATACGATCACTCCGATCAGAACATAGCATAATTCCTTGACAATGTTGATCACTCCCACTGTCAGATTCGACATCAGTACATTGACCTGATTGAGAAGGTCTGTACGCATCCATGTCTGCAATGCATCACTTGCTTCTTTGAGGACCGCCTCTGCCATCTGTCCAATAGTCGATTGATCTGTACTCATCACCTCTGTCATTTTCCCGATAAAACGATTCAACTGGCTCGGCACAGTAAGGATCATATCTCTTATACTGCGGTAGAGTTCCGGTATCATCATATTGCACAGCGCCACGATCAACGCAAACATTACAACGATCGCAAGCAAAATTCCGGCCCCTCTGGAAATGCCGCCCGCATTCTTAATGCGTGGAAATTTTCTCTTGATCCAGGGTTCAAAATGCGTATCCACCAGCTTTACAATCGGGTTGAGCAAATACGCAATGACAAGACCATAAATAATCGGCTTTAACACCTGGTATATTTCCCCAAAAACTTCCGAAATATTTGTCATGCGCAATAATGCAAAATAAAACACGATGCAGGCTGCGATCACCACAAATATCCGTACGTCCCTGCTGATCTGATGCCAGAATCTGGATGTCTTTTTGCTTCCAAATGAAGGCTGCGACGTATAATAGTCATTCTCCTTTTTCCCCTCTTTTTCAGGTTTTTCTCCCTCTCTGTTCATATATGTATCTCATTCCTTTCTGGTTTTGCAAGTATTTCCATTATACCCCTGTAACAGGAAGACCGTCAACCTTCAAAAAAGCGATGCCCGGCCATAAAGCCAAGCACCGCTTCTTCTCTTTCACTTCTTATCTGCACTGAAATGTGGCGCACTCTGTGCCGTCCTTATGACACGCACAGGAACCTTCCACGCTGACCTTTCCCGCTTCACATTTACACTGTTCATTGTACATGCAGTCAGTTGCTTTACAATCGATTCCGCAACGATCCGAAGGCGCTGTCGCATGGTTTCCATATGCGTTCGTATAGGAATTTTCCATCCCCTGTGTTTTTCGCTCCTCAAAGCTGTCACAGCAGGTCTCCTTTGAAGCCTTTGCCTGAGAACCACCTACCTGGATGGAATCCAGACGGCAGAGGAAATCCTGATTGTGCATACATGTCTGTACTGTACATTTTAATTCTGGCATGATAATACCTCCTTTTTATTTACAAAATCAGTATCATCATGCCCATTTCCAATTCTTTTATCCGGATTTTCAAAAAAATTTATTTTTCTTCTTTTGTCACTTCACGGATTTCTTTTTTTGCAGTCTCTTCCATGATTGCAGCAATAAATTCTTCCAGACCTTTCTGTCCTTCATCTCCTGCAAATCGACTTCTTACAGAAACCTTTTTCTCTTCCTCTTCTTTTGCTCCCACAACCAGCATGTACGGGATCTTCTTCATCTGTGCTTCGCGGATCTTATATCCGATCTTCTCGGCACGTGTGTCGATCTCGGCACGGATTCCGGCTGCATTCAACTGATCAAGAACACTCTGTCCATATTCCAGATATTTATCAGAGATCGGCAGTACTTTTACCTGAACCGGTGCAAGCCATGTCGGGAATGCTCCGGCAAAGTGCTCGATCAGGATTCCGATAAACCGCTCGATGGAACCAAATACAACGCGATGGATCATGATTGGTCTGTGTTTTTCTCCGTCTGCTCCTGTGTATTCCAGTTCAAAACGAAGCGGAAGCTGGAAGTCAAGCTGGATTGTTCCACACTGCCATGTTCTTCCGATGGAATCTTCCAGATGGAAGTCAATCTTCGGTCCGTAGAATGCTCCGTCTCCTTCATTGACTACATACGGAAGTCCCAGATCATCCAGCGCACCGCGAAGTGCGTCTGTTGCCATTTCCCAATCTTCGTCACTTCCCATACTGTCTTCCGGACGTGTGGACAATTCTACATGATATTTAAATCCAAACAGACTGTAAACTTCATTGATCAGTCCTGCAACGCCTTTGATCTCGTCCTTGATCTGATCCGGTGTCATAAAGATATGCGCATCATCCTGTGTGAAGCAGCGCACTCTCATCAGACCATGAAGCTGTCCTGATTTTTCATGACGTGAACCAGTCCCAGCTCTCCCATACGGATCGGAAGATCTCTGTAGGAACGCGGCTCCGCCTGATATGCCAGGATTCCTCCCGGACAGTTCATCGGTTTGATTGCAAAGTCTTCCTCATCGATCACAGTTGTATACATATTCTCTTTGTAATGATCCCAGTGTCCCGATGTCTCCCAGAGATGACGGCTTAACATAACCGGAGTTGAAATCTCCACATATCCGTCTTTTCTGTGAATCTCTCTCCAGTAATCCAAAAGAACGTTTTTGAGTACCATTCCGTTTGGAAGGAAGAACGGGAATCCCGGTCCTTCATCTCTCATCATAAAAAGTCCCAGTTCTTTTCCAAGTTTTCTGTGATCACGTTTTTTCGCTTCTTCCAACATGTTCAGATATTCTTCCAGCTCTGCTTTTTTCGGGAATGCAGTTCCGTAAATTCTCTGCAGCATTTTATTTTTCTCGCTTCCTCTCCAGTATGCACCTGCAAGGCTTGTGAGCTTAAATGCTTTGACATATTTTGTGCTCATCAGGTGAGGACCTGCACACAAATCTGTAAACTCTCCCTGAGAATAAAAGCTGATTGTCTCGTCTTCCGGAAGATCTTCGATCAGTTCTACTTTATATGGTTCTTCTTTTTCTTTGAAATATTCGATTGCTTCATTTCTAGGCTTTGTAAACTGCTCAATCGGGAGATTCTCTTTTACAATCTTTTTCATCTCTTTCTCAATCTTTTCCAGATCGTCTGCTGTAAACGGTGTCTCTCTGTCTACATCATAGTAAAATCCGTCTGCAACAGATGGTCCGATCGCCAGTTTTGTCTCTGGATATAATCTCTTCACAGCCTGTGCCATGATATGAGAGGCGGTGTGACGGAACGCACCTTTTCCTTTTTCATCATTGAATGTCAGGATATTGAGTTCACAGTCTTTGTCTACCACCGTTCTCAAATCTACCACTTCTCCGTCGATTTCTCCTGCTGTCGCCACTCTTGCAAGCCCTTCGCTGATGTCTGCTGCGATTTCAATCACTGATTTGCTGTTTTCATATTCCTTAAAGGAACCGTCTTTTAATGTAATTTTCATAATCTCTCTCCTTTTCTCTTCTTTTTGCCTCTCCGAATTTTAAAAATAAACCCGTTCTCTGTCCGGATGTTCTCCGGACCATCCAATCTGAGGCATTGTCTCCAGACGATACATATCTTCTGTGGATATCTCAAATGAAAAGATATCCTGATTTTCTTTCATCCGCTCCATGGATGAGGATTTCGGTATTGGTATCACGCCATTCTGCAGTGCAAACCGCAGACAGATCTGTGCCGGTGATACATGATACTTCTCAGACAACTCAAGAATCAGCGGCTCTTCAAACACTCGTCTTCGTCCGATCGGACTCCATGCCTCCACAAGAATCTGGTTCTTTCTGCAATAGTCTACTGCTGCCTGTTGTGTATATCCAGGATGATATTCCAACTGATCGACCGCCGGAGTCACCTTTGCATTCTGCATCAGGTTCTCAATGTGGTGCGGCAGAAAATTGCTCACCCCAATGGCGCGGATCTTTCCTGCATGATACAATTCTTCCATTGCTCTCCAGCTCTCTAAATCCAGTTCCTTCCAGTTTTTGCAGTCCAACATGGGCCGTGGCCAGTGGATCAGATACAAATCCAGATAATCTGTGTTAAGCTGCTCTAAGGTTTTCGCAAATGCAGCCTTTGTCTGTTCATATCCCATATCCTCTTTCCAGACCTTGGATGTCAGAAAAAATTCCTGCCTTGGAATCCTGCTCTTTTCAATAGCCTCTGCCACATATTTCTCCGTGCCGTAAACAGAAGCCGTATCAAAATGCCTGTATCCGGCACGAATTGCAGTACCGATGATATCCGCGCTGTTTCCTTCCGCGGCTTTATAAGTTCCAAATGCAGCACACGGAATCTTGACCTGGTTATTCAAAATACGATAATTCGAATTACACTCCATCTTTCTGGCTCCTTTCTCTTACTGCACAACCACGAGACCTCAAAATTAAAAAACGCCCCTTTTTGCATATCCTGCAAAAAGGGGCGAGATCATACTCGCGGTTCCACCCTGTTTGAACCGGTATTAAATACCGGAACCACTCATTTGTGATGATAACGGGATCACCGGGCTGTTTTCAGCCACTCAGAGGTAGTTTTCAAATGTTTCCGTAAGCGGGAGCTTCCAGCCTGCGACTCCCTTCTCTGTCTTCTTCCACATCCTACTCGTCTCGTCATTGTATTGAAATATTATATTCTCAACCTAATCCTCATTATAACATCACTTTTTGTTTTGTCAACCAGATTTCTTTTTTCCTCTCTGAATCCACAGCCACACAACCGCAAAAAACTCCCGTACCATATAGTTCAAAAACAAAATCCGGTTACATCCTGCCGCAATTCCCGTCAGGTTCTCATACCCTTCACTTCGTCCGATCAAAAGTGCCCGAAACAAATGAAAATTATTTGTCACAATTCCAACCGGTGTTTTCAACTCCTCCAGATAAGCTTTGCTAAACCGCAGGTTTTCCCTCGTCGTCCGCGACTGATCCTCCAACATGATCTGCTCGTCTTTTACCCCATGTTCCCACAAATATTGTGCCATCGCATAAGCCTCTGAAACATCCTCACCTTTTCCCTGACCGCCGGATACGATGATCTTCACCGAAGCACAGACCTGATGATACAATAAAGCAGCATCCAGTCTTCTCTTTAATGAATCTGTGATCCGCTCTCCCCGGACCTGCGCACCAAGCACGATCAGATACCGGCAGTTCTTCTTTCTTCCAGGCCTCATGGCACGTACAATAAAAAACTCCACCGCAAGAAAAAGGATCCATATTCCCGCCACACAGAAGAACAAAAGCTTTCGCGTCACTTCTTCTTTTGTCGCAGGAATCATCAAAAAGTGTCCAATCCCCGCCACCAGCCAGAATCTGGCAAACGTAGAGTTCCATTTTCCGGTATAGAAACAGAGGATTCCATAATAAAAGAGAAACAGCGCCCCTGCCGTGATCAAATAAATTTCCATGCTCATCTCCCGTTCTTTTTCCGAAACATAAAAGGGAGACTCATCCGAGCTCCCTCTCATACGATATACTGCTATGCATTTCTTCCACAGCACATTTTATATTTTTTACCACTTTCCGCATGGACATGGATCATTTCTTCCGATTTTCTTTCCTTTGCGGATCGTACCGGACTGTTTCTGCTCACGGTACAACTGTTTTTTCTTTTCTTCATCAAAAATAGCATTCCACTGTGGCAGTTCATATAACCAGTCTGCTTTTGCATCGATCATATTTTTGTATAACAGCTCTTTATCAAAGATCAAATTCACTTCCGTATCCTCTGTCATCGTCTCAATCGGATTCGGCACTTTCAGACTGTCGTTGATTCCATCCAGAAACCCTACCATTGTCAGAACTTCCTGTCCATATTTTTCAGCCAGCTCTTTGACCGTACCTTTCACTTCTACATCAGGCTCTGTCAAAAGCTGCTCATAAATTCCTCTTTCAATGCTGAAATAACGACCCCAGAACTTCTCTAACTGCTCTTTGGACAGTTCTCTGTCATATGCCATATCTCTCCATTGATCTAATAAACATTTTTCACTCATTGTAAAAACTCCTTTTTCTTAGAAATTCAATCGTGGTTCTATTATATAACACTTTTCTCTGTCAGTAAACTACTAATTTTACCGCTATATTGCAATCTTTCTATCTTTTGTATATAATAAATCTGCCGGAGCAAAAAGATGCTCCGGCAGATTTATAAAAAGATAAAAGAAAGGAATCTAATACTGAAGAAATCAAAACGTATCATGGCACTGATCGGAGCAATCCTGCTGGTTCTTCTTTACGTCAGCACACTCATCTTTGCTTTTATAGACAGCGTTGTCTCTCAGAAGCTTCTGATGGCTGCCATTGCCGCCACGATCCTGCTGCCTGTACTGTTATATATCTATTCACTCTTTTCCCGTACATCTCATACGGATGACTCCGACTCGAACGAGTAATGTTCTTCTGTTAAACATACAGCTCTGCCATCGCAACGGCAGCATCCAGTTCCTGCTGCCTGCAGACTGTTTTTTGTCTCTTTTTCTTTCGGTCTCTCGAATTTTCTGTCTTTTCTCCAGGTATTCTTCCATCGATATCATCTGTAATCTGTTCTGTATACTATTCTGACGCATAAAATACCTCCTTTTTCCGGCCTCAGCCTTATTATTTTATGATACTGCCCTCTGAAATATGTCATTTTTCTGCCTGCTTGACAGAACTTTTTTTGTCCCCCTGACACTCTTTTATCCTACTGTCAAATTGTGACGCCGATGTGGCTGATTTCTAAAGTTTTTCATAAAAATCTCTTAACATTTTTTTCACAAAAAAAGATGCTCCGCTGCCAGCTTTTGCTGGCAGATACGGAACACCTTCGTTCACCTTTTATCTTTTGCGATAAATGATATCGTCTCTTCCCGGTCCGTTGCTGACCATTGTGATCGGATATCCAATCTGTTCTTCAATAAATTCAATATACTTTCTGCAGTTCTCCGGCAGTTCTTCGTATGTCTTGATTCCGCGGATATCACATTTCCATCCCGGAAGTGTCTTCAATACCGGTTTTGCTTTTTCCAGGAGATGTGTTACAGGGAACTCTGTTGTCACTTCTCCATTGATCTCATAGCCTACACATACCGGAATCTCATCCAGATATCCAAGTACATCCAGAACTGTAAACGCTACATCTGTCGTCCCCTGCATCCTGCATCCGTATTTGGAAGCAACACAGTCAAACCATCCCATACGTCTCGGACGTCCTGTTGTCGCTCCGAATTCACCGCCGTCTCCTCCGCGGCGTCTCAGCTCATCAGCTTCCTCGCCGAAAATCTCGCTGACAAATGCACCTGCTCCTACTGCACTGGAGTATGCCTTGCATACTGTAATGATCTGTTTGATCTCATACGGAGGGATTCCCGCTCCGATCGCACCGTATGCCGCCAGTGTGGAAGAAGATGTTACCATCGGATAAATTCCGTGATCCGGATCTTTCAGGGAACCGAGCTGTCCTTCCAGAAGAATCTCTTTGCCTTCTTTGATTGCATTGTGCAGATACAGAGAAACATCACATACAAATGGTGCTACCATGTCTCTGTACTCTGTCAGTTCTTTATATAAGTCGTCAGGATTGATCAACGGTTTATGGTATAAGTGCTCCAGAATCACATTCTTCTGCTCTGCAACGCGAACCACTTTTTCTTTCAGAAGCTCGTCATCAAATAATTCGCTCACCTGGAATCCGATCTTTGCATATTTATCGGAATAAAACGGCGCAATTCCTGATTTTGTAGAACCAAAAGACTTGCCTCCAAGACGCTCTTCCTCGTAAGCATCAAAATTCTTGTGATAAGACATCACGATCTGTGCTCTGTCAGAAACAAGAAGTTTTGGCTGCGGTACGCCCTGTTTTACAATCTGCTGCACCTCTCCGAACAATCTCGGAATATCCAGCGCCACACCGTTTCCGATAATGCTGGTCGTATGGTCATAGAATACTCCTGACGGCAAAGTGTGCAGCGCAAATTTTCCATAATCATTTACAATGGTATGTCCTGCATTCGCTCCACCCTGAAAACGGACAATGATATCGGCTTCTTTTCCGAGCATATCTGTAATCTTGCCCTTTCCTTCATCGCCCCAGTTAGCTCCTACTACTGCTTTTACCATCTCAAATCCTCCTGCGTATTCATCGCTTTTAACTCTTAATTAGCAGTTCTTATGAATCACTGCCCTATGAATTATACTATACTTTTCTCATTCTGTAAAACACTTTTTCTTTTTTCTACATCAGAGGTGCGATCAGACGCAGCACTCTTCCGCAGATCCGCATAAAAATACCGGTATTTCCGATATCTGACGCTGTAACTTTACAGCTCTTTTTCAGTGTTTCCTGAAAATCTTTTTCAATTTTATGTACCACCGGATTGTCATACACAAAGATCCCACATTCAAAATGCAGATACAGACTCCGGTAATCCAGGTTCACAGTTCCTACTGTTGCCGTATCATCATCTGAGACAAATACCTTTGCATGTACAAATCCCGGTGTAAATTCATAAATATTAACGCCTGCTTCGATCAATTCCCGATAGTATGTCTTCGCCACCGCAAACGCATACCATTTATCCGGAATATGCGGCATGATAATGCAGACTTCAATTCCGCTCTTTGCTGCTCTTGTCAGTGTATCCAGCATGCCGTTGTCCAAAATCAGATACGGCGTCATAATATGCACATATTTTTTCGCATGATTCAAAATATGCACATACACTTCCTCCCCTACGTTTTCATGATCGTACGGGCTGTCCCCGTAGGGGAGCACAAATCCGGTCTCCGGTTTCAACTCCTTTGCCATCGTCGTCAGATAGGGCTCAAATTTCTCTTTTTTTAATTCTGAAACATTCCACATCTGCAAAAACAGCATCGTCAGACTCTGCACCGCATCCCCCTTGATCATGACGGCAGTATCTTTCCAGTACCCGAACCGTTCTTTCCGGTTGATATATTCATCTCCCAGATTGATACCTCCTGTAAATCCTGTTTTTCCGTCGATCACACAGATTTTTCTGTGATCTCGGTTATTTTGTGTCGTTGAAAGTACCGGCCGGATCGGACTGAACATCTTACACTGAATCCCGAACCGACGGATTTTTTTCGGATAATCGGGCGGAAGCAGCGAAATGCTGCACATTCCGTCATACATAAACCGTACCTCTACGCCCGCGGCTGCTTTTTCTTTTAATATTTCCAGCACAGACCCCCACATATATCCTTCTTCTACAATAAAACTACTCCAGAAAGATAAATTTTTCCGCCTTCTTCAATTCTTCCAGAAGCACCGGAAATTTTTCTCTCCACATGCAAAATATTGCACTTGTGTATTCCGATAAGTGGAAAATTCAGCTGATACTGCATATAATGCGCAAGGTTTGCGATTGCCGGCTTGCTCTCTCGCAAGGCTTCAATCACCTGAGGCTCCTGCTGCATATATTTGCTGTATCAAGCCGGAGCATACACAATCGCTTTCCGATATATCTTGTTCCAAGCTGAGACTTTACCCAAATATAGAAAAGGACATCCAAATGCCGGAAAAATCAGGATCAAAAGTACCCAGGTCATATTAAATGCCGGATTTCCTCTTTCATTGATAATATAAATTACGATCACTGCTGCCAGAACTGTAAATCCGCCGTACACATAGACGGCATAGTCATTCAGTATCGTTGCCACTCCAACCAGAATGATCAGTTGGATCAGAACAAGCATAAGAATCAGTGCTGTGCGGCCAAAAACAATGCTGAACAACCCTTTCTTCGCTTTTTTCACTGCTTTATGTTCCATCTTTTTGTTTCACCCCTGCTTTTTTCAATATCCCCAGTGTAGCACACTTTGTATTTCTCCACAATACAGCTTCTCAAAAGTTACTGTGAACAGTAACTCTCAAAGGTCTTGTAATTAACGGCGAAAAGTATTACAATGGATATCGATTCATAACATCTGCTGGAAAGGAGATTTTTACGATGAAAAAGTTTTTGAAATGGCTTCTTGGCCTTGCGGCTGTCGGTACTGGGATCGGTCTGATCATTGCTTATTTCTGCAAAGACAGTGACGCAGTTTCCGAGTATGATTGTACAGAAGATATGGAAGAAGAGGATTTTGATCTGGACAATGATTTAAAGCCGGTATCGGAGCGCGGATATGTGCATCTGAATAAAGCAGCATCCGATACTGCTGATACAGAAAAAGAACCTTCCCAAGAAACACAAACAACTGATACTGAATCGGAAGAATAATGCAAAACAGGAACTGGCCACTTTTGAACAGTTCCTGTTTTTACTTTATCGAACAAAGTCCGTCCACCGCAGACATGTGCTGCTGGTTATCCGGATGAATATTCTCACTTCCATGCTTCTTCCAGCAATTTTACTGCTTCTTTCATCTTAGCTTCACTGATATTGGCATATCCCAGCATGATCGTCGGTTTTAGCCCGTCAGGAGGATCGATATAATATTGCGAAAGTCCATATACTCGAACGCCTTTTTCCGCAGCTTTTCGAATCAATTCTTCTTCTGTCATATCACCGGCAAAATGCAGCAGCATATGTACTCCGGCATTCTCCCCCGATATCGTACAGATTTTCTGAAATGTTTTCAAACAGCCCATCAGCGTATCATGACGGCTCTTGTACAATGTCCGGATCCGGTTCAGATGCCTTTCATAATGTCCGTCCTCGATAAACTTCTGTAAAATCAGCTGATCTACCCTGGAAACCGTAGAACTTAAAAAGCTGCTTTTTTTCTGAAACTCCTTTAAAAGCGGCGCAGGAAGCACCATATAGCTGACGCGGATCGAAGGCGCGATGGACTTTGAAAACGTTCCGATATAGATCACCTTTTCCCATCGGTCATACCCCTGCAGCGCGGGAATAGGCTTCCCTTTGTATCGAAACTCACTGTCATAGTCATCCTCGATAATATAGCGTGCAGGGTCTTTGGCTGCCCACTTAAGCAGTTCCATCCTGCGTTTCATGGGCATTACGATTCCCAGCGGATACTGATGGGAAGGCATCACGAACGCAATATCTGCTCCAGAACTTTTCAGATTGGCCACTTTCATTCCTTTCTCATCCATATCCACTGTACATACATCATAAGACAGACTTTTAAAAAGCCGGTATGCCTGCTTGTAGGTCGGGTTTTCCAGAGCTACTTTATGATTCTGGCCGATCACTGTGGAAAGCAGCATCAGAAGATAGTCATTTCCTGCTCCGATAATGATCTGATCCGGATGTGCATTCACTCCCCGTGCCTGATACAAATATCTGCTGATCGCACTTCGCAGTCCGTACTCCCCCTGAGAATCTCCCAGACGGAACATCTCTGCCCGGTCATCTAACAGACTGTCCTTCGCAAGTCTTCGCCAGACATTATACGGGAAACTGTTCAGATCAACTCCGTTCGGTGTAAAATCATATTTCCACTCTTTTTTCTCTGTCTTTTCTTCTGCTCCCACCAAAGCAGGAACGACATCCAGACGATACATCCCTTCCAGTTCTGCCGCGAAATACCCTTTACACGGTACTGCTTCCACATACCCTTCCGAGATCAGCTGTTCATAGGCAAGCTCCACTGTGCTTCTGCTGACTTCCAGATATTTGCACAGAGAACGACTGGAGGGAAGTTTTTCCCCGCTGGTAATCCTTCCCTCCTGAATCTCTCTTTTAATATGCTGATAAATCTGCTCATACAGCGGTGTCTCAGATGCTGTGTGAAGATTTATAGTCAATTCATTCATAATTTCACGCTGCTTATTTCGGCAGTTTAAACGAACTCTTCAGTGACACGATCCGGTTAAATACCAGTGCATCCTCTCTGGAATCTTTTGCATCGATACAGAAATATCCCTGTCTTACAAACTGGAAGCTGTCATATGCTTTTGCATCCTCAAAATTCGGTTCTACATAGCAGTCTTTTAAGACTGTCAGGGAGTTCGGATTCAAGTTCATGGAACCATCCTCATTATAAACGCCTTTTTCTTCATCGATCAGATTCTCGTACAGGCGCACTTCCGCTTTTACTGCATACGGTGCCGGTACCCAGTGGATCGTTCCTTTGACTTTTCTTCCGGTAAATCCGCTTCCGCTCTTCGTCTGTGGATCATACGTACAGTGTACCACTGTGATGTTGCCGTCTTCATCCTTTTCAAATCCGGTACAGGTTACAAAATATGCCTGCATCAGACGTACCTCATTGCCCGGGAAGAGACGGAAATATTTCTTCGGCGGTTCTTCCATAAAATCATCTCTGTTGATATACAGCTCTCTGCAGAACGGAATCTTTCTCATACCAAGCTCCTCATTCTCCAGATTGTTGATCACATCCAGATATTCCACCTGATCTTCCGGATAATTGTCAATGACCAGCTTGATCGGATCCAGTACTGCCATCATACGCGGTTTTTTCAGCTTTAAGTCCTCACGGATACAGTACTCCAGCATCGCATAGTCTACAGAGCTCTGGCTTTTTGATACTCCGCACATATCGATAAACATCTTGATGGACTCCGGTGTAAATCCTCTGCGGCGAAGTGCTGCGATGGAAACCAGACGCGGATCATCCCATCCGTCTACCACACCGTCTTCTACCAGTTTTTTGATGTAACGCTTTCCGGTCACAACATTGGTCAGGTATAATTTAGAAAACTCAATCTGTCTTGGCGGCATCTCAAACTCACACTCTCTGACTACCCAGTCATACAGCGGACGGTGATCCTCAAACTCCAGTGTACAGATTGAATGTGTGATATGCTCAATTGCATCCTCGATCGGATGTGCAAAATCATACATCGGATAAATACACCACTTGTCTCCTGTATTGTGATGCGTCATATGTGCCACACGGTAAATGATCGGGTCTCTCATATTGATATTCGGAGATGCCATATCAATCTTTGCGCGCAGCACCTTCTCTCCATCCTTGAATTTTCCGTCTTTCATTGCCTCGAACAACTCCAGGTTTTCCTCAACGGAGCGTTCTCTGTACGGACTGTTCTTTCCAGGCTCTGTCAGTGTCCCTCTGTACTCTCTGATCTCTTCCGGAGTCAGGTCACACACATATGCCTTTCCTTTTTTGATCAGTTTTACTGCGCATTCGTACATCTGCTCAAAATAATCGGATGCAAAGTAAAGATGATCCTCCCAGTCAGCCCCCAGCCACTGGATATCTTCTTTGATCGAATCCACAAACTCCACTTTTTCTTTGGTCGGGTTGGTATCGTCAAAACGCATATGGAAAGTTCCGTTGTATTTTTTTGCCAGTCCGTAGTTCAAAAGAATGGACTTGGCATGTCCGATGTGCAGATATCCGTTCGGCTCCGGCGGGAAACGGGTGCACACATGATCGTAAACGCCTTCTGCAAGGTCTTTGTCTATTTCCTGTTCAATGAAATTTTTTGAAACTGCTTCGTTTTCCATAAATTCCTCCTCGTGTACAAACATTCTTCCGATTATCTTATCATAAATCCACCATTTGGACAAGGTACATGCTGAACATTTTCTTTACTTTGCCGCGCCAACGTGATATACTGATGAAGCTTCTAAAGAAAACTCCTTTCAGGGGAGAAAATATCGTATGTTTATGGAGGTTATTATGAAACGAGAACAATTTGGTTCCCGTCTGGGCTTTATTCTGGTATCTGCGGGATGTGCCATCGGACTTGGGAACGTCTGGAAGTTTCCATATATGGCCGGAAAATACGGCGGAGCAGCCTTTATTTTAGTCTACCTGCTGTTTCTGGTCATTTTGGGACTTCCGATCATCGTATGTGAATTCAGTGTAGGAAGAGCCAGCCAGAAGAGTATCGCTACTTCTTACAACGCACTGGAGCCGCCCCGTACCAAATGGCATTATGCACGCTGGGCAGCCATCGCCGGAAACTATCTTCTGGTCATGTTTTATTCCATGGTCGGAGGATGGATGCTCTACTACTGCTTCCGCATGGCAAAAGGAGAATTTACAGGGGTAACCGCTTCTGAAGTGTCCGAAAAATATGCAGGCATGCTTTCTTCCGTTCCTACACTGTCCTTCTGGACGGTACTGGTCATCCTGCTGTCCTTTGGCATCTGCAGCATCGGTCTGCAAAAGGGTGTGGAAAAGATCATGAAAGTGACCATGCTCTGTCTTCTGGCGATCATGGTCATCCTGACGATCCGTTCTGTGACGCTTTCCGGCTCTTCGGAAGGACTTCGCTTCTTCCTGGTTCCGGATTTTAACCGCATGGTGGAAAACGGAATCGGAAACGTGATCTTTGGAGCCATGAGCCAGGCATTTTTCACCTTGAGCATCGGAATGGGAGGCATGGCGATCTTCGGAAGCTATCTGGACAAAAAACGCTCCCTTGCCGGAGAATCTGTCAGCATCGTACTTCTGGACACCTGTGTGGCGCTGATGGCAGGACTGATCGTGATTCCTTCCTGCTTCGCTTTTGGCGTAGAACCAGATGCCGGACCGGGACTTGTATTCATCACGCTGCCGAACATTTTCACACAGATGGCCGGAGGACGGATCTGGGGCTCTTTATTCTTCCTGTTTTTATTCTGTGCGGCACTGTCCACCATTGTCGGAGTCTTCGAGAACATTGTCTCTTTCTGGATGGATCTGTTTGGATGGAAGAGAACCAAAGCCGTGGGGATCAATATTCTCCTGATCACAGTTTTAAGTATTCCATGTATCCTCGGATTCAGCGTATGGTCCGGTTTCCAGCCGCTTGGCGCAGGCACAAACATTATGGATCTGGAAGACTTTATTGTCTCCAACAATATTCTTCCTCTGGGTTCTGTTGTATACCTTCTGTTCTGTACCCACAAAAACGGATGGGGATGGAAACATTTCATACAGGAGGCCAACAGCGGCAACGGGCTGAAGTTTCCGACAAAAGTCCGCTTCTACATGACCCATATCCTGCCATGGATCGTTGTGGTCATCTATCTGAAAGGATACTACGACATGTTCCATCCACAGGGTACTCTCACCTTTGTGATCTGGATGCTGATCGCATTCGGCTGCCTTGGATTTATTTTTTACATTTCAAGAAGCCGCAAAAAATAAAAGGACCGATACCGGCAGGTTTTTCTCTGCTTTGCCGGTATCGGTTCTTTTTTTCTTATTCTGCCAGTCGTTCTCTTAAAAGACACAGCGCCTGCACGAGGATCGCCGCATGATCCACCGCGATCTTTCCTCCTGAAAGCACTCTGTATTTTCGTTCCCGGATCAGACCCTCTCTGCGAATCTCTTCCACCTCTGCACAGGTATCGAGTTTTTTCTCCTCATTGGTGATCCGAAGCTCCCAGATATTTCTTTCGAGAACTCCCGGATGACTTTCTTTTCTCTGTAAATCAACACTGCACCAGGCGGCATCCGCCGCATCGTCCCCTGCCTGTACGGTGACATCGTTCTCCTCCACAAGGGACAGATATGCGGTGGTGATCACCCGTGTTCTGGGATCTCTGTCATAATCTCCATAGACCGCAAACTGTTCCATCGGAAGTCCCTTGACTCCCGTCTCTTCCTCCAGTTCCCGTCTTGCCGTATCTTCCAGATTCTCTCTCATTTCGGCAAACCCGCCGGGCAGCGCCCAGAACCCGATGTTTGGATGATTGCTTCTTCGTACCAAAAGCACCTTTAACTGGTTTACATCCAAAAGCTTGCCTGTTTTGGAAAAGATCACCGCATCTGTGGTACAGCTTGGTGTCTCATACTTATGAGGATCGTAGTGCTCCAGAAAGGTCTCCAGGTCTTCTCCCTGCCTGTTTTTCTCTTTTGTCCCGTAAAACTTGTCAATTTCTTTTAAAAACGCCGCCATCTGTGTCTGCCTCCTGTCCGAATCGTTCTTTTCCTAACAGTATAGGCGTTTTTCCAGTTTCTGTAAAGAAATCTAAACTACTTATTTTACTTTTACATATGGAGCGGCCGCACCCTCCTCTGCGTTTCCATATCCCGGATAGATATCCAGATATAAGGAATCCAACTGATCCTCATCCGCCACATAAACCAGTGTATATTCCAATGTTTCTCCTGCTGCCAGCGGCCGGAACAGCGCATGCTTGATTCTCTGGACACCTTCTGTATAGTAGATCTTGTCAAAATAAATCGGGAAAGATGCCATATCATTTGACAGCCACTGCAGTTCATAATTTTCATTTGCACTAGTCAGCGTATAATCTGTCTTTGACAGACTTCCGTCTTCATTGGTTTTCATTGCAGTCAGATCCGGCGCAATGCTGACTCCGTCAGCCGCATTCCACTCTGTCTGGAAATCAGAACAATTCTCTGCCTGCATCGTTACAACTACATATTTAGAATTCACGGTCTCTGCTTCTTTTGCTGCTTTTGTATCTGCTGTAATCGTCTCTCCCGCATCAAACAGATATCTTTCATGCGGTTTCAAAGAGGTATCTTCATTGATCCACGGCGCAATCTTTTCATATTCCACAAAATTTTCTTTTGGGAACTGATCCAAAGGCAGGGTATCCTGGATCTTGATATCTTTTACCGTAAAGCGGATATCTTCAAAATTCTGTGGAACCTTCCTCATGAAATGGATTTCTGAATTTCTTCTCCAACTACGCGCACGCTCTCTGCCGAAAATTGTAATTTCCCGCCTGCGCTTCCATTTCTTTCAGCCATTCCTTCTTTTCAATTTCTGCCTGAATTTCTTCTTCTGAAGGGTATGGTACTGTCTCATCTAAAAACAGTGACTTTCAATCCTTCCTCTACTTTCTCAATCTCTTCTTTCGAAAGATCACTGGTACTTTGAATATGGATTCCATAT
>ENA-OQJR01000266-OQJR01000266.1-human-gut-metagenome-genome-assembly--contig:-NODE-266-length-16705-cov-2.176378_pt1 | contig 16705 bp, 17 predicted proteins | sample MGYA00242614_ERZ504781 | MGnify/ENA primary metagenome ERZ504781 (study PRJEB26092, sample SAMD00036365) | human gut metagenome | host: Homo sapiens | study: EMG produced TPA metagenomics assembly of...
AGTTTACATATGGTCCCATTGCTTCTACTTTTGATACATCTTCACTTGCAGGAATCTTTTCTGCAATCTCTGTTGCGATCATATTCGGAGCTTTACGAAATACTTTTGCTAACTGAAAACATGGAAATGCAAAATCTCCCATATCATCTTTTGGTGGTATTTCAAGAATCCCATCAATTTTTTCTTTATCTAATTCTTCAATTGTTTGATCTAGTAGATCAATAACTTTATTTCTCATAATCTTCCCTTTCTACATCTCTATCATAGTCTGGATCACCACTGCATTTGTTTTCCATCGTTCAATAGAAAATTCTTTTGTTAGTTTATTTTCTAAAACAGAACGCTTCTCATAGAAATCTTTTGCATTTTTTATAACTTTTGGTTTCGCTTCAATATTAATTAATATTTTATACTTATCAATATTTATTTCAAAATTAAGAACAAAAACACCTATCTCATTTAAAAGACTCTCCAACACTGCCTGAAAACCTTTTAAAAATGAAAATGTCATGCATACTTTTGAGCTCTCTGATGAATCCTGATAATTGATACGCTGTGTTGGATAAAGTTTCTTAACATATCCCATCAACTGTTCAAATGCTGGAACAAACAATATTTCTGATCTTCCCTTTCCACAAATTCTTCTGCAAAAAGGCAAGTCTCTTCCAGTCCCTTCTGGTAATCATGTAATTTTGTTATCTTTTCTTCTTTTTCACGCAGGATCATCTGAAATTCATGAATCTCTTTCTCAATCTGAATCATATCCTCAGAAACAGGCTGCTTCTCCTCCTCAATCTCCAGTGGAAGCGGAGAAAATACCTTTCGGATCTGATAGATCTTCTGCTGATTATTGATCGCACCTTCTTTTTCATTCTTCTCCTGAATCATATCCTGCATCTTATGATTCAGTTGATTTCGATCAGTTTTCAATTCCTGAATCTGTTCTTCCAAATAGTCATATAACTGATCGATCAGGTGACTTTTATCTTTGTTTTTTTCCATAATTTTCCCACTTTCTTTTTATCATAAACGATAAGGAAAAGAAATGAAAGTATAAACTTCTAGCAAATCGGTTCTTTTGTCGGCAATCCTGCTTTTCTCGGAAAACGTTTTGGTGTTGCTTTTGTCTTATGAATCTTTAAGATCGTTCTCGCCATATCCGTATCCGGAATCTCAAAAGAAATAATATCCTCAATGCTGCCGCCTAAAATTTTCACTGCTTTCTTTGAATTTGCTGCTTCCTCTTTAATATCTCCTGATTTATATGGCAGAAAATATCCATCCTCTTTTACATAAGGAAGACAATATTCTGATAAAACTGTCAGATTGGCAACAGCCCTTGAAACAACATAATCAAATTGTTCTCTATATTCCTTTTGTTTTGCAAAATCTTCCGCTCTTCCATGAATTGCTGTAATCTTTTCAAGTCCAAGTGCTTCTATCACTTCATTTAAGAATTTAATACGCTTATTTAAAGAATCTAGTAACACGATCTCTAATTCTGGAAATGCGATCTTTAATGGAATTCCTGGAAATCCCGCACCTGTTCCAATATCAAGAATTTTTTGACCAGTTAAAGAAACTCCACTCTTGATCAATGCAAGACTATCAGCAAAGTGTTTATCGATCACTTCATTCTTCTCTGTGATTGCTGTCAGATTCATCACTTTATTCTTCTCAACAAGCATCTCATAGTATGTTTCAAACTGCTCTAACTGATGATCGCTCAATTTAATTCCAAATGCAGCTGCTTTTTCTCTTAATCTCTCCATCTATTATCTCCTGTGGTGCATCTGTTCCAGATAAATCAGTAATACAGAAATATCCGCTGGTGATACTCCTGAAATTCTAGATGCTTGTCCGATGGAAGATGGGCGGATCTTTGATAACTTTTGTTTCGCTTCAATTCGTAAGCTTCCAACATCTTCGTAATCAATATCTTCCGGAATTCTCTTCTTTTCCATCTTCTTAAACTGTTTTACCTGTGACAGCTGGCGTTTGATATATCCTTCATATTTAATATTAATATTTACCTGTTCCTGAACATCCAGATCATACTCTGGTCTCTCTGGATCGATCGGTGCCAAATCCATATAAGTAAGCTCCGGTCGACGGATCAGTTCTGTCATTTTAGCAGATGATTTTAATGTTGTACTTCCAAGCTCTTCAAGTAATGACTGCACATTTTTAGAAGCACCCACATTAATATCCTCTAGTCGTTTCATCTCATCTTCGATCTGCTGTTCTTTTACTAATAATTTATCATATCTTTCCTGACTGATCAGTCCTGCTTCATATCCGATCTTGGTCAGACGAAGATCGGCATTATCCTGACGAAGCAACAATCGATATTCTGCTCTTGATGTCATCATACGATATGGTTCCTGTGTTTCTTTTGTTACCAGATCGTCGATCAAAACTCCAATATAAGCCTGTGAACGATCTAAAATAATTGGATCTTTTTCTTGCAGTTTGCGTGCAGCATTGATACCTGCCATCAGACCTTGTGCTGCTGCCTCTTCATATCCTGAACTTCCATTAAACTGCCCACCAGAAAATAGCCCGTCAATCTCTTTAAATTCCAATGAAGCTTTTAGCTGTGTCGCATCAATACAATCATATTCAATTGCATAAGCATTTCTCACAATCTTAGCATTCTCTAATCCTGGCACACTGTGATACATCTTATACTGTACATCTTCCGGCAACGAGCTTGACATACCACCAACATACATCTCATTCGTGTACTCGCCCTCTGGCTCAATAAATACCTGATGTCTATTCTTATCTGGGAATTTCACGATCTTATCTTCAATCGATGGGCAGTATCTAGGTCCTGTTCCTTCAATTGCACCAGAAAATAACGGTGATCTGTGAATATTTTCTTTAATGATCTCATGTGTTTCTTCCGTCGTATAAGTTAACCAACAGGAAATCTGATCTCTCTTAATATCTTCTTCCTTATTTGTAAAACTGAATGGAACAATTCTCTCGTCTCCAAACTGTTCTGCCATCTTAGAAAAATCAATCGTATTCTTATCAATTCTGGCTGGTGTCCCTGTCTTAAATCGTCTCATGGAGATTCCATGACTCTTCAGGGAATCTGTCAGGTAATTTGCTGCCTGAAGTCCATTTGGTCCTGTATGATTGCTGACTTCTCCATAAATACAGCGCGCCTTTAAATATGTTCCTGTCGTTAAGACAACAGCTTTTGCATAGTAAACAGCTCCTGAATATGTCTTAACACCTTTGATCTTCCCATCTTCAACAAGAATCTCTGTAACTTCACCCTGACGAAGTGTAAGATTTGGTGTATTTCCCATCACCTGAGTCATGGAAATAGAATACATCTTCTTATCTGCCTGTGCTCTTAAAGAATGCACTGCCGGCCCTTTCGATTTATTCAACATCTTAGACTGTAGATAAGTCTTATCAATATTTTTACCCATCTCACCGCCCAATGCATCAATTTCTTTTACCAGATGTCCTTTGGAACTTCCTCCAATATTAGGATTACATGGCATCAATGCAACACTATCCATGCTTACTGTAAAACAAATCGTTTCAAATCCCATTCTGGCTGCTGCAAGTGCAGCTTCGCATCCGGCATGACCTGCACCTACAACAATAATATCATATTTTTCTTCTAAATTATTCATCTTTATTTACCCATACAAAATTCTGCAAAAATCTCATTTACCAGATCTTCTCCCACAGATTCTCCTGTGATAAATCCTAAATGCTCATATGCATCCAAAAGATCAATGGAGAAGAAGTCTTCCGGCATTCCATCTTCAATACTCTGCAACACCATAGCAAGACTCTTTAAAGCTTCACTTACTTCTGTTTTATGTCTCATGTTCGTCAAATAAATCTCATCATTAAAGGATACATGTCCTTCAAAGAAAATATCCTGGATCAGCTGATACAATTCTTCAATTCCAGTCTGCTCTTTGGCTGAAATCTGCACAATCTGCTCAAATCCTTTTTCTTTAAGATCCGATACCTTCACCACCTGATCAAGATCTGCTTTGTTTAATAATACGATCGTCTGCTTATCTTCAATCAGCTCCATAATCTCTTCATCATCTTTTGTTAATGGATCTGAAGTATCCACAACATATAATACAAGATCCGCTTTTGTCAACAAATCTTTTGCTTTATCCACACCGATCTTCTCAATGAGATCATTCGTATCTCTGATTCCTGCTGTGTCAATGATATTCAACGGAATCCCTTTAATCTGAATAGATTCTTCTAACGTATCTCTTGTTGTTCCTGCAATATCTGTGACGATTGCTCGTTCTTCTCCAAGTAATACATTTAACACAGATGATTTTCCAGCATTCGGTTTCCCAACGATAACTGTCTGAATTCCCTCTTTCAGAATTCTTCCATTATCAGCATTCTCCAAAAACTCATTTAACTGATTTATGATCACTTCGACTTGATCTTTCAATTCATCTGAAAATCCGTCCACACTGTAATGTTCCGGATCATCTAATGCAGATTCAATAAACGCCACACTGTGAATAATCTGTTTTCGAATCTCTGTGATCTTCTTTCCTAACGCACCCTCTAACTGCTTTAAAGATGTACTCATTGCAAATTCATTCTTTGACTGAATTAGATCCATAACTGCTTCAGCCTCAGAAAGATCGATCTTCCATTCAAAAATGCTCTCTTTGTAAATTCTCCCGGCTCAGCTGGCGTTGCTCCTGCCTTAAATCTGCTTCCAAAACCTTCTTCATAACAACACACACCGTGCAGTTATCTCAACACATCTCTGCTGTATAGAATGAGTCTTTCATACTAATACAATACATTCATCTAGCAATGTGCTTTCATCATAGACATGTCCATAATGTGCCGTATATGTCTTTACATCTTTGATCTTCTTATCTTTTTTCTTCGGTTTAAATACTTTTTCAATAATATCAAGTGCCTCATCTCCACTGATCCTGATAATTCCAATCCCACTGTTAGTCATTGGAGTGGCAATTGCTGCAATCGTATTTGATTTCATATAATATACCTCAAAAAAGGGCTGCCTAAATTAAGGCAGCCCTATATCTTATTTTTTAAGCATAACAACAACTTTACGATAAGGATCCTTACCTTCGCTCTTTGTGATCACTTCTGGATCTCTCTGCAATGCAGAATGGATGATTCTACGCTCATTTGGATTCATTGGTTCTAAGTAAATAGGTTTCTTATTCTTCTTTACTTTATAAGCAATGCTTCCAGCTAATTTCTCTAAAGTCTGCTGTCTTCTTTCTCTATAATTTTCTGTATCAAGCTTAATCTTTACAAAAGAATCGCTTTCTTTATTCACATAAAGACTTATAAGATACTGCAGGGCATCCAGTGTCTGTCCATGCTTACCGATCAATGCACCCATCTTCTCTCCAGATACATTGATGTTTAATACGTTATCTCTGCGGTTGTAGTAAAGATTCAACTTTGGATCAAGTCCCATTGCTCTTAATACTTCATCTAAATACTTCTCTGTATCTTTGACGATCTGATCAATGTTTTCTGGTGTCTTATTTTTTCTTGGTTCCTTTACAGGAACTTCATCTTTCACCTTTGGACTCTTCTTAGGCTGACGATTTGATTTCTCATCGACCTTCTTTGATGGCTTTTTCTCAGCTTTTTTCTTTGGTTGTTCCTTTTCTATTGTCTGAGACTTCATAACTTCTGTCTCTTTTTCTTCTTCTTTAATTTCAATGATCACAGGTTTCTTAAATAACCCTAAAAATCCATTACTACCTGAATCGATCACTGTGTACTTGAGGTCTGTACTTGGAATTCCTAACTCCATTGCAGCATTCATAACTGCATCAGATTCAGTTTTACCAGTAAATCTCTTTGCTGACATCCTTATTTACCTCCCTTGTTTTTATTGAGTGCATTTGCTTTTGAAGCAATTCCTCCTTTAGAATTTCCTGAATATTCAATATTCTGTGTTGATTTCAGGTTTGCTACTCTTCTTGTATATTACGAATCTTGCTCCTTGCTGTCCCTGCTGTTCTGCTTGCATTCCTTAACATCTTTTCATATAGAGAAGGTCCTTTTTCTTTTTCTTCTTTGCAGCCTTCTCACGGCTCTTTTCAATAATCTTATCCATATCAGCATGATCATAATGATAATTAAAAGCGACCTGCTGGATATACTGGAATAATGCACTTGCTGACCAGTAAAGACCAATACCGATCGGTAATGAAATACACACTTACAAATGACATTAAAGGCATTGTGTACATCATACTTTTTGTCATTCCTGCTCCTGGTGTGCTGTCATCCATTTGTGTTGTAGACATAGATGTCTTTGCACTTAAGAACTGGAAGATAAAAGATAATACTGGAATGATCAATAATGGTGTTAATCTGAATCCTGGTGCTGAATTTAAATCCATACCTAAAAATAAGTTTGGTTTAAATTGTACATCTCTTGCAATCTGAGGAATATAAGTATTGACTCCACGAATTACATAATACAGTGCCATGATGATCGGAAACTGAATTAATGTTGGTAAACATCCACCTGTTGGACTTGAACCATATTTTGCATAAACCTTCTGCATCTCTTCCTGCTGTTTCATCATAGATGCCTGGTCTCTTTTATTACGATATTTTTTTGTAATCTTATTAATCTCTGGCTGCATATGCTGATTGATCTTCATAGATCTCTGCTGTTTCATAGTAACAGGTAATAAGATCAATTTAGAAACCAATGTAAATAAAATAATACATAAACCGACATTATAGATTCCCATTGCAGCTAATCCATCATAGATTGCTCGAATGATCCAACCAAAAATAATTACAAACGGAGCTAAGATTCCTCCGTTACCCGTGCTCTGCTGGGCTTGTGCCAATAACATCATTTTTTGCACCTTTTTCCTTTCCTTACTTCCGGAACAGGGTCATATCCGCCTTTTGAAAATGGATTACATCTTAATATTCTAAAAATTGCCAAAAGACTTCCTTTGACAACCCCGTGTTTCTCCAATGCTTCTATGGCATATTCCGAACAAGTCGGAACATATATACATGTTCCTCTTCCCTTTAATCTCGATAAATATTTTCTGTAAAACCTGATAATGGATATTAAAATCTTCTTCAATTGTAATCAACTCTTCTTCAGATGATGCAAATCTATCAAATGTAGAAATGCACTTTCAATTGTATGGTAATTCTGTCCTTTTGCAGTTTGTCTTGCAATTACTACCATATCATATCCTGTTTTCAAATTATCCTGATTCAAACGATAGCTTTCACGAATTAAGCGTGTAGTTCTGTGTCTGACTACACTATTTCCTACTTTTTTACTTACTGATATTCCCAGACGGTTATATTCTAGATCATTCTTCCTATAATAAAGGACCAAGTACCTGTTGGCTTTGGAGTTTCCTTCATTATATACCATCTGGAATTCTCTGTTATTTCTTAATGAATGATAATTCTTCATGGTTCTCTTCCTTATTAATAGAGAAAAGAAAAGGTCACATCTCTGCGACCTAAGCTGATAATCTATTTCTTCCTTTTGCTCTTCTGCTCTTCAGTAACTTTTCTTCCGTTTGCAGTGCTCATTCTTTTTCTAAATCCATGAACCTTAGATCTCTGTCTTTTCTTTGGCTGAAATGTCATTTTCATGCTAAAACACCTCCTTAACAAAATTTTATGATTATATATCTGAATAATATATTCGTAAAAACATCACTCCTATTATAGACAGAGAAACGCCAAAAAGTCAAGTAAATTCTAAGCTTTTTTCACTTTCTTATAGAATTTCATATATATTGTGTTTTACGCACAAGTTATCCACAATTTGTAGATAACTTGTGTATAACTTGGTGATAAAATGTGAATTATAAACACAGTATTTGTCAAATTCCTTTGTTTTTTCTCGTTTTTTGACATGTGTATAATGTGGAACAACTTATCCACAATATGTGGGCAACTTTTATTTTTCGATTGAAAAAAGAAATTTTTTGTTATACACTATATGCATAGTGCCGTATTATGCACATTTATAAAAATATGATTTAGAAAGGGATTTATGTTATCCATGAAAAACGAAATTGAAAAAATTTGGGATGATGTATTAGTCAAGCTTGAGCAAGAGCATGACGTCTCCAGTGCTGCGATCAATGCCTGGATTAAGCCATTACATATCAAAGATGTCCAGTCAAATAAGATCATTCTGTCTCTGGATGCAAAAATCGATGAGCGGGGTATTCAGTTTATCAAGAAAAAATGTACGATTTTATATTCCCTTGCTATTCTGATCTGACAGGAAAGAAATACGATATCGAGTTCGAACTTGAAAAAAGAGGAGAAGAACCACAAGAAACTCCTGCTGCTGCACCTGAACATGATAATAATAACTTAAATCCCCGCTATACTTTTGATACATTCGTAATCGGCGACAATAACCGCATGGCACATGCCGCAAGTATTGCTGTTGCGGAAGCTCCAGCGGAAGCCTATAATCCGCTGTTTTTATATGGAGGTGCTGGTCTTGGAAAAACTCATTTAATGCACTCCATTGCACATTATATTATTGAACACAACAGTTCTTTAAATGTTTTGTATGTAACAAGTGAAGACTTTACAAACGAAGTCATCAATTCAATTCAACATAAAAAACAAGAAGAATTGCGCAGCAAATACCGCAATATCGATGTTTTATTGGTCGATGATATTCAGTTTGTTATTGGTAAAGAAAGTACTCAGCAGGAATTTTTCCATACTTTTAATGCCTTAACGGACAGTAAAAAACAGATTGTCCTCACCAGTGATGTTTTACCACAAGATATGGAACAAATGGAAGATCGCTTGCGTACACGATTCAGTTCCGGCCTGGTGGTAACCATCGATCCGCCAAACTCCGAAACTTTGGAAGCCATCACGCGCTCCTATGTGGACAAACAGCGTGAATTACTGCCAAATCTTAACATTCCGAACGAAGTGATTCGTTTCTTTGGCAACACCTATTACAACCGTAGCGTTCGTGATTTACAAGGTGCCCTTACCAAATTAATCACCGCCGCTGAATTGGATAATAAACTCGATCAAATTACCGTGGAATATACGCGCTATATCCTGCGTGATCTCATTCCGGAAAGCAAAAAATCCGTATTATCCGTTGCCTATATTCAAGATTTTATTTCTGATTATTTCAAAATCAAAAAAGAATTCTTAGTCGGTCAGAAACGGAATAAGCAATACGCTCATCCGCGCCAAATCGCTATGTATCTGTGCCGTGAACTCATCAATGAAAGTTTTCCACAAATTTCGCAAGCTTTTGGCAAAAAGGATCACACCACAGCTCTTCATGCGTATAATAAAATCAGTGAAGACCTAGCTAAAAGTACTGATTTAAAGCGAACTATCGATGATATTATCAGTAAAATCAACGAAGATACCTAAGGATTAACGGTTGTGGATAACTCTGTGAATAAGTTGTGTATAGTTAGTGATTAACTTCCAAGTTATTGACAAGCACGACTCTAAAAGTTCATAAGTGGATAACTTTTTCCTTCTATTCACAAACTTATACCCATGTGGAAAACCTATTAAAAATGCCACTTCAAACAGCTTATCCACTTATACACCGCCCCTACTACTAAGACTACTAATAATTAAAAACTTAATCACATCCATAATAGTAAAGGAGACAGTCCATGAAAATCCAATTTGCAAAAGATACGTTACAAAAAGCGATTAATGCCTTAGCCAAGGTTAGTCAGAACAAAACAAGTTCTAATTTACCCGGTGCTATATATATAACAACTAAAAACGGTAAAGTAGAAATGCAGGCCAATGATTATGAAATCGGTATCCGCATTACTATTGATGCTAATATTATCGAAGAAGGTACTATCGTTCTCAGCACGCGTTATTTCCAAGAATGGGTTCGTAAAACACCAACCGATACCATTACTTTAGAATCTAATGCAGAAACTAAACAATTATTATTAAGTTCTGAAAGTTCTCAATTCAATCTTATTACCATGGATCCGGATGATTTCAACTTAGTTGAACAGATTCACGATGAAAATCACATTGATGTAGACGGCGAACAATTTAAACAAATGATTGATTTAACTAATTACGCAGCTGCCAATGATGATGATCGTCCGATTTTTACCGGTGCTTTATTGGAAGGTGAAAGCACCAATTTAACTATGGTAGCTACAGATACTCACCGTATGGCCGTTAAGAAAATCAACTTAGATGCACCTATGCCGGCGGCTATGCGTATTTTGATTCCAACCAAAACATTGGCTGAAGTATCCCGTTTATTACCAACGGATCAGCCAACCGTAGTTCGCATCATTTGGAATCGTACGAATGTAGTATTCTTATTTGATACTATTTACTTATTCTCTCGTTTGATTGAAGGTCAGTATCCTGATTATGAAAAAGTAATCCCATCGCAATTCGATTCCAGTGCGATTTTAAACAGTCGCGATTTTGCCGGTGCCGTAGATCGTGTTTCCTTATTGGCTAAGGATGCGAGCTACAATGTTATTCGCTATGATTGGGATGAAAAAGAAGTTACTTTATCTACGCAAAATGCTGAAATCGGCATGGCTAAAGAAGAAGTACTTTGCGAATTTAAAGGTACGCCGTTTACTATTTCCTTTAACGGTCGTTATATTGGCGATATTTTGCGTCACAGCAGCGGCGACAGAATTCATTTATACTTAAAACAGAACGGTCCCGTTGTTATTCGCCAGGATGATAATCCAAATTATACCTATGTAGTAACGCCGGTTCGCACGAACTAAGAATAGACTGAGCTATAAGCTTATATTAATAATATATAGTTGCAGAGTTAACATCACGTTTTGTGAGGAGGCAATTATGAGTAAAACAGAACCGATTCAAGTAGAAATTTACACGCCTTACATTAAATTGGATCAATTATTAAAATTGGAACAAATTATTGGCACGGGCGGTCAAATTAAATTTTTGCTTGATGATGAGAAAATCAAAGTAAATGGCGAAGTTTGCCATGAAAAACGTAAGAAAATATACCCTGATGACTTAGTTGAAATTCAAGGTATCGGTACCTTGGTCGTTGTTAAAGAGGAGGCCGGCGAGTGAACATTCACTCCTTGGAACTCGTTAATTTCAGAATTACGAGCATGCCAATTGGACCTTTCGCCCCATATCATCGTCTTCACGGACTCAATGGTGTAGGCAAGAGTAATCTCTTAGAAGCCTTGTATGTCAGCACCATCGGCCGCAGTTTTCGTACCAATGATACACAGGATTTACTGCAATTTGGTGCTACCGAAGCGGGGATTATTGTGGAATTTACGAAGCGTGATACGAAACACAAAATCAATTTGAAGCTCAGTGGCAAGGAAAAGAAAGATATTCGTCTCAACGGTAACCGAATTTTACAAAAAGAATTAGTAGGCACCTTGAATACCGTTCTTTTCAGTCCTGAAGATTTACAGCTCATAAAAGGCAGTCCCTCTTTAAGGCGTCGCTTTTTAGATATTGAAATATCGCAGACAAGTGCGTTATATTATCAGCAACTGCGCTTGTATAATAAGATTTTGCAGCAACGTAATAAAGTATTAAAAGATTCTTACGGCAAGCGAGATATTTCTTTAGCCGAATGGGATACACAGTTGGCGGAGACCGGGTCATTTATTATAAAAAAACGACTCGACAGTTTGCGTAAAATTAATCTTTTGCTGGATTTGATGAATCGTAAACTCACAGGGGGCAAAGAAAATTTAAAGCTTACCTATGAGCAACATCAAATTTCAAATGGATTTTTAACCGAACCGCAAGCGTTTTATGAGCAATTGCAGGCTAATTTACCGGTGGATCGGCATCGCATGAGTACCTCTTTTGGTCCTCATCGTGATGATTTAGGCTTCTTTTCCGGTCCTATGGATTTGAAACGATTTGGCTCGCAAGGTCAGCAACGAACGGCTATTTTATCGCTTAAATTAAGTGAATTGGAATATATCAAATCGGAAGTGGGCGAGTATCCTATATTGCTATTGGATGACGTGCTCAGTGAATTGGATAAGGAGCGGCGGCAAAATCTGTTGAATTTTATCCATAAAAAAATCCAAACGTTTATAACCACGACCGATTTGGAAGATGTGAAACAATTGAGTGATGTGGAACTCAGTTAATTGTGAAAGGCGGTGATCATGATGAGCGAAACGTTTGAGTCGAAAAACGGCATACAACCGGCAGTCTCCGAGGCAAAGACTGAGGCCGCTGCGGGGGACGATGTAACAGTCCGCTATATTGAAGGTCTGTTGGCCTCCAATCGGCCGGCCGGACCCATCGGCTATAAGCCGGATGCCCATGTGCGGCAATATGATACGCATTTGAACAGTAAATATAAATCGTTCAACGTATTCAAACAATTCGCCGTCATGCGCCTGTATCATCATTGGCCTAAAGTTGTGGGGGCGGTGCTGGGCAAACAGACTAAAGTGCTTGAAATTAAGCCGCCTATTATTAAAGTGGCGGCCATGACATCCCCCTGTTTGCAGCAACTTCAGATGATGAAACGTCAATTATTGAAAAAGATTAATGACTTTTACGGCTCGGAGCTTATTACAGAGTTAGAATGCACCATGTATCGGCAAAGCTATTTGAAAGCAATTCAGCCCGTCGATGCAGTGTCGGTTACATCGTCCCATGGTCAAGGATTAACCAAGGGTGATACATCGGCCTATATGGGCACAGCAAAACACACGGATTCCTATGAGCGGGTGCTCATTAATTTTAAAGCGATTCCTATTCCCATTGATGTGATGGCTCAAATAGACTCATCGGTGGCGAATATAAAAAGCGAAGAATTGCGCCGGCAGTTGAAAGATGTGCAGATAAAGCAATATAAGAAGACAGTCTATCTAAAGGACCATGGTTATCATAATTGTGAATGCTGTGAAAAACTTATTGGTCCTGGTGAGACTCTTTGCTCATCCTGTACTATAAAAACGCAGGAACATGAGGCTTTTTTATATCGTCAGCATATTAATGGTATTAAAGATCGATTGATGCAAGAACCCTTTGCCGTATATGATGAAATGCGTCAACATGTACCACAGTGCACTATGTCCGATTATCAGTTGGCTCATCGTGAATGCGTGTATTTTTTTCAGAAATCGAGTCGTCAAAGAAGAATCCAACGAGAATTATGATATATATATGCTGTTAATGCTGATTACGCACAAAAAAGCAGAACAGCTAAAACCGGAGTTTGTACGCAATTCGGTTTTAAAAATGCGGGCTCAATACAAGGAGGCTGTAAAGTCTCATAAACCGCAAAGCAATTGAAATATAGAGAAAGTGATGGTAAGATGTATGTTCGTTCATTTATCGGATACGTATAGCGTGTCTATTGAAGATATCGTGGCGGTGGTACAGGATATTCCGCTTTTAAAAGGGCGGCGCCGTCGCAATAAGTAATGGCAGAACAAGGATGTAATCCAAGTTTTTCCGGATGAACCGATTGAATGCTACTTGGTTACAGTGGATGCGGTTTATGGCTTAAGTATGTCTATTACCGGCGTAGGCCGCCGTTTACAGCGTGCCGCTACCGGTATTCCGGTAAGCTTATACACAAAACGATAAAAATAGAGTATAATTAAGGATAATTGTTTTATAAAGCTAAATCCCCATAGATATGGTTTATTACTGAAATTAGGGAGGATATGGAATGGCAGAACAGAATTATAGTGCCGATAATATACAGGTCTTAGAAGGCCTGGAAGCGGTACGACGCCGCCCGGGGATGTACATAGGGAGTACATCATCTAAAGGGTTGCACCATTTAGTATATGAAGTTGTTGATAACAGTGTGGACGAAGCCTTAGCCGGCTATTGTACTCATATTGAAGTCAGCATTAATGAAGATAACAGCGTTACCGTTACCGATGACGGCCGCGGTATTCCGACAGGTATGCATGAAACAGGCGTTCCGGCGGTTGAATTGGTTTTAACCAAATTGCATGCCGGCGGTAAATTCGGCGGCGGCGGTTACAAAGTATCTGGCGGTCTTCATGGCGTAGGTATTTCCGTAGTTAATGCTTTGAGTGAATGGACGGTTGTTAAAGTTCGTCAGGAAGGCAAAGAACAGGAAATTACTTTTGCGCGCGGTCATTTGCAAAGTCCGTTAAAAGTCATCGGTGAAGCTAAAGATACCGGCACAACCGTTACTTTTAAACCGGATGCAGAGATTTTTGAAACTACCGTATTTGATTTCGGCGTATTGCGTACTCGTTTACAGGAATTGGCTTTCTTGAATAAAGGTCTGCGCATTACCCTTACGGATAAACGTCCGGAAGAAAATTTAGTAGAAAGCTTCATGTACGAAGGCGGTATTACATCCTTTGTTGAATTTTTAAATGAAGGCAAAAACTTGGTTAATCCTACTGTTATTGATGTGGAAAACACGCGTGACGATGTAGTGGTTGACGTAGCGTTCCAATACAATGACAGCTACAGCGAAACTTTATTTTCTTTCGTTAATAACATTAATACCATTGACGGCGGTACCCATTTGAGCGGTTTCCGCAGTGCCTTGACTCGTACTTTAAATGATTACGGTCGTAAATCCGGTCTCATTAAGGACAATGAAAGCAATTTGTCCGGTGAAGACGTGCGTGAAGGTTTGGCTGCCGTTATCAGTGTAAAAGTGTTAGACCCTCAGTTTGAAGGTCAGACAAAGGCAAAACTGGGCAACAGTGAAGTCAAAGGCATTACCGATACGGTTGTGTCGGAAGGTCTTAAAACATTCCTTGAAGAACATCCGGCGGAAGCTAAACGTATTATTGAAAAAGCAACCAGCGCCACCCGTGCTCGCGAAGCAGCTCGTAAAGCTCGTGAATTGACCCGTCGTAAAAATGCTTTGGAAGTAAGTTCTTTACCGGGTAAATTGGCAGACTGCTCTGAAAAAGATCCGCTTATGACCGAAATTTATCTCGTCGAAGGTGATTCTGCGGGCGGTAGTGCCAAACAGGGCCGTGACCGTCGTTACCAGGCAATTTTGCCGTTGCGCGGTAAGATTTTGAACGTGGAAAAAGCTCGTTTAGATAAAATTCTAGCTAATAATGAAATTCGCTCCATGATTACGGCCTTCGGGACCGGTATTGGGGAGGATTTTGATCTCGATAAGAGTCGTTATCACAAAATTATTATCATGACCGATGCGGACGTTGACGGCGCCCATATTCGTACGCTTTTATTTGACCTTCTTCTATCGTTATATGAAACCGCTCATCGAAGAAGGACGTGTATATATTGCGCAGCCGCCATTGTATCAAATCAAAAAAGGCAAAGGTCATTGGTATGTATACAGTGATGCTGAAATGGCCGCTAAGCTAGATGAAATCGGTCGTGACAATATTACGATTCAGCGTTACAAAGGTTTAGGTGAAATGAATCCGGAACAGCTTTGGGAAACAACCATGAATCCGGAAAATCGTACTATTTTGCAGGTAAGTTTGGAAGATTCCATTGAGGCCGGTAAGATTTTTAGTGTACTCATGGGGGATAAAGTAGAACCGCGTCGCAAATTTATTGAAGATAATGCTAAATTAGTTCGTAATTTAGACTTGTAGGGTGGGAGGATAGTGTATGAGTGATGCAGCGAATACTAAATTAAAAAGAAGTCTGAAATCGCGCCACATGAATATGATTGCCTTGGGCGGCTCCATTGGTACGGGCCTCTTCGTAGCAGGCGGTGAAGTAGTTAGCACCGCCGGCCCGGGCGGCGCTTTGGTAGCCTATGGTTTTATCGGTATTATGGTTTATTTCTTGATGACCAGTTTAGGTGAAATGGCTACCTATTTACCGGTACCGGGTTCGTTCGGTACGTATGCATCCCGTTATGTAGATCCGGCTTTCGGCTTTGCTTTAGGGTGGAATTACTGGTTTAACTGGGCGATTACCTTGGCGGCGGAACTTGTTGCCGGTGCTTTAATCATGAAATACTGGTTCCCGGACATTCCGGCCATCGTATGGTCGGCCTTGTTCTTGGCGGCTTTATTCTTGATGAACTATTTATCGACCCGTTCCTTCGGGGAAAGTGAATATTTCTTCTCCAGTATGAAGGTTATTACTGTTTTCGTATTCTTATTTGTAGGTACCATGCTTATCTTGGGCATTGGCGGTACATCGCCGGGCTTTGAAAACTGGACACGCGGTGAAGCACCGTTTGTAGGCGGTTTTGCATCTATTATGGCCATCTTCATGGTAGCGGGCTTTTCCTTCCAAGGTACGGAATTAATCGGGGTAGCTGCCGGTGAATCGGAAGATCCGGAAAAAAATATTCCTAAAGCAATTCACTCCATTTTTTGGCGTATTTTATTATTCTATATCGGTGCTTTCGTAGTCATCGGTTTCTTGATTCCTTACGATGATCCGAATTTATTGAATTCCAGTGTTGAAAATGTCGCTATCAGCCCATTTACCTTGGTACTCGATCGTTTCGGTTTTGCCTTTGCGGTCCAGCTTCATCAATGCTATATTTTAACGGCCGTATTGTCTGCCGGTAACTCCGGTCTTATGCATCTACCCGCATGCTATATGCCATGGCTAAAGAAGGGGATGCACCTAAGGTATTTACTAAATTGAATTCCCGTGGTGTACCGGTACCTGCTTTATTAGCTAACGGCTAGCTTTCGGTGTATTTGTCATTCTTAAC
>ENA-OQJR01000267-OQJR01000267.1-human-gut-metagenome-genome-assembly--contig:-NODE-267-length-16652-cov-3.605749_pt1 | contig 16652 bp, 19 predicted proteins | sample MGYA00242614_ERZ504781 | MGnify/ENA primary metagenome ERZ504781 (study PRJEB26092, sample SAMD00036365) | human gut metagenome | host: Homo sapiens | study: EMG produced TPA metagenomics assembly of...
ACTATCTGCTGATGGGACTGACGTTCTATTCGCATATTAACGAATATACCGATAATTTCTTATCGGATCACAATTACAGCCGCCAGGAGATTCAAGATGGAATCATCGCTTTTACAAAAGAATTTACAATCGACGAAATGAACTCCCTATCGCTTTATCAGACACTGGAAGAAATGTTCTAAAATAAAAACACGAAAGTGGGAATGAATGATATCAAGTTTGTTTGCATCCATTCATCACTTTCGTGCATCTTCACTCTCCCCAGACATCCTTTACCTCTTTTTTCCCAAGTCGGACCTCTTCCATCTGACCGGAAATCTCTTCATCGAGGTAATCAAACAGATAGTTTTTCCCCTTCTGCGGACGATTCAGATATTCTTCTCTTATCTGGCGCTGCACTTCTTCCACCTCCGTCCGAAGCTCCCGGGCAGATAACAGCTTTCCACCTTGTCCCAGTGTCACAACCTGCTCTACATTATCCGAAGTAGCAACCGTTACATGGTATTTTCTTCCAATCTCATGAACAACTTTTTCAATATACTGGTCTGCAGTCTCCGCTTCTTTCGTATACACGACATAGATGTATGGTATTTCTGAACCCCTAATTCCTGCCCTTGCACCTTGTATGCATCAAACACAAGAATCAGATTACATTTCTTGAATCCCTGATAGTTGCACAACACATCCATCAGTTTATTTCTCGCCCCTTCGATATTGACTTTTGCAAGCTCTTTTAGATCTTCCCATGCAAAAATCACATTGTATCCATCTACAAGCAGATATTCTTCCATCTGATCCTTTCGAATCCGCTTTTGTCTTTCCTCCGGGCTCTCTACTCGCCGCTCAGCAATCGGACGTTTTCTCTCTATTTTTCCATAGGTACGAAGGAAAATTTCCTCTAGTTCTTTATCCTCTTCAACACTTCTCGAAAAACTACTCGAAACTCTTCCACTCTGTACGCTTCCCTGACCTTTCTTAGCCTCAATTGCCGATTTCTCTTTTTCTGCCTCAGGTGTCCACACATATTCCAAATGCATATGATCCGGCACTTGATCCCAGCTGACATGAAAACCTGCTCCATGCGCACAGAAAACGGATCCGGTCGGATTGTCCAGATCTCCCTCGGAATCATATCCGATCTGCTCTATCACTTCCTCTGCATTGTGGCAAGGTGCATATCCCTTTAAAGTACAGAACAGTCGTCCTCTTCCTTTCGTGTAACTTGTCACTTCCAGCTGATAATCCTTCTTTTTTCAGAATCGATTTTGCCTGTTCCAATATTTCAGCGTGCGGAGTTGCAGATGCTGCTACTTTAATCGTCTTTGCATCTTCACTGCTGCCTTTCTCCTCTGCTTTTGAATTACTTTGGCATCCTGTCAGTACTCCTAATGTTAAAATTCCTGTTAATATAATTGCTGTTACCTTTTTCATATTCTCTCTCCTTTTGTTTTTGCTGTTTTTCTATTTTCTTTTATCCAGTACAGATGCAGCTTTCATTCCCGCCGACTGGAAAATCTGAACCAGTATCACAAGCAGAACAACTGTCACGATCATGATTTCAGACTGATATCGATAATATCCATAACGGATGGCGATATCTCCAAGTCCACCGCCACCTACAGTTCCTGCCATAGCTGAGTATCCGAGAATCGTCCCTATTGCAATTGTCGCTCCTGTGATCAGAGATGTTCTTGCTTCTACGAGAAGAACCCTGGTGATAATTTTGAAATTTCCTGCTCCCATTGCTTTTGCAGCCTCAATCACTCCCTCATCCACTTCTTTAACCGAAGATTCCACCATTCTTGCAATAAACGGCACTGCTGCCACCACCAGTGGAACAATGGTCGCCGATGATCCGTAGCTTTGCCCCACGAGCAATCTCGTGAGCGGTATCACAAGGATCAAAAGGATCAGAAACGGGATGCTTCTCACAATGTTTGAAATAAGATCTAATATCTTATATAACACTGCATTCGGTTTCAAACCGTCTTTATCTGATACTGCCAGGCAGATTCCCATTGGGAGACCAAGGACATATCCCAGAATCGTAGATGCCAGTGTCATATATAAAGTTTCTTTTACTCCATTTAAAATCATTAAGATCACGTCTTCACTCCACATCATCCGTCACCTCCTCCAGTTCAATGCCACATGTTTTTAAATAGTTCTGCATTTCCTCTGCCTGTCTGCTGTCTCCTGCAAACTCCAGAATCATTTCGCCTTTTGCAACACCTCCGATATTTCTTGTGTCTGCCCGCAGAATGTTGACCGGTTCCCGGAACTTTAAGATCATATTAGCGATCACTGGCTGGAACGCCGAATTTTCTGAAAATACAATTCGTACTTTTCTGCCGCTCTGAATCAGATCTTTTGTATTGCCGGAAGATTCTGCTCTGCCGACATCATCCCCTTCATCTTTTCGGATTAATTCTCTTGCCACATCTGATTTTGGATGACTGAATATCTCGGACACACTTCCTGTCTCCACAATTTACTCCTGATTTCATAATCGCTACATGAGAACAGATTTTTCTGACTACAGACATCTGATGGGTAATGATCACAATCGTAATATTAAATTTCCGGTTGATTTCCTGTAACAATTCCAGAATCGATGCTGTTGTCTGTGGATCCAAAGCGCTTGTAGCTTCATCACACAACAGGATTTTAGGCGATGTTGCAAGTGCTCTTGCAATTGCAACTCTCTGTTTTTGACCACCTGATAATTGAGAAGGAAATGCATTTGCTTTTTCCTTCAATCCTACGATTTCCAGAAGTTCTTCCGCTTTTTCTCTTGCTTCCTTTTTCTTTTTGCCCTGGATATACATCGGAAAACACACATTTTCCAGTACTGATTTCTGCATCAGAAGATTAAAATGCTGAAAGATCATTCCAATCTGTTCTCTTTGCTTTCTCAGTTCTTTCTCTTTCAGCCCGCCCAATGCACGTCCTTTTATCAATACATTTCCGGATGTAGGCTGCTCCAGAAAGTTCATACATCGTACCAATGTACTTTTTCCTGCTCCTGACATTCCGATAATTCCGTAAATTTCTCCTGATCTTATTGTCAGGCTTACATTTTTTAACGCCTGAACAGTTCCTTCCTTGGAAGAATATGTTTTGGACACATTTTCAATTTTAATTTCCGCCATTGCTTTTTCCTTCCATTTTTTATTCGTTTTCCCTTATTCTGTTTGGGATGTATTTAACTATATCATTTTAGTTGGAAATGTGTTAATTCTAAAAAAATACAGCCAGTAATAGTTTTTCCCTATTACTGGCTGTGATATTTAATTGATATCCAACGTTTTGTCTTTATATTTTGATATTTCTTCCAGTATATTTTTTCCCTAGTGGACTGATTGCAACTCCGCTTCTGACCAGGTATCCAATGGTCATCACTTCATCTGATTTCAGCTTTACTGCACAATACTCTTCCCCGTTGAGTTCCTCGCAGATGATACCGGAACATAAGGTATATCCATTCAATCCTACCATAAAATTCAGAATCGTCGCCCGATCGTCTACCTTGATCAGCTGCTTATATTCAAATGTACTCAGCACTTCTTCTGCAAAATAGAAGGAATTGTAAGTCCCTTGTTCAAAAGACAGACAAGGGTATTCATTTAGCTCTTCCAGTTCAATTTCTTTCCGATTTGCCCAGGGATGTCCTTTCCACATATACACATAAATACTGCACTTAAGAAGTTCATGAAATTCAAGATTACACTCATGGAATAATTTTGTCAGTACTTTCCGGTTAAACTCATTGACATACAGAATCCCGATCTCACTTTTGAAATTCTTGACGTCCTGAATCACGTCATATGTTTTTGTTTCATGGACAGCAAACTCGTATTCTTCCATGCCGAATTGTCTCACCATCTCTACAAAGGCATTTACTGCAAATGTATAGTGCTGCATTGATACGCTGAATTTCTTTTTTTGATTTTCTTTTTCCACGTATTTGGATTCGATCAGCTGGTACTGCTCCACAACCTGCCTGGCATACCCGATAAATTCCTCGCCCTCCGGCGTAACAGACACGCCTCTGTTGGTTCTTCGAAACAGATCAATCCCGATTTCTGTCTCCAGTTCTTTGATTGCTGAGGATAAGCTCGGCTGGGAAATAAACAGTCTTCTCGCCGCTTCATTCATAGATCTGGCATGTGCAACAGTGATCGCATATTTTAACTGTGTTAATGTCATTGTATTTCAGCCCTTTCCGGACAATTTTCATCAATTATTTTCTGGATACGGTCATGTACGATCTCTGCAATCTCCGTAGTTTTCATATTTTTGTATTCTTCATAATACAGCGGTTCTAAAAAGTGTACCTGTACCGTAACCTGACTGATTGTTTTCGTATCGAATGGTTTAAAAGAATCAATCAATGCAACCGGAACAATCGGACATTTTGCTTTGGTTGCAGCTTTAAAGCTTCCGCCTTTGAAGGAGCCGATCTGATTTCCATTTTTAGAACGGGTTCCCTCGGCAAAAATCAGATAGTTCTTTCCATTTTGAACTTCCTTTGATACGTCAATGATCACCTGCATAGACTGCCTGATATCTTCCCGGTCTATCATATATGCATGCATGCAGGAAAAGACCTGCTTTAAAAACGGAACATCCTTCACTTCTTTTTTGGCTACTACAGAAAACGGATATGGACATGCGTCTAATATGGCCAGCACATCATACATTCCCTGATGGTTCGGAAAAAACATAAATCCGTTCTCTTTTGGAAGATTTTCTGCACCATGTTCTTCTATTTTTACATTTCCGCCTTTGTTGGCACGAAAAACAATCCACTTTAAAAACTTAACATGTTCTTCCAGTGTATAGTTTTCCGGGTGTGCCGCTCTGTGACACAATTTGATCCACATGTACGGAACCAGTAAGATATTCCGAAACACCATTAATAAAATACGTTTCATTTTTTCTGCTCCTGAAATTACTCATTTTTATAGGTGCAATACTCTTTGATTGCACTTTCATATAAATTATTGCCCTCACTGTCTATGACAACGATTACCGGAAAGTTTTCTACCTGAAGCTTTCGAATTGCTTCTGTCCCCAGATCATCATATGCAACAACTTCTGATTTTGTGATACATTTTGACAGCAACGCTCCTGCGCCTCCTACTGCCGCAAAATAGACTGCGCCATTTCTGATTACAGCATCAATCACATCCTGTGTCTTTTTCTTTTCCGATCATCGCACCCATCCCAAGATCCAGAAGCTGTGGTGTATATTTATCCATGCGGCTGGCCGTTGTCGGACCTGCAGAACCGATAGGACGTCCTTCCCTTGCCGGAGACGGTCCCATATAATAGATAATCTGATCCTGGATATCGATCGGAAGATTTTCCTGATTCTGCAGTGTTTCATACATTCTTTTATGCGCAGCATCCCTCGCTGTATAAATAGTTCCTGTAATATATACATAATCTCCTGATTTCAGAGTTTTTAATTCTTCTTTTGAAATCGGAGCCTGCAAATGTCTTTCCATAATGCTTTCCTTTCTGTTTTTCTTTTAAAGTTCACGAACGACATGTCTGTTTACATGACAGCAGATATTGATTCCTACCGGAAGCCCTGCAATATGTGTCGGATATGTATTAATATTAACTGCAAGCGCAGTAGTTGTTCCTCCAAGCCCGCCGGGTCCGATTCCAAGGCTGTTGATTTTCACAAGCATCTCCTCTTCCATGTCTTTTACATATGGAATGTCAGAATGTACCCCCACTTCTCTTGTCAGAGCTTCTTTTGCCATCAGCGCACATTTTTCAAAGGTTCCCCCGATTCCTACTCCAACTACCATCGGAGGACAGGCATTCGGACCGGCGTCCCTGACTGCCGTCAGAATCGCATGTTTTACTCCCTCAATACCTTCTGCCGGCTTCAACATAAATACACGGCTCATATTTTCGCTTCCAAATCCTTTTGGTGCTACTTTTATCTTCACCTTATCTCCTGCAACGATTTTGGTATGGAGCACTGCCGGTGTATTATCTTTTGTATTTTCACGGATTAATGGATCTTTTACCACAGATTTTCTTAAAAAACCTTCTGTGTACCCCTGTCTGACCCCTTCATTGACTGCCTCTTCCAGAAGGCCACCCTCCAGATGCACATCCTGCCCGATTTCCAGAAATATAACTGCCATTCCGGTATCCTGACAGATTGGGATCATATCATCAGCCGCAATTTTTAAATTTTCCTGCAGCTGTCCCAATATCTGTTTTCCAAGCGGTGATTTTTCATCCTGCTCCGCCTGTTTCATTGCTGTGTCCATATCTTTTGACAGATAGTGGTTTGCTTCAATACACATTTCTTTGATATTTTTTGAGATTTCTCTCACATCAATTGTACGAATCATAATGCCTCCTAGAATTTTTTACAATCATCAGGTTTCTGTTTTCACTATCCAGTATTATAGTATAGTTCCTTCAAAATTGAAACAAAAAAGAGAGCCGGATGCTCTCTTTTGAGGTTTCGGCTCTCTTTCGGGAAGGGGGTGATACAATCCAGTTATCCTATTTTTCTTGATTTTCGATAAATGATCGCTCCTACAATAATGTTGAGTGAGATCAGCAGTCCAATCACCCATTTTGCATAGTCGTTATCAAAATCACCCGTCTTGACTGCTGGAACCAGAGCCTTACATACTACACATCTTCCATCACGATATATGTGTCCTGTTACTGCAATCGTCACCTTCTCCCGTGTTGTTTCGTTCTTCCCATCTTTATCCAGATATAATTTTCCACAAGTCTCGCACTGATAATATGCTTTATTTCCGGCTTCTGTACATGTTGGTTTTTTCTCCGGTACTGCTGTCATGCTGTGCTCATGTGGTTTTACATAATCTGGATCGATCTCGCCGCAAACAGTACAGATTCCGTCCTGATACTGATGTCCCGTCGGAGGAAGCGTAATCTCTTCTACCGTTGTCTCCTCTGTTCCCGCCTTGTCGAGATACAGCTTTTTGCAGGACTGACACTGATAGCAGGCTTTATATCCGGCTTCTGTACATGTCGGCAGTTTTTCCTGAACCACCAGCATATCGTGCTGATGCTCTTCTGACTGTCTTGCCGTGAACGAGAATGTTACAATCCGATACCATCCATTCTCTGATTCTTCAACCTTTGGTGTTCCCTGTACTTCATTTCCAGGAAGCACAGTAATCAGCTCCGGCGCTGCGAATTGATATCCTTCTTTTGCTTCATATGTTACATGAAGCTCATACTCACCTTCCTCAAATTTATCTGTTGACAGTAACGTGTTTTCTCCGTTCTTCGTCGTCCATTCAACCATATTGATAAAATAGTGTGCACCGGCAGGAACCTCTAATTCATATGACGGCATTTCTCCGATGACCGGCCAGGTTATATGATTTGTATTGATGATCGTAATCTCTTGTCTTCCCTCAGCCGGATTTTCATCACTTGTTTCCGCCGCCTCTGCAACTGAAAAAATCATAACTGCAAACATACAAACTGCTAAAGGTAGTGCCAGCCAACTCTTTGCCTTTTTCATAATCTCACGCTCCTCTCCCTGATTTCATTTTAATCATTGGTTTTCTGGTTTCCTTTGTGTGCACTTTATTTTGTTATATGGTTCTTTTTTCTTTATTATACTACAATTCTATATTTCTATCTATATTTTCTTTATATTATTTATTTTTTCATATTTTATCTGATTATTTTCCTTTAAAAAAAACCTCCGCATATCATGCGAAGGCTTTTTCTCTTTATTCTTCTATTGGAGTTTCTGTCTCTTCCTCATCCTCAGAAATTTCGATTTCTTCTCCATCGATCTCTGCAGATGCTTTTCTTACTTTTGCGATACTTGCAACTTTTTCATTCTCAGGCAGATTGATCAGTTTTACACCGGATGTGATTCGTCCGTATACAGAAATGTCAGAACACTTCATACGGATCACGATTCCTTCCGTATTGATCATCATGATCTCGCTGTCTTCATCGACCGCTTTCATGCCGACCACATCGCCTGTTTTTTCCGTGATCTTATAGCATTTTACACCTTTTCCACCACGGTTCTGTCTTGTAAATTCATCCATATCGGTAAGTTTGCCCATACCTTTTTCAGATGCAATGAGCAGATATTTTCCTTGATTGCTGATCTGCATTCCGATCACTTCATCATGATCTCCAAGGTTCATGCCACGCACTCCCATAGAAACACGGCCTGTCGGACGCACATCCTTCTCACTAAACCGGATACACATACCGTATTTTGTAACCAGGATCACATCCTGTTCATCATCTGTAATCTTCACTTCGATCAGTTTATCATCTTCTCTGAGAACGATCGCAGCCAGTCCGGTCTTTCTGACATTTGCATAATCTTTAATCGGAGTCTTTTTCACAAGACCTTTTTCTGTTGCCATCAACAGATACTGTCCATCCTCGTACTCCCGGATTGGAATCATTGCTGTGATCTTCTCATCCGGCATCAGCTGCAGCAGATTGATGATCGCCGTACCACGCGCAGTTCTGCTTGCTTCCGGAATCTCATAGCCTTTCAGACGATACACACGTCCTGTATTTGTAAAGAACATGATATAGTGATGTGTTGTCGTAATAAACAGTTCCTTGATATAGTCATCATCCAGGATCTGCATTCCTCTGATTCCTTTTCCGCCTCGGTTCTGACTCTTGAATGTATCCATGGACATTCTCTTAATGTATCCCATTTTTGTCATGGTGATCACCACATTTTCTCTTGGGATCAGATCTTCCATGGAAATATCAAACTCATCAAATCCGATGGATGTTCTTCTCTCATCTCCATATTTCTCGGAAATGACAAGAATCTCCTTTTTGATCACACCAAGAAGCAGTTTTCGGTCAGCAAGGATCGCTTTTAATTCCCCGATCTTCTTCATCAGTTCTTCGTACTCTGCTTCCAGCTTCTCACGCTCCAGACCTGTCAGTGCGCGCAGACGCATATCTACGATCGCACTTGCCTGTACTTCTGTCAGGTCAAATCTGGCCATCAACTCTTCCTTGGCAGTCTGAACATTCTTAGATCCGCGGATAATCCGGATTACCTCATCAATGTTATCCAGTGCAATCAGTAATCCCTGTAAAATATGAGCACGCTCTTCTGCTCTGTTCAGCTCATACTGTGTTCTTCTCGTCACAACATCTTCCTGGTGCTTCAGGTAATGCTTCAGCATATCCAGGATATTCATGACTTTTGGCTCATTGTTGACTAAAGCCAGCATGATCACACCAAATGTATCCTGAAGCTGTGTATGTTTATAAAGCTGGTTTAAAATTACATTCGGATTGACATCTCTTCTCAATTCGATACAGATGCGCATTCCCTCACGGCTGGACTGATCGCTTAAATCGGTGATCCCATCTACCTTTTTATCACGTACCAACTCTGCGATCTTCTCGATCAGTCGGGCTTTATTTACCATGTATGGCAGCTCCGTTACGATAATCCTGTTCTTACCGTTTGCCATTGGTTCAATATTGGTAATCGCACGCACACGGATCTTACCGCGTCCTGTGCGGTATGCTTCTTCAATTCCTCTTGTTCCGAGAATCTCTGCTCCGGTTGGAAAATCCGGTCCTTTGACGATCTTTAAAATATCATCAATACTTGTCTCTCCGTTTTCATCGATCTGGTCGTCAATGATCTTCACGACCGCGCCAATGATTTCACGCAGGTTATGCGGCGGAATGTTCGTTGCCATTCCGACTGCAATACCGGATGTTCCATTTACCAGAAGATTCGGGAATCTGGCCGGAAGAACTGTCGGTTCTTTCTCTGTCTCGTCAAAGTTCGGTGCAAAATCTACGGTATTTTTATTGATATCAGCAGTCATCTCCATAGAAATCTTGCTCAGACGCGCCTCTGTATATCGCATGGCAGCAGCGCCATCACCGTCTACAGACCCAAAGTTCCCGTGTCCGTCAACCAGAGGATATCTCGTAGACCATTCCTGTGCCAGATTTACCAGTGCTCCATAAATAGAGCTGTCGCCATGAGGATGATATTTACCCATTGTATCACCGACAATACGCGCACATTTACGATGCGGCTTGTCAGGTCCATTATTCAGCTCGATCATTGAATACAGGATTCTTCTCTGTACCGGCTTTAATCCGTCTCTGACATCCGGCAGGGCACGGGATGCGATAACGCTCATCGCATAGTCGATATAGGAAGTCTCCATTGTCTTTTTCAGGTCAACTTCATGGACTTTATCAAAAATATTATCTTCCATGTTCCTTCTCCTTGTTTTTAAGTGTATTGCAATTCTATATATCCAGATTTTTAACAAATCTGGCATTTTCTTCAATGAACTCTCGTCTTGGTTCTACCTTGTCTCCCATCAGTGTAGTAAATGTCAGATCCAGTTCGGAAGATGTCTCGTCATCCATAGTCACCCTCAAAAGTACACGATGCTCCGGATCCATTGTTGTCTCCCAGAGCTGATCCGCATCCATTTCACCAAGACCTTTATAACGCTGAATCTTATTATTGCTGTCACGTCCTACTTCTGTAAGAATCTCATTTAATTCCTCATCACTGTATGCATACCAGACTTTTTTATTTTTTCCAGCTTATACAGCGGCGGCTGTGCCAGATACACATAGCCTTCTCTGATCAGATCCGGCATAAAACGATATAAAAATGTCAGAAGCAGGGTGCTGATATGCGCACCATCCACATCGGCATCAGTCATGATAATAATCTTATGATACCGCAGCTTGGAAATATCAAAATCCTCATGAATTCCTGTTCCAAACGCCGTGATCATAGCCTTGATCTCCGCATTGGCGTAAATCTTATCCAGCCTTGCTTTTTCTACATTCAGGATTTTTCCTCTCAGTGGAAGGATCGCCTGTGTCGCACGCTGTCTCGCTGTCTTTGCAGAACCACCCGCTGAATCTCCCTCGACGATGTAGATCTCACAGTTTTCCGGATTTTTGTCTGAACAATCCGCCAGTTTTCCAGGCAGAGACATCCCCTCCAGAGCTGATTTTCTTCTGGTCAGATCTCTGGCCTTTCTTGCTGCTTCTCTTGCTCTTTGTGCCATCAGAGATTTCTCTACTGTCTGTTTTGCGACAGACGGATTCTGCTCCAGGAAAATCTCAAGCTGAGTGCTGACAATGTTGTCCACTGCTCCACGCGCTTCACTGTTTCCGAGCTTCTGCTTGGTCTGACCCTCAAACTGCGGCTCTCCGATCTTAACACTGACAATCGCTGTCAGACCTTCACGAATGTCATCACCTGACAGATTCGGCTCATTGTCCTTGAGCAGTTTATTCTTTCTGGCATACTCATTAAAGGTCTTCGTCAATGCCTTTCTGAATCCCTCAATATGAGTTCCCCCTTCCGGAGTTGTAATATTGTTTACAAATCCATACGTATTGTCACTGTAGGAGTCGTTATGCTGCATGGCCATCTCGACAACTACTCCGTCTTTTTCGCCTTCACAATAAATGATCTGGTCATACAAAGGTGTCTTGCTTTTGTTCAGATAAGTGACAAACTCTTTGATTCCACCCTCGTAATGAAATGTATGCTCTCTGATTTCTTCTTCACGAAGATCCTGCAGAATAATCTTCAGCCCTTTTGTGAGAAATGCCATCTCACGCAGTCTCTGCTTTAATACATCGTATTCAAATACAGTCTCTTCAAAGATCTCGCCATCCGGAAGAAATGTAACTTTTGTTCCGGTTTTATCCGGATCACATTCACCGACTACTTTTAACGAATACATCGTCTTTCCGCGTTCATATCGCTGTTTGTAAATTTTTCCTTCGTTGTAGATCTCAACTTCAAGCCATACAGAGAGCGCGTTGACAACGGACGCACCTACTCCGTGCAGACCTCCGGATACTTTGTATCCTCCTCCGCCGAATTTTCCGCCGGCGTGAAGAATCGTAAATACAACCTCTACCGCAGGAATCCCTGCCTTGTGGTTTAATCCAACCGGGATTCCTCGTCCGTTGTCAACGACCGTCACAGAATTGTCCGGATTGATACTCACATTAATCGTATCACAATATCCAGCCAATGCCTCATCTACCGCATTGTCTACAATCTCATATACCAGATGATGAAGTCCTCTTGCAGAAGTGCTTCCAATATACATTCCCGGTCTTTTTCTTACTGCTTCCAGCCCCTCTAATATTTGGATCTGGTCTGCTCCATATTCTGCATCAAATTCAGTACCTGTTGCACCCATTTAAAAACCTCCTAGTTTTCTTTTGTCACACTTCCGCTGCTTACACGGAAAATTTTATTTATAGAAAATCGATGATTCACAAACTCATCCAGCCCAGTACATGTAATCACGGTCTGTATATCATGAATACTGTCTAACAAATAGTTTTGCCTGTGCTTGTCCAGTTCAGACAATACATCGTCCAATAATAAAATCGGTGTATCTTTGATCACTTCTTTCACCAGTTCGATCTCAGACAGCTTTAACGACAGTGCTGCTGTCCTCTGCTGCCCCTGTGAGCCGAATTTGCGAATATCCAGATCACCTGATAAAAAGCACAAATCATCCCTGTGCGGACCGACAGAAGTGCTTTTCATCCGAATGTCTCTCTCCCGGTTTTTCTTCAAAGCCTGCTCCAGAGAAAGACTTCCAAGACTGCTCTCATAAGACAGTTCAATCCGCTCTCTCCCGCCTGTCAGCCTGTAATGTATGTCGGCAATGATCTGATTGACCTGCCTGATAAATTGTTTTCGACTCTCGATCACTTTTGTCCCATACTCAGCAAGCTGCATATCCCAGATATCCAGCGTATCCATTAAGTGATCCTGATGATAAAGCTCTTTTAACAGAGAATTTCTCTGATTGATGATTCGATTATAATTTGATAAATTGCTCAGATATACTTTGTCGATCTGGGATAACTCCAGGTCGATAAATCTTCTTCTGCCGGCAGGTCCATCTTTGATAATATTGAGGTCCTCCGGAGAAAAAAAGACAAAATGTACAATTCCAAACAACTCACTTGCTTTTTCGAATTTGGAATTTTATTGATTGCGATTCCTTTTGGACTGTTCTTTTTGAGATGCATATCAATCTGGAATTCCATCCCCTTTTTCTCTACGATCGTCTCCAGATGTGATTCCTCTCTGCCGAACTGTATCAAATCTCTGTCTTTTGTCCCTCTGTGGGATTTTGTCGTACCCGACAAATACAATGCCTCAAGGATGTTGGTCTTTCCCTGGGCATTGTCTCCATACAGGATATTTGTCTTTGAATCAAATGTCATATCCAGTAATTCATAATTCCTGTAATTTTTGAGCTTTAAAGATTTGATAACCATAATTTCTCCATCAATATGTAACTATTTTACACGTTTTTTCGTTATTTTTCAATTTTTATTTCCTGTCCGTCAAATGAAGCAGTATCTCCCGGATATAATTTTCTGCCTCTTCTTGTGTCAACCTCTCCGTTTACCGTGACCATTCCATCCTGAATAACTTCCTTGGCTTCGACTCCTGATTCTACCAGTCCGGCTGCCTTTAACGCCTGGCCAAGCTTAATAAACTCATCTGTTTCTCTTAATTTAATTGTTTCCATATGCACTCTCCTTTCTACGCAACTGCGTTAAAATTTACCGGAAGGATCAGATAAATATAGCTCTGATTTTCATCCTTGATGAAACACGGAGCTTTTGCGTTCATAAAATACAGATCCACTTCCTCATCATCAATGACACGAAGAGCATCGATCAGGAATTTCGGGTTAAATCCAATGAGCAAGTCTTTTCCTTCTTTGGTAATAAAAATAGTTTCATCCATAGAACCGATCTGGGATTTGATCTTTAATTCCATCGTTCCGTCTTTGATATCAATAATGATCGGTTTTTTGTCCCCCTCTTTGATAAGCAGAGTGGCACGGTCAATACAGTCTAAAAGTTCTTTTTTATGGATTCTGACTTTTGTCTCATAGTCACTGGATAACATCTGATCGATTTTAAAATATTCTCCTTCGATCAAACGGGATACAACAACTGTTTTGTCAAATTCAAATACGATATGATTCTTTGTGAAAGAAATATCAACCAGTGCTTCCGCCTCTCCACCAATGATCTTGCTGATTTCCTGAAGCGTTTTTCCAGGGACAATGACCTTCTTCTGACCGTAATCTTCTTTTAATTCTATCTTACGAATTGAGATTCTGTGACCATCTAGTGAGACAACTTTCAGTATGTTGCCCTCAATTTCAAACAATTCACCCGTCATCATCTTATTTGTATCATTATCTGCGATGGAGAAAATTGTCTGACGAATCACTTCTTTTAATGTGAATTCTGAGACAGTAATGTAATCTTCTTTCTCTATTACAGGAAGGTATGAAAAATCTTCTCCGGACTGTGCTGCAATATTGAATTTTGCTTTTTCACAGGTGATTAGAGTCTGATTGTCAGATGTTGTTTCGATTACAACATCACTGTCCGGAAGCTTTCTTACAATTTCCGAAAAAATCTTAGCATTTAATGCGATGATACCTCTTTCTAAAATATCACCTTCAATTCGGGTTTCAATTCCAAGTTCCATATCATTTGCTGTCAACTTAATAACATCTGTCGATGCGTCAACTAAAATACATTCTAAGATAGGCATTGTTGTTTTAGAAGGAACAGCTTTAGAAACAATACTGACTCCTTTTACAAGATTGGATTTCGTACATACGATTCTCATCTGTTGATAATCTCCTTTCGAATTTGTGAAATATGATTTGTGGTGGAAAACTTTCAGCAGCCGAATCTTATAAAGAGAAATATAAAAGTTTTCCGCCTTAGCCGCCGTAGGGGGTGTGGATATGTTGATAAATGCTTCAAAGCCTTATAAATCAAGGGGTTGTCCACTTTCATAAGTCTGTAGAAACAGTATGGAAAACAAGGGGACGGTGTTTGTATAACTTTTACTGCCTCCTTGAGAAATTATTTTATTAACACTATAATCCACAGCATTTCCACAGAATTATCCACACTTAAACGGAAAGAATCTGAGGGTCAAAAAACCCTCAGAAAATAAACGTTTAGATTCATAATAGTTCTGTATAAACTCCAAATTAAATGGGGTTCAGTTTCTTCTTAATGATGTTAACGGTATTGTTCAAAGCCTCATCCGTCTTTACATCATGTTCAATCTTCTTGACACCATGGCTGACGGAGGCATGATCTTTGCCGCCAAGAATCAGACCGATGGTCTTTAACGGGGTATCGGTCATTTTACGGCAGAGATACATAACAATCTGACGAGGCAGAACGATCTCAGCGTTTCGTTTTTTACCTTTTAACTCGGCAGCAGGTACATTAAAGTGGTCAGAAACGACCTCGATAATGAGCTCAGGTGTAATTTCCCGTGTATTATTCGGAGAAATCATATCTTTTAAGGCTTCTGCAGCCAGAGGAATATCGATCGGCTTGTTCTCCAGGTTGGCAAGCGCGATGAGTTTGTTCAAAGAGCCTTCCAGTTCACGGATGTTGGATGTGATATTATTGGCAATATACTGCATGACCTCATCCGGAATGTGGTATCGCTCCAGTCCGTCCAGTTCTTCTTTTTTCCGGAGAATGGCCATTCTGGTCTCATAGTCCGGAGAGGAGATGTCCGCGATCAGTCCCCATTCAAACCGGGTACGCAGACGTGCCTCCAGAGTCTCGATATCTTTTGGAGGTTTATCACTGGAGATGATGATCTGCTTTCCGGAAACATGAAGATGGTTGAATGTATGGAAAAATTCTTCCTGTGTACTTTCTTTTCCGATGATAAACTGGATATCGTCAATGAGCAGAACATCATTATTTCTGTATTTTTCACGGAATGTCGTCATCGCAAGTTCATTTCCGTTTTTACCTATTTTCAAAGCATCGATTAGTTCATTCGTAAAAGTCTCACTGGTTACATAGAGGACTTTTTTCGTCGGATCCTTTTCCAGAATAAAATGAGCAATGGAGTGCATCAGGTGGGTTTTTCCAAGTCCTACACCTCCGTAGAGGAAGAGAGGATTGTAAATCTCACCCGGAGAATCCGCAACAGCAAGGGATGCAGCATGAGCAAAATTGTTATTGCTTCCTACAACAAAAGTATCAAATGTGTATTTTGGATTCAGGTTGGCCTGTTCGAAAATCGCATTTGACTGCTGTTTTTTGACTGCCGTATCTTTTTTTTCCTGGATGACAACATGATCGTCGGTCACGAAAGAGACTTCATATTCGTATCCTGTGACTTCTGCAATACATACTTTAAAAGGAAGCAGGTATTTTTCTTCAATGTGCTCCAGGCTGGCACGTAATTTTACAAGAATATAGACGGTGTCATCGGTTACTTCGTAAACGGTAAGTGGTGCGATCCACGTATTGTACGAAATATTGGATGAGCAATATTCTAGTTTCATCTTATTCAAAATCTGCTCCCAGTTTTCTTCTACAATGTTCATCAATGGTAAACTCCTAATTAATATAAAATGAGAGATAAGCAGAGTATCTCAACTACATTCTACATCAAAATGAAAATAGAAGCAATGTAAAAATAACAGGAAACAATTTGATAGGTGGAAAACTTTGTTGATAATGTGGAAAACTTTTTAAACACTATCAACGCCGATAAAAAGGGAAACTTAAAG
>ENA-OQJR01000268-OQJR01000268.1-human-gut-metagenome-genome-assembly--contig:-NODE-268-length-16614-cov-3.094923_pt1 | contig 16614 bp, 18 predicted proteins | sample MGYA00242614_ERZ504781 | MGnify/ENA primary metagenome ERZ504781 (study PRJEB26092, sample SAMD00036365) | human gut metagenome | host: Homo sapiens | study: EMG produced TPA metagenomics assembly of...
CTGAGGACGGTGGCAGAGCAGGGGGATGTGTTGTTTGAGACTTATGTGAAGAATCTGGAAAGCAAAAGGGTAGAGTTGAAAAAATTAAAGCATATCAGATTGATGGAGACAGAAGAATTCGACAGATCCAAACTGGTGCTGTCTGTAAAAGATACGATTCTTAAGAAAGAGAATCGAGTGTTTACAGGGAAAATGTTATATGAGAGATTGCTTTTAGAATATCATCTGCAGATGGAAATGGCTGCAGGATCTTATGTGATTGCCATGACTTCGATTGGAGATACAAAAGAAGGAATGGATCGGCTGCTCAGTGCTTTGTTTGAGATTGATGAGGAATTGGAAAAAAATTCAGAGAAAGAGAAAAGGTATTATCTGCCCCGTCAGGAACAGGTCCTCACGAGCTTTGAGGTAGAAGGAATGCGAAGAATGGAAAACGTAAAGAGCCTGAGCTGGAAGGAGTCGGCGGGATTTATTTCCATGGAATATGCGTATTTGTATCCGCCGGGAATTCCGCTGATCGTTCCGGGGGAACGAATCACTAAGGAAACAGCAGCGATGTTAGTAGATTATCAGAACAAAGGGTTTTCTGTGGAAGGAATGTATGTGGAAAACTATATCGAGGTGTTGATAAATGAGTAAAATTTTTTATATTATGGGGAAAAGTTCTTCCGGAAAAGATACGATTTATAAGAAAATAAGAGAAAACTGCCGCAGTTAAAGCGTATTACTCCTTATACGACCCGACCGATCAGGGAAGGGGAGACCGATGGTGTGGAATATTTTTTTGTGGACGAAGAAAGGCTGAACGAGCTTAAGGAGAAGGAACGTGTCATAGAAGTACGTTCTTATAATACAAAGTGTGGAATCTGGACATATTTTACAGCAGATGACGGGCAGATTGATCTCCAGAAGTATGATTATCTTGTGATAGGGACTCTGGAATCTTATTATGGGATGCGGGAGTATTTTGGAGAAGAACAGCTGGTTCCGATTTATATTGAGGTAGAGGACGGGATGAGGCTGGAGAGAGCGCTTTGCAGGGAACGACAGCAGAAGAAACCCAAATATGCGGAGATGTGCAGACGTTTTCTGGCAGATGCAGAGGATTTCTCCGAAGAGAATTTGAAAAGAGCAGGCATTGTAAGGAGATTTGAAAATCTGAAGATGGAAAAATGTCTGAGTGAAATTACAGAGTTGATCCGGGAAGAAATGACTTCGCTTTAAAAGAAAACAGGAAAAAGATAAAAAGAGAAGCAGGCGGGCAGATTTGCCGTTTGTTTCTCTTTTTTTGCTTTACAAGGTTTTAACTTGCAATTGAAGTGATATTAAAAAAGGAATGTTATAATGACGAACGTGCCATTAAGAAAGGAAACAGTTTGATGTTAAAGAAAGTAATAGAAGAGGCATTCCCTACCGTACTGGCGTTTACCATGTCAGGAATGTACAGCATTGCGGATGGGATTTTTGTAGGAAAGGCAGCGGGAGATACAGGGCTTGCAGCGATTAATATTGCGTGGCCGATCCCGGCACTGATCACTGCGCTCGGAATTGGAATCGGAACGGGAGGAAGTGTTTTGTACTCTCATTACAGAGGGCGGGGAGAGCAGAAGGTATGTGAAAATTTGTTTGAGCTTACAATGACACTTCTGATCGGTACAGGTATACTTGCAACGATTTTGCTGTCTCTGGTACAGAAACCGTTTTTAGAAATTTTGGGAGCTGCGGGAAGTGTTCAGATGGAAGCAATCAAGTATACGGCGATCATTATTGCCGGAAGTATCCTTCAGGTGGCAGGAACCGGAATCATGCCTCTTTTGAGAAATATGAATCAGTCGCTGGGAGCAATGCTCAGCATGGCGGCAGGATTTGCAGTCAATATTCTGGTGAACTATTATCTGATGTTCCGATTGAATATGGGAATCAGGGGAGCCGCATTTGGAACGGTGACGGCGCAGGCCGTGGTAGTTATGGCAGGATATGCGATCCTGTGGAAAACAGGTTATCGAAAATGGAGACTGTTGTGGCACAGGCAATATGCTGCAGATATTTTCAAGATTGGGATTACGGCATTTGGAACATCACTTGCGCCGACAGCTGCACTTATTTTTACAAATCTGCAGTGTCTTCGTTATGGCGGAAATGCAGCGGTGGCGTGTTATGCGGCTATTTCTTATATTGTATTCCCGGTTCAGTATTTTCTGACGGGAATCGGAGAAGGTGTACAGCCTCTGATTAGTTTTTATCATGGTGCGAAAAAGGAGACAGAGGTAAGAGCAGTAAAAAAATCGCTTACACCGCAGAAATCATCTTAGGAATCACGGCGGCAGCAGTGACGATCTGTATGATTCCGTATATTGGAGGATGGTTTGGTCTGTCAGCAGAGTCAAAGCAGTATTTTTCTTCGGGGATGCTGATCAGTTCATTTGCATTTCTGTTAACGGGAACGGCAAAGTTGAATGTATCCTGTCTCAATGCAGTCATGCAGACGAAAAAAGCGGTGTTTATGACTTATATAGAAAGCCTGGCAGTTTCGCCAATCTGTCTGTTTTTGCTTCCGGCTGTCTGGGATATCAGAGGAATCTGGCTGGCGCTCCCGGTAACGGCAGGCATTATGACAGGGATTTACGGGTTGATAAGAAAGGATAGAAAAAATGAAGAATAAAGTAAAATTCAGGCAACTGGGCAGTGTGACTCTTTTTGTTCTGCCGGCATTCATTCCTCTGATCGTATTTTGGATTTATCCGATCCTGCGATCTGTCTATATTAGTTTCACAGACTGGGATTATATGACTCCGGACTACAATTTTGTATTTTTTGATAATTTTATTTCGTTGTTTCAGGATGCCAGATTTTTACGATGCACTTTGGAACACAGTTGTGTTTACATTGGGAACGCTGATTCCGACGATCGTACTTGGTCTGATGCTGGCTCTTTTGATGCAGAAAGCATTTAAAGGAAGCGGGATCATCAAATTTATTTTGTTTTCGCCATGGATCACGCCGACTGTTGCAGTGTCGATCGTATGGACCTGGATCTACGATCCGAATACGGGAATTGCAAATACGGTAATGAGATTTCTGCATCTCCCCGAATTACAGTGGATTAAAAGTTCAGACACAGCAATGCTCGCTGTGATCATTGTGACTGTGTGGAAGAGTCTGGGATATGCGATGATCTTTTATCTTTCCGCATTGGAAAAGGTTCCGAAAGAGTTGTACGAGGCAAGCGGGCTGGATGGAGCAAAAAGGTGGCAGAGATTCCGGGATGTTACGATTCCGTGTATTTCTCCGACTACGTTTTTCCTGGTAATTATTACGATGGTAACTTCACTGCAGGCATATGATCAGATCCAGATCCTGACTCAGGGAGGTCCGTCCGGAAGCACAAGAACCTTGCTGTATATGTATTATCAGCTTGGGTTTGAAGAGTTTAACATGGGACAGGCAACTGCGGTGGCGATTGTGATGATTATAATCACCGTAGTATTATCGGCAGTACAGTTCGGTGCATCGAAAAAATGGGTGCATTATTAGAAAGAAGGACAGATTATGAAGATAAGAACAGGAATCGAAAAACTCGGAAAAGGAATGATTTTACTGATCTTCAGTATTTTCACAATCTTTCCGTTTGTATGGATGATTTTAAGTGCACTGAAAACAAAGGCGGAGATTATGGATGTCAGTTCATTTTTTCCGGCAGAATTCCAGTGGCATAACTTTTACCAGGTCATTTTTGAATCACCGCTTCTTCGATATGTCGGCAACAGTTTGTTTGTATCAGTAATCACGCTGGCGCTGCAGATCGTAACAGGTGCGATGATCGCCTATGCGATTGTTTTTATGAATTTTAAAGGTAAGAAAGCGTTGTTTGCAGTCATCATGGGAACTTATATGCTTCCGACAGCAGCAACATATATTCCGAGCTATATTATTCTGGCAAACTGGAATCTGCTGAACACGTTTACAGGGCTGATCATTTCCAACTGTGTCAGCATTTTCGGAATCTTTCTGCTTCGACAGGCATTCATGCAGGTTCCAATGGGACTGATCGAGGCAGCGAGAATCGACGGGGCAAGCTCCTGGAAGATTCTGTGGCGGGTCGTGTGTCCGATGACAAAATCTTCGTTCATCACATTTGGACTGATGAACTTTATTACCTGCTACAACAGTTATATGTGGCCTTCTCTGATCACAGATGCGGATGAGAAGATGATGGTGTCACAGGGATTGAGAAAATTCTTTATAGAAGGCGGTGCTTATGGAACAGAATGGCCCCTGGTCATGGCAGGAAGTACATTGATCGTACTGCCGCTTCTGATTCTGTTTGCATTTACGCAAAAGTGGTTTATCAATGGAATCGGCGGAGATACGGGTATGAAAGGATAATTCCTTTTTTACATAAAGAAAGCAAAGAAAAAACGATATACGATGCATGAAGGAGAAAAAAGAAAATGAAAAAGAGAATTGTATCAGCATTATTAGTTTGTGTACTTGGAATATCCCTGGTGACAGGATGTGGAAACAATGCAAAGGCTGCAGAAACGACAAAGACGGCAGATGGAAAAATTCAGTTGGATCTCTGGTATTCCGGGGGAAAAACAGCAGTCAATGTATTTCAGGACATTGTAGATGCATTCAATGAGTCTCAGGACAAATATGAAGTTAAGACAACAACACAGGCGGATTATACAGAGACTTATGAAAAACTGCAGGCAGGGATTGCGGGAAAGAAAGCTCCGGACATGGCACTTCTGGATACAGATAAATCCAGAAATCTTTCTGAAAAAAATCTGGTTGCAGACATCAATGATTATGTAGAAAAGATGATTCCTTTAGAAAATATGATTATCTGCCGGTATTTATGAGCAGGGGAGGATGAGAACGGAAATTGTTTGCACTGCCTGCATATGGTACAACACAGGTGATGTACTACAATAAAGCGGCATTTGAAAAAGCGGGAATTGACCCGGCAACGATCAAGACCTGGCAGGATCTTGCAGCGGCAGCAGAGAAAATGACAGCTTCTGATGGTTCCTTTGTGGGCTGGGAGCCAATGTGGGGCTCAGGAAATCTGATTGATGCAGCACTCAGCAACGGAGCCTCTCTTCTGAGTGAGGACGGGAAAAAAGTGATGATCAATTCAGACGAATGGGTAGAAGTATGGGAGAGCTTCCGTACATGGATTCACGATGACAAGATCATGAAAGTAAATTCCGGCGGACAGGGCTGGGAATACTGGTACACGACGATTGACGACGTTCTGCAGAATAAAGCAGGCGGTTATACAGGTTCTTCCGGAGATCAGGCAGATTTGGACTTTAGCATTGTGGGAGCAATGGAACAGCCTGGATTTAACGACAACTCTTCAGCACCAACGGCAGATGCACTGCAGCTTGTGATGCTTCAGAATTCTTCTGATGAAGAAAAGAAGGTGTTTATGAGTTTATGAAATATTTTACAACTCCGGAAAATCAGGCAAAATGGTCCATGGGCACAGGATATGTGGCAGTACGTGAGTCTACACAGGAAGTAGAAGAGTTTAAGTCTTATGCAGAAGAAAATCCTCAGGCACTGGTTCCGCTTCAGCAGGCATCTCACGGAACACCGGCTCTTCAGGATCCGACAGGAGGAAAGATTCTGGATGCCCTGTCAATTGCAGCGGATAAGGTAGAGTTGGAAAACGTACCTGCACAGGAAGCTCTGGATGAAGCACAGAAAACAGCACAGGAAGCATTGGATGCATTATAAAATGAGAGATCAGATTAGATTTAAAATCGGAAAAGAAGAAAAAATATTCAGGAAAAATGGATTGAAATTCCAGAGGGAACAGAACACATTCAGATGATGATAGAAATGCCTGAAGAATTTCAGTATATGGCATTCTTGTTTCTGGAAGATCCCAAAAAAGAAATTCGGTTTCAGAAGCTGCTGGGATATGGGCAGCAGAATCCGGGAATCGGAAAAAGTACAAAGGATACAACGATAGGAGGTGTTCCGGGAGAGATTTATCCCGGAACATGGAAAATCGGAATCGGCATTTTTACAGAATATGTTGCGCAGAAGCTGGGAGAACAAACCGGAGAAATTGTACTGACAGTTTCGGACCGGAAAGATGAGGTTTCTGATCCGATCGGCGGAGAATGCTGGGTGGAAAACGGACTTCATGTCTCGGAACAAAGCTATCGCTGGGAGAACGTATTTTGTCCGGAATCCGGATGGTATAAGGGTGATTTTCATACGCATACGAGGTTGTCTGACGGAAAAGAGACGATCGGGCATGCTTCTGAAAGAGCAGAGGAAAGCGGTTTGGATTTTTATGTGCCGACAGAACATAATCTGATGCATACCGGCTGGTGTAAGACTTCACTCTGTGTGCTTCCCGGAATTGAGGTAACGACAGATAAAGGACACATGAATCTGTTTGGAATTACGGAAATGCCGGAGAAAATTCTGGAGATCGTGAAGCATAACGGAGATGAGATCATAGATACGTATATGGACCAGACGATAGCACAAGCAAAACAAAAGGATGGATTCGCAGTATCAATCATCCGTTTCTGACCATCTGGAAGTGGCAGTTTGAAAATACGGATCTGCGGGATATCAACTGTATGGAAATCATCAATGATCCGACATATCCGGATGGACCGGGATCTAATGATATGGCAATTCGTTTTTTGGATCAAGTATGGAATGAAGGAATTCGTGTGTTCGGAGTGGGAGGAAGTGATTCTCACAATCTGGAGGATGAATTTTATGAAGGGGCAAGCCTTCCGTCTGCGGTGGGAGATCCCGCAACATGGGTATTTTGTGACGGATTAAGTCCGAAAAATCTGATGAATGCAGTAAGGCAGGGACATCTGTGTGTGACCAGATTCTGCAAAATAGAGCCAAAAATCAAGGTGGATGGTCAGGACTGTCTTCCGGGAGATGAGATCACTGCAAAGAAGTGTGAGATTACATATCGGGCGGAAATTTTGGGACTGACAGAAGAACCGGAAGCATTTCTTGTGATGAATGGAAATTATGTGGAACTTCCGGTCAGTTCGTCTGAAAACGGAAAATATCATGTAGAGACACACTTGATTCTGGAAAATACTTCCTGGCAGTGGATCAGACTGGAAGTCAGAACAAAGAAAAAAGAATTTCTGGGATATGTAAATCCGGTATTTCGAGGAAAGAAAGAGCCGGAGAGGACCACTTTCGGAGAAATCAAAGGAGAGACAGAAGGTTTAACAGATGATTAAAGGTATTTTATTTGATAAAGATGGAACTCTGATTGACTTTTTTTCCTTATGGATGGGTGCGGCAAAAGCGGTCGTAATACAGTTTTTAAAAGAAAATGAGCTTTCGGAGGAAGTAAAGGAACGTGTGTTTTATGCTATGGGAATCGAGAATGGAGAAATCGATCCTTATGGCGGGCTTGCGTATAAGTCCTATTCAGAAATTGCTCTGGATATTACGGATGAACTTTCAAGGGAGCAGATTTATCTGGACAGCCGAAAAGTGAGGATGCAGCTGGAGCGGCTGTTTGCTGAATATGTGACGGAAAGTCAGGCACAGTATGTGGAAACAGCGGACATTAAAGCAGTCCTTGATTCGCTGAAACAGAGAAACATTTGGATCGGACTTGCAACAGCAGATACTGTGCCGTCTGCAAAAAACTGTCTGAAACGTCTGGAGGTACTGGAAAAATTTGATTATGTGGGAGCGGATGATGGTGTCCTGCGCCCGAAACCGGAAGCAGATATGTTTCTGGAATTTCAGAAAAAATTCGGACTGAAGCCGCAGGAAATCGCAGTGGTTGGAGATACATATAATGACATTCGTTTTGCAAGAGAAAACGGGGGAGTTGCCATTGGTGTTTTAAGCGGAGTGAGTCAGGAAGCAGATTTTTGCGGGGAAGCAGATTATATATTAAATTCTGTGGGAGAACTTCCGCAATTATTGGAACAGATATAATATTAAGGAGGCATTGCTGTGGCTGAGATTCAGTTGAAACATGTATATAAAAAATATGAAGACAAAGTAGTTGCGGTACAGGATTTTAATCTTAAGATCAAGGATCAGGAGTTTGTGATTTTCGTAGGTCCTTCCGGATGTGGAAAATCGACAACGCTGCGGATGATCGCAGGATTGGAGGAAATATCCGACGGGGAGCTTCTGATCGATGGAAAAATGATGAATCAGGTACAGTCATGCGACAGAGATATTGCAATGGTGTTTCAGAATTATGCACTGTACCCGCATATGACCGTATTTGAGAATATGGCATATAGCCTCCGGCTGAAAAAGGTACCGAAAAAGAACGCAGACAGAAGGTGGAGGAAGCGGCAAAGATTCTTGGGCTCGAAGGGGTTCTGGACAGAAAGCCGGGAGAACTTTCGGGCGGGCAGAAGCAGAGAGTGGCAATGGGACGTGCCATTGTACGGAATCCAAGAATTTTCCTGATGGATGAGCCATTGTCCAATCTGGATGCAAAATTAAGAACACAGATGAGGGCGGAAATACTGAGGCTGTACCAGAAGCTGAAAACGACGTTTATTTATGTGACGCATGATCAGACAGAGGCGATGACACTTGGAACCAAGATTGTAGTGATGAAAGACGGAGTGATTCAGCAAGTCGCATCACCGGAAGAACTTTACAACTGTCCGGCAAATACATTTGTGGCAGGTTTTATCGGAATGCCGCCTATGAATTTCTTTCAGGGGAAATGCTGCAGAGGCGGAGAATATGGAACCTATCTTCAGATTGGAGATTTTGCGGTCAATCTGACAGAAGAAGATGCCCAAAGAGTTTTCCGAAAGGGATATATGGGTGAGGTGATCACAGTAGGTGTGCGTCCGGAAGATCTGGTACTTACAGAGGAAGGAACAGAGCATGAGGTTCTGGTGTATGAAATGCTCGGTGCAGAAACCTATCTTTATTTTACATACGAAGGGAAGGATGTGGCATTGAGGACAAATGCAGACACACCATATAGACGGGGAGACAGGATTTCTTTTTCTCTCAGAAATGATAAACTGCACTTGTTTGACGGTGACACCGGGATCAGAATATAAGAAAGACGGCGGAAGGAGACTTCTGCTGTTTTTTTTGTGCAATTGCAGGAATCTGGGTATATCTTACATCAAAATTATGCTATACTGAAACAGTAACCAGAGGAAATTCAAGAAAAGACAGCAGGTGATGATATGAGCAGTTTTAAAGATGTAGTTGGACATAAAAATATTATACAGTATATCGAAAATGCAGTAAAAACAGATAAAGTTTCCCATGCATATATTTTGAATGGGGAAAAAGGTTCCGGAAAACGACTTCTGGCAAATTTGTTCGCTATGAGCCTGCAGTGTCAGAACCGGGATGAAGACGGAGACGCATGCGGAAAGTGCCAGTCCTGCAAACAGGCAGCATCGAATAATCAGCCGGATATTATCAGGGTAACACACGAAAAACCAAATACGATCAGTATTGATGACATCAGAGAGCAGATCAACAATGATATTGTGATCAAGCCATACAGCAGCAAATATAAGATCTATATTGTACCAGATGCAGATATGATGAGTGTACAGGCGCAGAATGCGCTGTTGAAGACGATCGAGGAACCGCCGGCTTATGCGGTGATCCTGCTTTTGACAGAGAATGCGGAGATTCTTCTTCCCACGATTCGTTCCAGATGTGTAATGCTGAAGCTGAGAAATATCAAAGATCAGCTGATCAAAAAATATCTGATGGAACAGATGGAGATTCCGGATTATAAAGCAGATGTGTGCGTGGCATTTGCGCAGGGAAATATGGGACGTGCGATCATGCTTGCGACATCAGAGCATTTTAACGAGATCAAGGAAGAGGCAGTTCACCTGCTGCGTGAGATCAATGACATGGATGTGGATGCGCTGGAGGCAGCCGTAAAACGAGTGGTTTCTTATAAGATGAATATCACAGACTATCTGGATGTGATCTCGGTATGGTATCGGGATGTGCTGATCTATAAAGCCACAAAGAATGTGGATCAGGTCGTATTTTCTGATCAGCTCAGATTTATCAAGGACCGGGCGAGCAAGAGCTCTTACGAGGGAATCGAGAATATTCTGGACGGAATTGAAAAGGCAAAGGCCAGACTAAAAGCAAATGTCAATTTTGAACTGACGATGGAATTGCTTTTATTGACAATAAAGGAGAACTGATAGAATGACAAAAGTGATTGGAGTAAGGTTTCGGACAGCCGGAAAAATCTACTATTTTTCACCGGGAAAGTTTGAGATCAAACAGGGAGACCATGTGATCGTGGAAACGGCGCGTGGTGTAGAATATGGAAAGGTTGTGATCGGAACCAGAAAAGTAAAAGATGAAGAGGTGATACAGCCGCTGAAGTCTGTCATTCGGATCGCCACAGAGCAGGATCAGAAGACAGAAGAGAAAAACAGAGAAAAAGAAAAGGAAGCATTTCAGATTTGTCTGGAAAAGATCAGAAAGCATGGTCTGGAGATGAAACTGATCGATGCGGAATATACATTTGACAACAATAAAGTGCTGTTTTATTTCACAGCAGACGGGCGTATTGATTTCCGTGAGCTGGTAAAAGATCTGGCAGCAGTATTTCGCATTCGGATCGAGCTGCGTCAGATCGGTGTAAGAGATGAGACGAAGATCCGGGGCGGGATCGGAATCTGCGGAAGACCATTATGCTGTCACACGTATTTGTCCGAGTTTGCTGCAGTTTCCATTAAGATGGCGAAAGAGCAGAATCTGTCGCTGAATCCGACCAAGATTTCCGGAGTGTGCGGAAGACTGATGTGCTGTCTGACGAACGAGGAAGAGACTTATGAAGAATTAAACAGCCAGCTTCCGTCAGTAGGAGATACGGTTACGACTTCAGATGGATTGACAGGAACGGTCCATTCCTTAAGTGTTCTGAGAAAACTGGTGAAAGTAGTTGTAAATCTGGAAAACGATGAAAAAGAAATCAGGGAATATCAGGCGGAAGAATTAAAATTCCGTCCGCGTAAGCGAAAAGCGAAGGTCTCAAAAGAAGAGATGCGCAAGCTCGCGGAACTGGAAAAGGGAGAAGGAGCGTCAAGATTAGATGACAAATAATTTAAAATCCGGAGAGCGTCTGGATGATCTGCAGCTTAATGGGCTTCAGATCATCCAGGATCCGGAACGATTTTGTTTTGGGATTGATGCGGTGATGCTTTCTGATTTTGCCAAGGTCAAACCGGGGGAGAAGGTTCTGGATCTGGGAACCGGAACTGGGATCTTACCGATTTTATTGTCCGCAAAGACCAGAGGAGAGCATTTTATCGGACTTGAGATTCAAAAAGAAAGTGCTGATATGGCGCGAAGAAGTATAGAGTGGAATCATCTGCAGGAAAAAATTGAGATTGTGCAGGGAGATATCAAAGAGGCGGCAGCGTTATTCAAGCCGACTTTTTTTGATGTGATCGTGACCAATCCACCGTATATGCTGAACCAGCATGGTCTGCAGAATCCGGGAGATGCCAAAGCGATCGCACGGCATGAGATTTTATGTACTCTGGATGATATTTTACGAGAGAGCAAACAATTACTTGCGGACGGGAAAGGACGGTTTTATATGATACACAAACCGTTTCGTCTGGGAGAGATTCTGACGAAGATGAGTGAATATAAGATCGAACCGAAGAGGATCCGATTTGTGCATCCTTATATTGATAAGGAACCTACGATGGTGCTGATCGAAGGTCTTCGAGGCGGAAAACCGAGGGTAACGATCGAACCGCCTATAATTATGTATACCCGGTGAGGGTGAGAGAAAGGAAACAGCATGACAGGAACGTTATATTTGTGTGCAACTCCAATCGGAAATCTGGAGGATATGACTTTTCGTGTGATCCGTACACTCAAAGAAGTGGATCTGATCGCAGCGGAGGATACAAGAAACAGTATCAAGCTGTTAAATCATTTTGAGATACAGACACCAATGACCAGTTATCACGAATACAATAAATACGAAAAAGGAAGAAAGCTGGTAGAAAAGCTGTTGGAAGGACAGGATATCGCTTTGATCACAGATGCCGGGACGCCCGGAATTTCGGATCCCGGAGAGGAACTCGTGAAGATGTGCTATGAATCCGGAATTTCGGTAACATCTCTTCCGGGGGCAGCAGCCTGTATTACGGCACTGACAATTTCCGGGCTGTCTACCAGACGATTTGCATTTGAAGCATTTTTGCCATCGGATAAAAAAGAACGGGAACAGATTTTAAAGGAGATGGAGACAGAGACGAGGACCATGATCGTATATGAAGCACCTCATCGTCTTGTAAAGACTCTGAAATTGTTTCTGGAGCGGCTTGGAAACCGGAAGATTACCGTATGCCGGGAGTTGACAAAACGTCATGAGACAGCTCTTGCAGTGACTTTGGAAGAGGCAGTGGCTCATTATGAGGCAAATCCTCCAAAAGGGGAATGTGTTCTGGTGATCGAGGGGAAGAGCCGGGAAGAAGCCCGGGAAGAGGAGAGAAAACAGTGGGAAGAAATGACCATTGAAGATCACATGGAAGTATACACAAAACAGGGAATGGATAAGAAATCAGCAATGAAAGCTGTCGCAAAGGACAGGGGAGTGTCTAAGAGGGATATTTATCAATATCTGGAAAGCAGAAAATAAAAAAGGAACACGGAGATCAGTGAAAGATTTCTGTGTTCCTTTTTTGTACGATGAGCTTATGTGATTCAGATTTTTTTGATATCCACAACCTCTCCGTCTCTCATGGAGATTACTTTTTGTCCTGCAATCTCAGTTTCTCCCCGCTTGTTAGTTACATAGAGGACTGTAATGCCAAGCTCTTTGTTGATGCGCCGGATATCACGCATCATTTCTTTTCTGCGATGTTCGTTCTGTCGGGCAAAATCTTCATCGACCAGAAGGACTTTTGGTTTGCATACAACAGCACGTCCAAGCGCAACGCGTTGTTTCTGAGCCTCATTGATCACCCGGATCTTTTTCTCAAGAATGTCCGTGATATTGAAAAAATGCGCTGCCATTTTCACACGGCTGTCAATAATCTGCCGCGGAAGATTGCGAAGGCGCAGTCCAAGCGCAATATTGTCATACACGTTTAAGTGAGAATAGAGCTGATAATTCTGAAACGCCATGGCAAGACTGCGGTCACGGGGCAGAATATCGTTGAGCAGATCTTTTCCGAGATAGATTTCACCGGATGTAATATCCTCCATACCACCGATCATGCGAAGTATGGTGGATTTTCCGCAGCCGCTTGGTCCGAAAAAGGTAACAAACTCTCCGTCTTCTATATGCAAAGAAAGATTTTTGACAGATACAAATCCGTTGGGATATGTCTTGTTCAGATTTTCAAGAGTAATACTCGCCATCAGAACACCTCCTTATGTCTAACATCAGTGTACCATATTCAAACCTGCAAAACAATCTATTGCAGCATGAATTGAGCCAGGACCACGCTGGCTGCCAGTCCGGCGAAGGTGGCAATCAGCGCTCCAGTCAGTGTGTAGCGGGAGTTTTTGATCTTTGCGGTCATGAAATAGACACTCATAGTATAAAAGATGGTCTCTGTACAGGACATGGAAATGGATGCGATCAGCCCGATCAGAGAATCCGTACCAAACTCTTTATAGAGATCCAGAAGAAGTCCGGTAGCGGCTGAGGAAGAGAACATTTTGACAACCGTAAGAGGAACCAGTTCTCCGGGAAATCCAATGGCAGCAGTAAACTGCCCAATACAGGAGGAAATCATCTCCAGAAACCCGGAAGCGCGGAGAATACCCACTGACACCATAAGTCCGATGAGTGTGGGCATGATCTTGAGAACGGTTAAAAATCCGTTTCGGGCACCTTTGATGAAATGTTCATAGACGTTGATCTTCATCAGAAGTCCATAGACGATGATGGCAAGGATCAGAAACGGGACAATAAAATTGGTGAGGTAGAGAAAAAGATTCATGAATGACTCCAAAATAAAATCAGATTTTTAAATCTATATGCGGTTTCAGAGAATAACATCCCTCAAGAACTCATAAGATAAAACAAAATCGATTTTGGGAGTTTGCCATGTCAGATCGTTTGCGAAAGAGCACAAAAAAGCAAGTTATCTCGATCATTCTTGTTCTTACCTTGCTGTTGTCTGTGATATTGTCCGGATGTCACGGGCAGTCTTCAGAAATCCAGAATAAAAAGTTCAGAAAGTTTACCGAAACCTTATTTTGTCAGGAAGTGGCGTCAAATACGGTCAGTCTGCATTATACACTCAAAGATCCCGGTCAGTATGGGATTCAGGATTCCCCGGTTACATTCGGATATTTTAATACGGATAAAGGAACCCGAAAAATTTCCACAGAAAATACACAGGCGGCATTGAAACGATTTTCCTATCGGAAATTATCAAGGGAAAACAGGCTTACATATGATGTGTTGGATTATTATCTGGAGTTATCTAAAAAAGAAAGTGACTATCTGCTGTATGAAGAGCCCATGGGGACAGTCAGCGGTGTGCAGACACAGATTCCGGTACTGTTGTCAGAATATCAGTTTCAAAGCAAAGAAGATGTGGATGCTTATCTGGAGTTGATGAAAACAACACCCGATTATTTTAATTCCCTGATCGCATTTGAACAGGAAAAGGCACAAAAAGGGCTTTTTATGGCAAGCTATACGGCGGACACCGTAATTGAACAGTGTCAGGCATTCATTGATATGGGAGACTCCAACTATCTGATTTCCACGTTTGTTGATCGGATCCAGAAGCTTACAGATCTGTCCGAATCGGAGAAAAGTGATTATATCCAGAAAAATGCATATATGCTGCAGACCTATGTGTTGCCGGCCTATCAGCAGCTGATTAAAACCGTGGTGGAGTTGAAAGATTCCGGTAAGAACGAAGAAGGACTCTGTTATCTGCCAAACGGCAAAGAATATTATGAGCTGACAGTGCAGGCGTCCACAGGATCTGCAAGAACAGTTCCTCAATTACAAAAACTGACAAAGAATCAAATGAAAGATGATCTGGCGGCAATGAAAGCTGTGATTGGACTGACAGCAGAACAGGCAAAGGAAACAGCAGTGATGGAATCTACCGATCCAAAAGAAATATTAAACAGTCTGAGTCTGGATATTCAGAAGACGTTTCCAAAACTTCCTCAGACGAGTGTAGAAGTAAAATATGTGCCAAAAGCCATGGAAGCACATCTAAGTCCGGCATTCTATATGATACCGGCACTGGATGACACAGAAGAAAATGTCATCTATGTCAACCAGGCACAGATGGGTAATAAGCTGACACTGTATACAACACTGGCCCATGAGGGGTATCCGGGGCATCTGTATCAGACGGTTTATTACGCATCAACAAAGCCGGATCCGCTGCGAAGTATTTTCAATTTTGGCGGATATGTGGAAGGCTGGGCAACGTATGCGGAAATGGGGGCCTACTATCTGGCGGATTCTCTTACCAGAGAGCAGGCGGTTCTGCTTCAGAAAAACAGTTCCATTTTGCTGGCATTGTATGCGCTGGCAGATATGGGGATTCATTATGATGGGTGGAATCGGATGGATACTGTAAAATTTTTCAAAGAATATGGAGTCGGAAGTGCGGAGATCGTAAATCAGATTTATGATCTGATCATTGGATCTCCGGGAAATTATCTGAAGTATTATATCGGCTATGTAGAATTTCTGGAATTAAAGAAAAAGTGGGTAGAAAAGAAAGGGCAGGATTTTTCGCAGAAGGAGTTCCATAAAGCAGTTCTGGATGTAGGTCCGGCGCCGTTTGAAATCGTAGAGAAATATATGTGGCAGGGAGTAAATTAAGGAATGTTAAATTATTTATGGGCTGGTATGATCATCATTGGAATTCTATATGGGGCATTTACCGGAAAAATGCCGGATATCACAAATGCAGCATTGGATTCTGCGAAAGAAGCGGTGACATTATGTATTACCATGGTGGGAGTGATGGCATTCTGGATGGGAATCATGGAAATTGCGTCCGGCGGGAATATGAGATGGCATCGAAAAAATGAGACGCTGATCCGATTTTTGTTCCTGATATTCCGAAAGAGCATCAGGCGAATCAGTATATTACAACAAACTTTATTGCAAAGTTTTCTGGGGCTTGGCTGGGCGGCAACGCCTGCCGGACTTCAGGGAATGCAGGCACTGGCCGAATTAGAACAGGAAAGAAGGATGAAAAGAGCGCCGGGAAAGGCAAGAAAGCCCGGCGTGGCATCCAATGAAATGTGCACATTTCTGATCATGAATATCTCTTCGCTGCAGTTGATCCCGATCAATGTGATCGCCTACCGGAGTCAGTATGGAAGTGTGAATCCGGCGGCAATTGTAGGTGCGGGGATTGTGGCGACAACAGTGAGTACGCTGGCCGGGATGGTGTATTGTAAGATTATGGACAGGAAGAGATAAGTCCGATCCGGGCATACTCGATCAATTCTTCTTCCACGCGTTTCATCACTTCTTTTGTCTCCGGATTGGTATAAGGGATCCTGGCAATGATTTTGGGAATATAGTTTTGCTCTTCGATGATATCCAGACTTTCCCGGAAGTTAATATCATAAAAATAAGCAAGATAAGAAATC
>ENA-OQJR01000269-OQJR01000269.1-human-gut-metagenome-genome-assembly--contig:-NODE-269-length-16562-cov-2.004746_pt1 | contig 16562 bp, 15 predicted proteins | sample MGYA00242614_ERZ504781 | MGnify/ENA primary metagenome ERZ504781 (study PRJEB26092, sample SAMD00036365) | human gut metagenome | host: Homo sapiens | study: EMG produced TPA metagenomics assembly of...
ATTTGAACATAGCAGTAATTGATGAGGAAAGATCATAAGCCACAGAATCTATCATACACTGACAGAATCAAAAAATGGTGCCGGTGCAGTTCCGATCAGAGGGAAGAAGTGCTGGATTCATATTGCACATGGTGTACGCAATACAGCTGCAGGTTTGAGATATGTGCTGTATGTATTTGGTACGGATCTCCATGATCCGGCAAAAGTGATTGCACGTCCGTCAGGGGTATTTCTTGTGCCGCTTGGAAATGAAAGAGTGGGGGATGTCTCCAATGTGGTTTTTACAAACGGGGCAATTGCAAGAGAGAACGGAGATGTATATATCTATTATGCTTCTTGTGATACGAGAATGCATGTGGCAACAACTACGATAGATAAGTTGGAAGATTATCTGTTCCATACACCGGAAGATCCGCTGCGTTCACCGGATTGCGTGGCGCAGAGATGTGAATTGATCCGAAAAAATCTGGAACTGCTGAAATAGAATACAACATATTACGGCGGTCTTGAAAAAGGCCGCCGCTATCAGTTTAACATGTGTATAAAAAAGAGGAATCAAAAGGAGAAGAGAGATGAGAATATTACCGGATCATGAAAAGCTTCAATACAGTGGAAGGATTGACTGGACAGACAGAAAGGCGCCTGTATTTGTATTTCCATGTACTTTTGTGAGAATGTGTTTTACGGGAGAAGTGCTCAAGATTTATGTGAAGAATAAAAAAGCATATTGGGAAAATTATCTCGGGTGTATTCTGGACGGGAAGCAGACAAAGCTTCTGCTTCCGGATGATGGGGAAGGGGTTCTGGAGATACCGGTCAGTACTGTAAAAGATGGAGTGCATGAGCTATTGCTGTTTAAGCGTCAGGATTCCTGTCATGAGATAACCTTTTTGGGATTTGAAATTGAAGATAACGGTGAAGTCCTGGAATCTCCACAAAAGTCGAATAGAAGGATAGAAGTGTATGGGGATTCTGTTTCGGCAGGTGAAGTGTCTGAAGCTGTGGAATATACAGGGAAACCGGATCCGGAGCATAACGGGCAGTATTCTAACAGCTGGTATTCCTATGCGTGGATGACTGCGCGCAGGCTGGATGCCGAGATTCATGATATTGCACAGGGAGGCATTGCACTTTTGGACGGTACGGGTTGGTTTCACGCACCAGATTATGTAGGTATGGAAAGTGCATGGGACAAAATACACTACAATCCGGTATTTGGAAAACAGACAGACTGGAGTTTTGAAGAGTATACACCCCAGGTTGTGATCATTGCGATTGGTCAGAATGACAATCATCCGGATGACTATATGAAAGAAGATTATGACGGTGAAAAAGCACTGCATTGGAGAAGCAATTACGAAAAGCTACTTGGCAGGATCAGAGAAAAATATCCAAATGCATGGATCATATGTATCACAACACTGTTGGAGCATGATCCCGCATGGGATCGGTCTGTGGAGGAAGTCTGCAGAAAGATACAGGATGAAAAAATCCGCCATTTTATGTTTCGGCGCAATGGCAAGGGAACTCCGGGACATTTGAGGATTCCTGAAGCAGAGGAGATGGCAGAAGAATTATCTGCATATATTGAAAATCTGGATATTGAGTGGTAATAAGAGTAGTACGGACAGGAAGATTTCTGTATCTGAGAAAGGCGGAAAAAATATGTATAAATCAGATCTTACAAGATTGAAAGCATGTATGAGACGGGCGGAAGCTGGAGAGGATGTTACTCTGGGATTTTTTGGTGGTTCGATTACGCAGGACAGCCTTGCTACAAAGCATGAATATTGTTATGCATATCGGGTATTTCAATGGTGGGAGAAGACATTTCCAAAAGCAAAACTGCATTATGTAAATGGGGGGATTGGAGGTACAACTTCTCATTATGGGGTATCCCGCGTGGTAACAGATATGTTGATGTATCAGCCGGATTTTGTAGTGGTAGATTTTTCTGTGAATGATGAGCCGGAAAAATTCTTTCAGGAAACGTATGAAGGGCTCGTTCGAAGAATGCTGACATGGAGTTCGGTTCCGGCAGTTTTGCTTTTAAATAATGTTTTTTATGATACGGGAAAGAATGCACAGGAGTATCACAATCAGATCGGAGAATGGTATCGTCTGCCCTATGTGAGTATAAAAGATACGGTGTGGAAACGAATAAAAGCCGGAGAATTTATACGGGAAGAAATATCACCTGACGGACTTCATCCGAATGACAAAGGACATGCTCTTGTGGCATCGGAGATTACAGCATATCTGGAAAACGTAAGAAAATCAATGTGGGAAGATGAGGAACAGACATCTTTGCCGTCTGCGATGACGGATAATGCATATGAAAGGGCACAGAGACTTACGATCAGGGAAATCTGTCCAAGGCTGGATGGATTTCGGGCAGATACTAACGAGAAAGAAGGGCATCTGGATCATTTCAAGAACGGCTGGATCGGCAGCAAAGAGGGAGATCGTCTGTTATTTGAGACAGAGGCATCTTGTATTGCAGTTCAGTATCGAAAGACAATCCGACACCCGGCGAGAAAGGCAGAGCTGATTCTGGATGGGGATACAAAACATCCGGTGTTGCTGGATGGAAACTTTGATGAGGATTGGGGAGACTGCCTGTATCTGGAGCCGGTGCTTCATCATGGCGAGTATGGAAAACATACGGTAGAGATCAGAGTACTTCCAGATGAGTTTGAGAATGCAGAGCCGTTGTATCTGATGGCTTTGATTATCGCATAGAAAACTGCTGACAGGGAAAATGGAGGAAATGAAAGATGGATGCAAAAAAACGATATGAGGATTGGCTGGAAAATCCGTATTTTGATGAGAATACAAAGAATGAACTGAGAAGGATTGCAGATAGACGAAAAAGAAATTGAAGAAAGGTTCTACAAGGAACTCGAATTCGGTACGGGAGGTCTGCGCGGAATCATTGGTGCCGGCACAAACCGGATGAATATCTACACGGTAAGAAAGGCAACACAGGGGCTTGCAAATTTTATCCTCAAAGAGAATGCTGAAAAAAAAGGTGTGGCGGTCGCATTTGATTCCAGAAACATGTCTTTGGAGTTCGCACAGGAAGCAGCGCTCTGCCTTGCGGCAAATGGAATTAAAGCTTATGTTTTTTCATCACTTCGTCCGACACCGATGCTCTCGTTTGCACTTAGAACACTTGGATGTACGGCAGGGATCGTGATCACTGCAAGTCACAATCCACCGGAATATAATGGATACAAGGTGTACTGGGAGGACGGAGCTCAGATTACGTATCCAAAAGATGTGCAGATCATCGAAGAAGTCAATGCGGTAACAGATTATGCAGGTGCAAAGACGATGAGTAGAAAAGAAGCAGAGGCGGCAGGTTTGTATCAGGTAATCGGAGATGAGATAGATGATCAGTATATGAAAGCGTTGAAGTCTCTTGTCATCCATCCGGAGATTATCAGAGAAGAAGCGCAGAACCTGAAGATTGTTTATACGCCACTTCACGGAACCGGAAATATACCGGTACGCAGGATTCTAAAAGAGCTTGGTTTTGAAAATGTATACGTAGTAAAGAGCAGGAGCTTCCGGACGGGGATTTTCCGACGGTGTCTTATCCAAATCCCGAAGATAAAATGCGTTTTGTCTGGCATTAAAGCTTGCCAAAGAAAGGATAGCAGATATTGTACTGGCAACAGATCCGGATGCAGACCGGCTCGGAGTGTATGCAAAAAATACAAAGACAGGAGAATATCAGAGTTTTACCGGAAATATGTCGGGTATGCTGATTCTGGAATATATATTGTCACAGCGGAAAGAACAGGGAACTTTGCCCGAAAATGGTGCTGTAGTAACAACGATTGTTTCAGGCAAGATGTCAAAAGAGATTGCAAAGGACTATGGCATGACACTCATTGAGACGCTTACGGGATTCAAATACATTGGGGAGCAGATCAAGTTTTTTGAGCAGAAGCAAGATTATGAATATGTGTTTGGTTATGAGGAAAGCTATGGATGTCTTGTAGGAACACACGCAAGAGATAAGGATGCAGTTGCAGCAGTGATGGCGCTTTGTGAAGTGGCGGCGTACTGCAGACATCAGGGGATTACGCTTTGTGATCAGATGGAGAATCTTTTTCAAAAATATGGATATTACCAGGAAGGGCTTTGTACAGTGACGCTGAAAGGGCAGGAAGGTGCAAAGAAGATCCAGTCCATGATGGAACAAATTCGGGAAAATATACCGGAAAAGGTCGGCGGATTGAAGGTGATGAGGTTTCGAGACTACAGAGAAGATATCGTAAAGGATTGTGTGACAGGAGTACAGACAGTCACAGGGCTTCCGAGATCGAATGTGCTTTACTTTGAATTGGAGAATGAAGCATGGTGCTGTATCCGTCCGTCAGGGACAGAACCCAAAATCAAATTTTATATCGGTGTAAAAGGAACCAGTGATGCAGAGGCCGGAGAAAAGCGAAAGGTGCTGACAAAGGCAGTGGAGTCACTGGCAGAGTAAATGTATCAGGCAGAGAAATAGAAAAGCAGAGGGCACAGGAGGAATTATATATGGGATTTTCTGACAATTTTGCTGGGGTGCAGCTACCAGCGCTTATCAGATTGAGGGCGGTGTGAAAGGAACAGGCAAGGGAATGCATATTTGGGATGTGTATACAAAAGAATCCGGAAAGGTATATGGTGGGCATACGGGAGAGACCGCATGCGATCATTATCACCGTTTTCGCGAGGATGTACGAATTATGAAAGAAATCGGATTGAAGGCATACCGGTTTTCTATTGACTGGGCACGTGTTCTGCCCGAGGGGACAGGAAGAGTAAATGAGGAAGGAATACGGTTTTACAGCAATCTGATCGATGCTCTTATAGAGAATAATATTGAACCTTATATTACGTTGTATCACTGGGAACTGCCATATGAACTGTACAAAAAGGGCGGCTGGATGAACAGAGATATTGCGGAGTGGTTCGGAGAGTACGCCGGACTGGTGGCAGAGCGCTTCAGTGACAGAGTAACCCATTTCTTTACATTAAATGAACCCCAGTGTTTTGTAGGACTTGGTTTTCTGACGGGGGTACACGCGCCTGGATTGAAGTGCCCTGTACGGGATACCTTTGAAATGGCACATAATGCGCTGCGTGCGCACGGCAGAGCAGTTCAGATGTTAAGGCAGCACGCAAAACAGCCATTGACTATAGGTTATGCTCCGACCAGCGGCATCATTTATCCGGCTTCCGACCGTCCGGAGGATATTGAAGCTGCCAGAAAGAAATATTTCTCCATGCCGGAAGATGATTCGAACTGGACATGGAATGTGGCATGGTGGTCAGATCCGGTTCTTCTTGGAAAGTATCCGGAGGAGGGGCTGAAAAAACTATGAGAAATATCTTCCGAAGATCACGGAGGAGGATATGCGTCTTATTTCTGAGCCGATCGATGTGTACGGGCAGAATATTTATAATGGAAGAGCATTCCGCATGGGCGCAGATGGAAATCCTGAGGAGGTCGGGCGTGTGCCGGGAGCTGGTAAAACTGCGGTCAACTGGCCGGTAACACCGGAGTGTCTGTATTGGGGACCTAAATTTCTTTATGAGAGATATAAGAAACCTATATATATTACAGAGAACGGAATGGCATGTCATGATATTGTGTCATTGGATCAGAGAGTACATGATCCGAACAGGATTGATTTCCTTGCCAGATATCTGCATGAGTTGAAGCGCGCCGCAGAAGAGATTGATCTGCGCGGATATTTCCAGTGGTCGCTCATGGACAATTTTGAGTGGGAAAAAGGCTATGCGGAGCGGTTTGGTATCGTATATGTTGATTTTGAAACACAGGAGAGAATTTTAAAAGATTCAGCATACTGGTACAGGGACGTCATTCAAACAAATGGAAGGGATCTTTAAAAGAGGAGTGAGAGTATGAGCGTTTTAAAACTGAAGCCGAGCTGTAAGGATTATTTGTGGGGCGGACACAGGCTTGTGGAAGAATATGGAAAAGAGTATGACGGAGAAATACTTGCGGAGACATGGGAATTGTCCTGTCATCCGGACGGTCCTTCCACGATTGTAAATGGTGCATATGCAGGTAAAACATTGGAGGAGTACATAGAGGCGGAAGGGAAAGAAGTGTTAGGAACAAACTGCAGGAGGTTTCGTGATTTTCCAATTTTGACTAAATTTATTGATGCAAAGCAGGATTTATCTATCCAGGTTCATCCGGATAACAGATATGCCCTTAAAAATGAAGGGCAATATGGAAAAACAGAAATGTGGTATGTAGTAGATGCCGGAAAAGAAGCGTTTCTTTATTATGGATTTAAAAAAGAAGTCAGCAAAGAAGAATTTGCAAGAAGGATTCGGGAGGACACACTTTTGGAAGTGCTCAATGCAGTACCGGTACAAAAAGGAGATGTTTTGTTCATAGAGTCGGGTACGATTCATGCAATCGGAAAGGATATTCTGATTGCAGAGATTCAGCAGAATTCCAATGTAACTTATCGGGTTTATGATTACGGGAGAGTAGGAAAAGATGGGAAAAAGCGCGATTTGCATATAGAGAAGGCAATCGCTGTTACCAACCGGGTGCCTCTGATCAAAAGCAGGAGCAGTTATCCCCATGTGGCAGACTGCGATTATTTTACAGTAGACAAGTTGAATCTGGATGGCCGGATGATGTGCAGGGTGGAAGGCACTGTTTCAGAGGAATCTTTTGTCAGCATACTGATCCTTGACGGAGAGGGAGTTGTCTCATGTGGAAATAAAGTGTCTTATCAGAAAGGAGACAGTTTGTTTCTTCCTGCGGGAAGCGGAGCATATGTAATAGAAGGAAGCTGTGATGCGCTGATCACAACAATCCGTGCAAAGGCGGCACCGGTGCGGATAGGTATTGACATTGGCGGAACAGACACAAAAATCGGGCTTGTGGATGTGCACAACAAGCTGCTTGATTCTGTATGCATTCCGACAAAAGCAGAGCGTCCGGCAGATGAAGTAATCCGTACAGTGGCAGAAACCGCACTTTCTATTCTGGATAAGAACGGGATTGCCATGGAACAATGTGTTGGCGTTGGAATCGGTGTTCCCGGAACCGTAGACCGTAAGAAAGGAATCGTCCGCTATTCTAATAATATTCGTTGGGAAGACGTGCCGCTGGTAAAGGAGATGTCAACCTATCTTCCGATTCCGGTGGAAATTGCAAATGATGCGGATTGTGCAGCGTTAGGGGAGACAATAGCAGGAGCAGGAAAAGAGTGCAGTGATGTGGTTATGATCACACTGGGAACCGGTGTTGGAGGCGGAGTCGTTCTGGATGGCGAGATTTATGAGGGCAGAGGAATCGGAGGAAGTGAACTGGGTCATATGGTGATTGTGGAAAATGGAGAACCTTGTACCTGTGGGCGGCGAGGATGCCTGGAGGCATATGCATCCGCAACTGCACTGAAAAGAGAGGCAAAACGCGCGTCTAAAAAAGAGTTGATCCCATCAGAAATCTTTGCTCTGGCAAAGCAGGGAGATCCGGCCATGAAAGAAGTAGTAGAGATCTATATCCGCAGGCTTGGTCTTGGAATCGTAAATATTGTGAATATCTTTCGACCGCAGCTTGTGTTGCTGGGCGGAGGAATTTCCGGACAGGGAGAGTCTCTTCTTGTACCACTTCGCAGAATTTTAAGAGAAGAATGTTTTGGCGGAGAAAGGGGAGATGTTCCGGAGATTGAAGAGGCTGTGCTTGGAAATAATGCGGGTATAATAGGTGCGGCAGGCTTGCTGTAGGATCATTTTTAAGGGAAAGATATTTTGACGGGAAATATGTGAATGAGCGATCCGGATAAAATAGGAGAAAAGTTATGAAAAGAAAAATAGTTACGAAATTGATGGCAATCGTTTTGGCGGGAGTGCTTTTAACGGGATCCGTAACTCCTGGTTTTCATATGTCGCGTGTACAGGCGGCGGAAGATTTGTTCAATACAAGGTATGATTTTAATTTTGAGGATGGAATAGAAGGTTGGTACTATGGAGAAGGTTGGGAATATCAATATAATGGAGCCAAGCCAACGCTAGAGTCAGATACAGAAAACGGACGCATGAAGATAGCGGTTGATTTCAGTCAGGATGCAGACAAGAACTGGAGCAATATAGCAGCATGTTGGAAGAGCGAAGAGGGGATCGATCTGTCTGGTGTAACACAAATTTCTATGGATATTTGGTATGAGACAGAAAAACTGACAGAAGGAGAATTGAAGTTGGCGTTTTATTCCAATTGTGGAATTGATGTGAACACAAGTCTTATCGATGTACAGGAAGAGGAAGGAACAGGATTGACAAAGGCGAGGGCAGTGTTTGGCTTTCCTGCAATTGGATCTGATGCGGTGACGGATCTTGCAGTCAAGATTGTAGGATGCAATACCGGATATTCTGGAGCGGTATGGATTGATAATATTCAATTTGAGGCAAAGGACAGTGAAACAGGAGATGAGAGCGAACAGCCGGATACAAGTGTCGATTCCACACTTGCAGCCAACAGTGGGAATCCGGTAAGTTCAAATGGGAGTGCATTGACAGTGGTTAAAAAGGATGGAACATCAGAATCAGAAGAATATGCTTCATCGGTTTCAATTACAGATCCATCTGCAACAGGAGAGACAGTGGCACTTTATCAGTATCTTCAGGCAATGGGAAAGACAGACAGCATCATCTATGGGCACCAGAATGATACATGGCATAAGGCCGGAAGTGCAGAACTTTCTAATTCAGACACTTATGATGTAACAGGTGCATATGCAGGAATTGTAGGTATGGATACGTTATCGGTTACAGGAAACGAATACAGTGCTGAAAAGTACAACAGCGAGATGGCGGGAAAACCGGGATTTGAGGCGGTAGATACACAGGGGCAATCAATAGAAGAAGCCAACGTGGAGGCTGCGGCTAAGCTTGCAAATTACAACATTGCCAATGGATCAGTCATTACACTGTCCTCTCATACACCAAACTTTTCTCTGGTAAAAGAAAATCCAAATTATGATCCGCAGACAGATCCTTCCTATGCAAAATATGATTTTTCTGTATATACGCCGAATACACTGACCGGAGATACAATGAACCAAATTCTTCCGGGAGGAAAATATAATGAAATATTTAATGCATATCTTGATATGATCGCTGATTTTGCGGGCCGTGTAGATGGACCGGTAATGTTTCGACCGTTTCATGAGGCAACGGGCAGCTGGTTCTGGTGGGGCGCTGCGTTTTGTGATGCAGAAACATATAAGAGCGTATATAAATATACAGTAGAATATCTCAGAGATAAAAAAGAGGTACACAATTTTCTTTATCTGTACGGACCGGGGAGTGAGGCGGTTTCAGAAGAAGAGTATGGAATCCGTTATCCCGGCGATGAATATGTGGATGTAATCGGGTTCGATATGTATGATATGGATCCCGTGGATGATAAAGAAGAGGTGTGGTTTGGAAATTTAAGGAAGCAGCTTGAAATAGTACAAAATTTTGCTGATGAACATGGAAAGCTTATGGCAGTGACAGAAACAGGACTTGCATGCAGCAGTGCGGATCCCGGACATAATCAGACAGTTCTTCACGAGACAGGAAACAAAAATCTTAATTGGTATAATATGGTGCTGGATGTAGTGTCAGAAAGTAATGCATCTTATTTTCTTCTTTGGGCAAATTTTGGAAAAAAGGACGGGTATTATACACCATATGTAGATTCCGTGAACAATGACGGAACACTGCATGGTCACGAAACACTCGATGGGTTTATAAGCTTTTTTAATGATAATCGTTCAATTTTTGCATCGGATCAGAAAAATATTCTTGCCAATATTAATGCACCTGAGGTTCAGTCACCGGCAAAAGGAGTATACGGTTATATCACGGCTCCTGTGGCGGGAAGTCGTATACTGGAGCCAACGCAGCTTACTGCACAGGTAAATGGCAGTTCAGAAAATTCGCAGATTGCGTTTGTATTAAAAGGAGAGACAGAGCAGACGATTACTGCAGAACTGAAAGATGGTACAGCAGTGGCTCAGTTGACAGCAGAAACATTAAAGAGCCTGGGTGAGTCTGCAGAAGGTACGCTTGAACTGACAGCAGACGGACAAGTGATCGCATCTATAGGTGTACTCTATAATATTGCGATACCAGAAGAAGATCCATATGAAATTGATGGATTTGAAAATTACTATGGTGTGGACAGTATGCTTACAAATTACTGGGCAGTGAATAAAGATACCGGATGCACCATTAATCTGGCTTTGACAGCAGAAAAAGGCCAGGTATTTGACGGCAAGTATGCGATGAAGTTTGTATATAATGAGACATCGAACGGATGGGCGGGAGCTACGATTTCAAAGGAAGTTAACTGGTCTGACTGTGATGCACTTCAATTCTATACAATACCGGATGGAAAACATCAGAAAGTAGTTATCCAGCTGACGGCAAATGGTAAGGTATATGAAACATATTTGAACGAATATGAGGCTTATGCGGAAAATGATGGCACTGTTCCAATCAAAGTGACAATACCATTTACAGATTTTGTAGAGAGAGATACGCAGGGAAATCCGGCAGGAGGACTTGCACAGGATAAGACAAGCATTACATCCTTTGGACTGTGGGTAAATGCAATTCCCGGAACAGATGCAATCGGAGACGATGGTATGGTAACAGGAACGATCATTTATGATAAGATTACAGCAGTATCATCAGGCGTTACAGAGGCTATTTTTGAAAAAGCTGAATCAGGAGATTCGGAAGTGGAAAATCCGCAAACAGAGGATCCGGAAGCAAATAGTGATGAAAATGGAAGTCAGGAACAGAACAGTACGTCGGCTGCTGATCAGGATAATGGGAAACATCTAGACAAAACAAAACCGATTCAGACAGGAGATGATATCAATTATATTCCATATGCTGCGGCTTTGTTTGTGGCAGGAATTGCAGCTCTTGGAGCAGTGATATACAGAAAAAGAAAAACATGGATAAAAACTGAAAAATCCGGTCAAGAGAGCAGATTCACCTATGGCGCAGTGATATGCTCCTGACCGGGTCTTTTTTGTTATACGCAATCTGTATTTTTACCTGCATGATTTGCATAAGCAGAACTTCCGGAAATAAAATGTTCCTTTTGAATCAAAAAAAACCTCCGAATAGCTAAAGGTAATCCGCGTTTTTTGCATTCTATATAATAATTAATCCATATATCATCAGGGATTTGTGTTTATTTCAAAATAACAAGACTTGTTTTTATTTTAATTATCGAATAATATGGAATAAAAGATGGATATTAGAAAACTCTTATTTTTTTATTTTCAAGGAAGGTAGTTCTATGAAAAATTATTACCGCTATATTTTTGGGATTTTATCAATCATAATAGGAGCTTCGATATTGAGTAAGAAAATAAGTAAACATCCCCAAATAGAGACATATCACAAATGTACTAGATGCTCATCTTTTATCAGATACAGGTACTTTGTTGGAATACCATTCTGATAAAAAAGAAGCCATAGTACAAGTAGATGATACAAATAATCGATTTTTATACGATGAGGTTACTTTAATTCTCACAGGTCCTGCAGGTGAGTATAAAATTGATTCCTCAATGGTTGGTGAGAAAATCAAATTTTCTTATTTCCATAGTACACCAACTGATAAGCCGACATTAGAAATTTATTTAATTGACAAATTGGAAAAATAAATTGTATACCTATAAATGAGCAAATATTGAATTTTACACAAAACTGACTTTAAGTTTATTCAGGGGCAGATTGCCCCTGTTTTTTAAAACAACTCCATACTTCTCTCTAAAATCCCTCGCATATACGCAATGGCAATTCCATAATTCGTAATTGGAATGCCCTGTTCTCTGGCGCAATCTAATCGATACTGCATTTCTTTTTCTGTCAGCGTGCATCCACCGCAGTGGATGATTACCTGATAAGGAGACAGATCTGACGGAAAATCCGTTCCGCTTGTAAATGTAAACTGCAAATCTTTCTGTGTAAACTGTTTCAGCATCCGGGGCAGTTTGACAGTCCCGATATCTTCGCACTGCCGATGATGGGTGCAGCCTTCGCAGATCAGTACCCGGTCCTTGTCCTTCAGTGTGCCAAGTGTCTGTGCGCCTTTGGCAGCAAGTGCAAGATTTCCCTTATATCTGGCAAACAAGATGGAAAAAGAGGTCAGCGGTACCTCTTTTGGTACGATTTTGGCAACGGCATCAAAGACCTGACTGTCTGTGATGACAAGAGCCGGTGTTCTTCCAAGGTTTTAAGCGTTTCTGAAAGCTCACTGTCTCTCACTGCAATTGCGGTTGCTCCGTGATCGAGAATATCCCGGATGGTCTGCTGCTGAGGCAGGATCAGGCGGCCTTTCGGAGCAGCTTTGTCAATGGGAATGACCAGCACGACAAAGTCTCCGGGATGGATGAGATCTCCCACGATTTTTCGGGTTTTGGTGTCTGTCCGAGCTGTTTTGCAAGCAGTTCTTTTAGTTCGTGGATGTGTGTTCCCGCGGCAGCGCTGACATACAGGATCTGCTCCCGGGAAATTTCATCCGGAAGAACAGGAGAAGCTATGGTAAGATCCATTTTATTGACAGCGATCACAAAAGGAATCTGTTTTTGGCGGATTTGCTGTAAGATCCGGGTATCTTCTTCAGTTATGCCAAGCTGCCCGTCAATGACAAGCAGAGCAATATCTGTGGTATTTAAAATCTGTTGTGTTTTTTCGATACGCAGGGTTCCAAGCTCTCCGGTGTCATCCAGTCCCGGAGTATCGGTCAGAACAACAGGTCCCAGCGGAAGGAGCTCCATTGCTTTTTTAACCGGATCTGTGGTGGTTCCCTTAAAATCTGAAACAATGGATACCGGCTGTCCGGCGAGGGCATTGATCAGACTGGATTTTCCGGCATTTCTTTTTCCGAAGATCCCGATGTGGATACGTTCGGCAGAAGGGGTCTGGTTGAGTGTCATAAAGATGCTCCTTTCTGTTAGAAACGGAAATCCCGGCGATTGTTCTGTTCGATCAGGCGAAGATTCTCCAGAACCACAGCACGTCGCTTTTTCATTTGGGACGTTTCCGACTTCTTTCGCAATGAGACGGTCTCCGATGGCTTTTGTCTCCGGTGAAGCATAGTCCATCAGGTACTTCCTTGAGTGTCATAGTGCATTTGGATGGCAGCAGTTCTGGATCTGTCCGCTTTTACAAAGAGACATAAAACGGTCTCCGGTGCGGCCTTCCCGGTAGCAGGCGGTACAGAAGCTTGGAATGTAGTCCATCTCCATCAGCCAGCGTACGACTTCATCCAGTGTGCGGGTGTCACTGACGTCAAACTGTTCTGATTTTGCGTCATCCGGCTCCGGCTCACAGTAACCGCCAACGCTGGTACGGAGCCTCCGCTGATCTGGGAGACGCCAAGGTGCAGAACCCGTTCTCTGCATTTCTGACTTTCTCGGGTGGAGATGATCATACCGGTGTAAGGAACGGCAATGCGGATACATGCCACGATCTTTGCAAAGGTATCATCATCAATACCGTTGTCAAATTCATCGGCATTGATATCGTCCGCATGACGAAGCCTCGGCACGCTGATCGTGTGCGGACCAACGCCGAAAGCAGCTTCCAGATGCTCTGCATGCATCAGAAGTCCTGCAAATTCATAGCGGTATTTGTCCAGTCCGAATAAAACTCCGATTCCCACATCATCAACACCGCCTTCCATGGCGCGGTCCATTGCTTCGGTATGATAATTGTAGTCATGTTTCGGTCCGGTCGGATGGAGGGTCAGATAACTCTCCTTGTGATACGTCTCCTGAAACAGGATATAGGTGCCGATCCCGGCTTCTTTGAGCAGACGATAATTGTCCACAGTGGTTGCTGCGATATTGATGTTCACTCGTCGGATGGCGCCGTTTTTGTGTTTGATGCTGTAAATGGTGTTGATGCTGTCCAGATAGTACTCCATCGTGTTGCGTACGGGATCTTCTCCGGCTTCCAGCGCCAGACGTTTATGCCCCATATCCTGCAGTGCAATGACTTCTTTGCGGATCTCCTCCTGCGTCAGCTGTTTCCTTGCGATATGTTTGTTTTTCAGATGATACGGGCAGTAGGTACAGCCGTTTACGCAGTAGTTGGACAGATAGAGCGGTGCGAACATGACGATCCGGTTGCCGTAGAAATCTTTCTTAATCTGTTCTGCCAGTTTAAGATTTCCTGATTTTTTTCCTCCAGGTCACAGGCGAGCAGGACAGAAGCCTCTCTGTGGAAAGTCCTTTTCGTTTTTTCGCCTTTTCAATCAAGGCGTCAATCAAGGCAGTATTGTGCTTGTTTTCGTCTGCATAGGCGAGCGTCTCCAGGATTTCTTCGTGGTTGATAAAGTCCTCTGCGTGTTTTGAGTTTACATCATACATTGTTATATCCTCCATAGTATTATTTAGTAAGTATTATTTAATAAAGGTCATTTTTCTTCGGTTGTGTTTAAAGAATCGCCACGAGTGACTGTGATATGGCAGCCGACAGAATGTATGCGCTGTTCTAAGTCCTGTATGCATTCTGCCGCCTCGCCCCCGTACAGATTTTATTGTCATAGAGCGCGTAGTCTTTGCGGACGTTCCCAGGTGAAAGATTTGGCATCACTACATTCGCACCGGCAAGAATTCCCTGCTCCCTTCCGTCTGGTGCGATCGTACCAAGCGCGGTGGTGGCGGGCAGAAGGACTTTGGGAAGCAGCAGGCGGATAAGAGCGAGCAAGAAAAGCGTCAACTCTAAAGTACCTGCGCTTTCGCCGGAAAAAGGCGTGTCGTGGTGCGGGATAAAAGGCCCGATCCCTACCATGTGCGGGTTGAGCTCTTTCAGAAAAAGCATATCCTCTGCCAGATTTTCCGGAGTCTGGTAAGGAGAGCCGACCATGAATCCAGTACCGACCTGGTATCCGATTTTTTTTAAATTCCACAGGCACTGCTGCCGGTGCGCGGCGCTTAGAGACGCCGGATGAAGCCTGGCATAATGGGAAGCATTATAGGTCTCATGGCGCAAAAGATAACGATTGGCTCCAGCGTCAAAGAGTCTCTGATAGCTTTCAAGGGAACGTTCTCCGACAGACAAGGTAATGGCACAGTCAGGGAAAGAAGTATGGATCGACTTTACAATGTCTTCCAGGACAGGATCGGTATAGTACCCGTCCTCCCCGCCCTGGAGTACAAATGTACGGAATCCAAGCTCATAGCCTGCGCAACAGCAGGAGAGAATTTCTTCTTTTGTCAGGCGGTAACGGTTTACATGCGGATTACTTCTGCGTATGCCACAGTAGAGACAGTCATTTTTGCAGTAGTTAGTGAATTCAATCAGTCCGCGTATATAGATGTCGTCACCGTAATATTTTTCACGTGTCCGGAGTGCCAGCGAAAATAAATATTCGCTCACTTCGCTGTCTCGGCTCTGGATAAGCTGTACCCATTCTTCTTTTGAAAGGGCATGGGTGCAGGCAAGCTTGTCGATAAGTTTATTTAAGCTCTTCATGTGTACTCTCCGATTATGCGTTTGTTTTGGCGTAGATAGTTTTTGTGCTGATTCCGGGAAGCATACCCAGTTTTCCGGACAGGGCGCTGATAACGTCATTTGGGGCGTCAATGGCGACGCTGATAATAGAGATCCCCTTTTCCCGGTAGGGGATTCCCATTCTGCCGATAATGTAAGTGGCATATTGACTTAATAGGTGGTTCAACTCGTCTATATGGGTATTTGAATTGACGACGATCCCGATAAGGGCTATTCGTGTTTCCGTGGCAGACACCTCCTTGTAGTATGTGTTTAATCTGTCCAAAGGCTCCCAGTGTGAAATAGCTTTAGTGGCAGGTCTTTCCTGGAAAACAAAAAGACCTGCGCCTTTTAAGCGCAGGTATGACAAAAGCAGAGGGTAAACCCCTCCTTTTACTACCTTTTCATATATGCGCCTTCTTACTTAGGAAATTCCTTGTAATCAGAACGAAGCTAATGAAGAAATTATAGCATATTAGAGAAAAAATACACAATAGAGGAGGAAAAGTTCTGCACAACAAACACATGAATGTGTTTCCCTGCTAAGCCTATTGAATTTTAAAAATTTTTACAAATCCATAAGCTCATCCAGATGTTTTTCTGGATTTGTTCCAATTGCATAACGTTCGTTTCTTTTTATGCTTAACGGACGACGACCCACTTCTGATATCTTTAAGATATTCAATGCCAGTGATAACTTTCTATCATCCAGTGCCCCCGCACTGCTCTCTGGATCTTTTCTATATCTGTCGGAAGACTGCTGATAAAATATCTCTCATCCACTGCCTCTTTTCCATCCGCTTCTGTTATCGTATTCCGTGTCGGCACTATGCTCTTTAACCCGTCTACTTTTTCTTCCGGCTTAGCCACGAGATATCTTCTGTCTGCCAGTACTCCCGTTTCTCTATCTTTCCCCGTGGTTTTTCTATTTTTTTTGTATGCACATTTTTGCAGGAGTTCTTCATCCGAAAAATACCCTTTCACATCCTCCATCAGACTTCCTT
>ENA-OQJR01000270-OQJR01000270.1-human-gut-metagenome-genome-assembly--contig:-NODE-270-length-16520-cov-3.234917_pt1 | contig 16520 bp, 12 predicted proteins | sample MGYA00242614_ERZ504781 | MGnify/ENA primary metagenome ERZ504781 (study PRJEB26092, sample SAMD00036365) | human gut metagenome | host: Homo sapiens | study: EMG produced TPA metagenomics assembly of...
ACAAAGTGCAAAAAAATGTATATGTATTAAAGGAGAGTTATTTATGATTGTACCACGTTATTATGAGGATTTAAGCGTACTGCATGAAAATACAATGCCAGCCAGAGCCTATTTTATTCCGGCATCCAAAAGAATGGATAACCTGGTGGAGCACAGGGAAGAGTCAGACCGAATGCAGTTATTGAACGGAACTTGGAAGTTCCAGTATTTTAACAGTATCTATGATGTTCAGGAACCCTTCTTTGAGAAAGATTATGATACAGAAAATTTTGATGAGATTCAGGTTCCGAGTGTATGGCAGATGGCAGGATATGACACACATCAGTATACAAACATCAGGTATCCGTTCCCATTTGATCCACCGTATGTACCACAGGATATTCCATGTGGAACATATGCACATACCTTTGTCTATCACAAAGATGAAAATGCACCAAAAGCTTTCTTGAATTTTGAAGGAATAGACAGTTGCTTTTATGTATGGATCAATGGCTCTTATGTAGGGTATAGCCAGGTTTCTCATATGACCAGTGAGTTTGATATCACCGACCTCCTTCGGGACGGAGAGAACAGCATAGCGGTTCTGGTCATGAAGTGGTGTGATGGTTCCTATTTGGAAGATCAGGACAAATTCCGTATGAGTGGTATTTTCCGGGATGTGTACATTTTGAAACGCCCAAAACAGGCAATCAGTGATTATCATATTAAAACAAGAATTGAGGATATGCTTGCGAAAGTAGAAATTGAAATGAAATTCTACTCTCCGTTAAATGTAAAAATTTCGATTGAAGATAGAAACGGAGCAGTTGTAGCACTAGGAAGTATTGCTGAAGAAGGAACAGCTGTATTAGAAATCGCAAGTCCGGAACTTTGGAATACAGAAAATCCATATCTATATAAACTGATTCTTGAAACAGAGAATGAAGTAATTGTAGATCACATTGCATTAAGAAAGATAGAGATTAAAGACCAGGTTATTTATTTAAATGGACAGAAGATTAAATTCCGTGGTGTCAATCGACATGATTCTGATCCGGTTACTGGATTTACAATCAATCTGGAACAGATTACAACCGATCTTACGTTAATGAAGCAGCATAATTTTAATGCGATCCGTTCCAGCCACTATCCGAACGCACCATTTTTCTATGAAATGTGTGACAAGTATGGATTCATGGTAATAGATGAAGCAGATATTGAAGCTCATGGTCCATTTATGATCTACAGAAAAGAAGACACCGATTACAATCGGTTCAAACGATGGAATGAGAAGATTGCAGATGATCCGGTATGGGAAGAGGCAATCGTTGATCGCGTAAAACTCATGGTGGAACGTGACAAAAACCGTTTCTGTATTGTCATGTGGTCAATGGGAAATGAGAGTGCTTATGGCTGCAACTTTGAAAAAGCACTGGAATGGACAAAGAATTTTGATCCAGACCGTATCACACAATATGAGAGTGCAAGATACCGTAATTATGATGAAACATATGATTATAGCAATCTGGATGTGTACAGCCGGATGTACCCAGCGCTTTCCGAAATTCAGGAATATCTGGATAAAGATGGAAGCAAACCCTTCCTTTTGGTAGAGTACTGTCACAGTATGGGAAACGGACCTGGAGATTTTGAAGATTACTTCCAGATGATTCAGGATAATGATAAAATGTGCGGCGGCTTTGTCTGGGAATGGTGTGACCATGCGATTGCTCATGGAACTGCTGAGAATGGAAAGACTATATATGCTTATGGGGGCGACCATGGCGAAGAAATTCATGATGGCAACTTCTGTATGGATGGATTAGTATATCCGGACAGAACGGTACATACAGGACTTTTGGAATACAAGAATGTTTATCGCCCGGCAAGGGTTATTTCCTATGACAAAGAAAGCGGAGAACTGGTGCTTCATAACTACATGGATTTTGATGACTTGAAAGATTATGTGAAGATCAGTTATGAACTGACGCAGGACGGGCTTGTAATCAGCAAAGGTAAACTCCCAGAAGTTTCAGCAGCACCACACAGTGAAGGAAAATAAACCTTAAAATCAATGTGCCAGAGAGTGGAAAATGTTATTTAAAATTTATTTACCATCTGAAAAAGGAATTGCCACTGTTGGATGAAGACCATATCCTTGGATTTGATGAGATCGAAGTAAGCCAGAAGGATGCCAAATGCCAGTTAGCAGAAAAATGGGTTGAAAAAACAGTGACGGATTCTGAATTACAGGTGAGTGAAGATGATACACAGATTCATATCAAAGGTCGTGAATTCGCATATACAATCGACCGACGGACTGCACTTTTTACAGAGATGAAATTTGCAGGTCGGGAATATCTGAACCACCCGATGGAATTAAATATCTGGAGGGCACCAACAGATAATGATATGTACATCAAGTCTGAATGGAAGAAAGCCCATTATGATAAAGCTTATACAAGAGCTTACACGACAGAGGTCGTGCAGGGAAAGCATGGTGTGAAAATTACAAGCCATGCATCCGTTGTGGCAGAGACAGTACAGAAGATTCTTGATGTGACGATCACATGGAAAATAGAAGCTGCTGGAAAGATTGATGCAGATATTGCAGTAACAAAAGATGATGAATTTCCGGACCTGCCAAGATTTGGTGTGAGGATGTTCCTGGATAAAAAACTTTCAGCTGCACGATACTTTGGAATGGGACCACAGGAAAGCTATTGTGACAAACATCAGGCTGCGAGCCACGGTTTGTATCATGCAAATGTAGATGATTTGCATGAGGATTATATTCGCCCACAGGAAAATGGAAGCCATTATGATTGTGAATATGTAGAGCTTAACAACAGCCGATATGGAATTGTGGCATCCGCAGAAAAGGCATTTTCATTCAATGCTTCTTATTATACACAGGAAGAACTTGAGAAGAAAACGCATAATTATGAATTAATAGAATCAGATAGTGTAGTATTCTGTGTTGACTACGCATTAAATGGCATTGGTTCTAATAGTTGTGGTCCAGTTGATTGGATCAGTACCGATTTGATGATGTATTATCGGTTCCAGTTTACGCTGATACCGTATGTAAAGGGATAATAAAGTTTCATGTAACTCGTAAACAAAGAAGGATAGTCTGATTGCAATGTAAAGTCCGGATATACAGAGCAATCAGACAAAAACAGAGTAAAAAAATATAATTAGACATCATACGGTTAGACATATTGAGATTCTAAGTGCGATGAAGATGAGGAGCAAAGAAATTCGATGGAAGAAAAAAGTATTTGAAATGGTATAACAAAATTGGATATGGATCAGGTGATATTGCAGGTAATGTAGTCTATGCCTTCCTGACATCTTTCATGATGGTCTATCTGACGGACTCAGTAGGACTTGCTGCAGGTGTCGTAGGTACCCTGATTGCCGTATCAAAACTATTTGATGGTTTTACGGATATATTTTTTGGATCAATGATTGACAAAACACACAGTAAAATGGGAAAAGCGAAGCCATGGATGCTATACGGATACATTGGTTGTGCCATTACGCTGGTCTGCTGCTTTGCAATACCAGTCAGCTTTGGAACAACGGCTAAATACGCATGGTTCTTTATCTCTTATACACTGTTAAATGGTGTGTTTTATACAGCAAACAATATTGCTTACTCAGCACTTACGTCACTGATTACAAAGAACAGCAAAGAGCGTGTGCAGATGGGATCTTACCGTTTTATTTTTGCATTTTCAACAAGTCTTCTGATTCAGGCGATTACAGTTGGATTTGTAGATAAATGTGGTGGAGATGCTGCGGCATGGAGAACGGTTGCTATTATCTATGCAATCATTGGTCTTGTCATAAATACGATTTCAGCACTTTCTGTTAAGGAACTTCCTGAGGAAGAACTTAACGAAGGAGAAGTAAAGGATGATAATGAAAAGTATGGAATGGTACAGGCATTCAAGCTTCTTGTTAAAAACAAATATTACATGATGATTTGTGGAACATATATTTTACAGCAGTTATATGGTGCCATGATTGGAGCTGGCATTTATTACATGACATGGGTACTGAAAAATAAGAATTTGTTTGGACAATTTGCATGGGCAGTTAATATTCCACTGATCATTGCCTTAATTTTTACACCAACCTTAGTTGGTAAGTGGAAAGGTATGTACAAACTGAACTTAAGAGGTTATGTTTTAGCAGTCATTGGTAGAGCACTTGTTGTTATTGCTGGATATATGGGCAGTGTTCCGCTGATGATGGCGTTTACAGCTCTTGCAGCCCTAGGTCAGGGACCATGGCAGGGAGATATGAATGCAGTTATCGCATCCTGCTCTGAATACACTTATCTTACACAGGGAAAGAGAATTGACGGAACGATGTACTCTTGTACTTCTCTTGGCGTAAAAATCGGTGGAGGTATTGGAACCGCTGTTGTTGGATGGATGCTTGAGTTCAGTGGATATGTCGGAACAAATGCAACTCAGCCGCAGTCTGCACTTGATATGATGCAGTTTATGTATCTTTGGCTTCCGTTAATCTTTGATGTATTGATTATGTTTGTACTTTCAAGAATGAATGTAGAAGATGCAAATAAAAAACTGAAAGCAGAAAAAGAAATTGCTGCAGATGAAGTAACAGATGCATCGGACATAAATTAGAATTGACAGGAGAAAGCGTTGTCTGGTCATTGCTCGATGAGACAGTGCTTTTTTCTATATATAAAGTGATTGAACTGTATTTTGAAAATAAAAAAGGACCACTTCATTTTTGTGAAATGGCCTTAAGAAAATATTCAGTTTTCACAAAATAGTCCTTTTAGTATTTATACATGGTAAGGATGCTCAAAATATTCAGTGTAGAATACTAAAAGGTCATTCAGATATTTTTTAGGTTGCTCATTTGCAATTCCTCCTTTCCTTATTTACAAGTTGATTATAAGATAGGTGTAAAAGGATTGCTTGCCAAATCGAAAGAAGATATAGACAAATGTTGCAAAGGGGAGTATTTCATGCAGTTAAAATATGTTGACACAAAAGAGGAGATCATAGCAATAAATAGGAAGTCAAAACATATTGAACCACATCTTCATAATGCACTGGAGATCGTTTGTGTAACAAGTGGAGCATTAGAATTTGGTGTCGGACAGGAACTATACCATATGGAAAAAGGAGATATAGGCTTTGTATTTCCAGATGTTATTCATCACTATCAGGTACTGACACCCGGTGTAAATAAAGCGACTTATCTGATTGCATCGCCATTTACGATAGCCAAATTTGCAGATATCATGCAATCCATGGCTCCTGAATACCCAATCATCAAAGAGGAAAAGGTTGAACCGGAGGTATATAGGGTTATAAATGCAATTTTAGAGACAGAACAGTCGGATATTACTGTTGCACAGGCATATCTTCAAATTGTGTTGGCACGCTGCATAGGAAAATTAAATTTGGTAGAAAAGAGTAATGTGGGGAGCAACGATCTTATTTACCAGACAGTTTCCTATATATCAGCAAATTTTAAGAAGAAGTTTTCTCTGGAAGAGATGGCAAAAGATCTGGGGGTGAGCAAATATGTTTTATCCAGACTCTTTTCCAAAACATTCCATAGAAACTTTAATCAATATCTTAACGATGCAAGGCTGAACTATGCATGCCATCGTTTGGAAAATACGAGTGATTCTATTACAAACATTTGTCTGGATAGTGGATTTGAAAGTCAGAGAACATTTAACCGAGTATTTAAAGAAAGATATAAAATATCACCGAGTGACTACCGGAGTACATGTCTGAAAGATATGTTGTCATAACATATAGATTAATAAATTCAATAAAAATCTGATTATCAGTCTGAAATAAGTATCTCTGGGTGTTATTTATAATATGGGGTAGTGGTTAATTATTATGTCATGTATGAATGGAGAAGAAACAAACGGAGAACTGCTTCAGAAAAAGAAGTAGACAAACTGTAAATAAAGAAGTTAAGAGAGGCTGTTACTTTAGAAACTATTTAAAGAAGTAATAGAAGTCGGGGAAGCGTTAGAAAAGATACAAGAAACATAAATCAATATTGTTCGTTCTATTTTCAGTAACATATTTCGCAATGCGAAAAATAAGTTGCTGAACAGTCATTGCCTATATTATAATGAAGCTATAGCACCCTGTTAAATAATACATTTGAGAAAGTTCAACTTTCACGCTTTGTTGAGCCAGATCAATATACATTATTTACGAGGAGTGCTACAGGTACAATAAAAAACGGACAAGAGGCAGACTGATATGGAAAATAAACTGGAACATTTAAAAGAATATCTGAAGGGACTTGGCAGTGTAGCAGTTGCTTTCTCAAGTGGAGTGGATTCTACATTCTTATTAAAAGTAGCTCATGATGTGCTGGGTGATAAGGCGATTGCGATTACAGCTCAATCCTGTTCTTTCCCGAAAAGAGAGCTGAATGAAGCGAAGGCATTCTGCGAGAAAGAGGGGATTCAGCATGTGATCTGCCAGTCTGAGGAATTGGAGATTGAAGGATTTTCAAAGAATCCTCGAACAGATGTTATTTATGTAAAAAAGAACTGTTTGAGAAGATTGGCGATATTGCAAAAAAGAATGGGATTGAATATATTGCAGAGGGATCAAATATGGATGATAACGGCGATTACAGACCAGGTCTGATCGCCGTAAAAGAACTTGGAGTTAAGAGCCCGCTGCGTGAGGCGAAGCTGACGAAAGCGGAGATCAGAGAATACTCAAAGGAACTGGGGCTTCCGACTTGGGACAAACAGTCATTTGCCTGTCTGTCCTCCAGGTTTGTCTATGGAGAGACCATCAGTGAGGAAAAGCTTGGAATGGTTGAGAAAGCAGAGCAGCTTTTACTTGACTATGGATTCCATCAGGTACGTGTCCGTATTCACGGTTCACTTGCAAGAATTGAGATCATGCCGGAGGAATTTCCGAAACTTCTGGAAAAAAATGTCCGAGAGGATATTGCAAAGAAATTTAAGGAGTATGGATTCACTTATGTGACCATGGATATTCTGGGATATCGTATGGGAAGTATGAACGAAACACTTGGCGAAAATGATAAAACGACTGCAGATAGCAGCCTTAAGGGTAAAAACGAATGACAGTAAAAGAGAGAATAGCAGCACTTCGTGCACGCATGAAAGAAACAGGAATTGATGCATATCTGATTCCTACAGATGATTTTCATGGTTCAGAATATGTAGGTGAATATTTCAAATGCAGAAAATATATCACAGGATTTACCGGTTCTGCAGGCACTGCGGTGATCATGCAGGATATGGCAGGATTATGGACGGATGGACGTTATTTTATCCAGGCTGCAGATCAGCTGGAGGGAACAGGAATTACTTTATTTAAAATGGGTGAACCGGAAGTTCCCACAGTTCATGAATTTCTGAAAAAAATCTGACACAGGGAAGGTGTCTGGGATTTGACGGACGTACTGTCAGTGCAAAAGAGGCAGCAGAATTGGAGAAAATGCTGGATGAAAACGGTGTGTCTCTCAGTGTTGATCACGATCTGGCAGGCGATATATGGGAAAACCGTCCGGTACTTTCCTGTGAACCGGTTACAGAGCTGGATATAAAATGGGCAGGAGAATCCAGAGCTGATAAATGCGCAAGAATCCGCAAAGCAATGGAGAAGAAGGGTGCAGATTTATTTGTACTGACTTCTCTGGATGATATTGCCTGGCTGTTAAATATACGTGGGGGAGATATCCACTGTTGTCCGGTGGTTCTTTCTTATCTTGTAATGACAAAAACAGAGATCAGACTTTTTGCAAATGAGAAAGCCTTTCAGACAGACGTACTGGAAGCGCTGGAAAAAGATGGTGTGACCCTTTTTCCCTATGACAGTATCTATGAGTATGTGAAAATATTTAAAAAGGACAAAAAAGTTCTTCTCTGCAAAAAGAAAGTCAACAGTCGTCTGGTTAGCAATATTCCGGCAGACACCCGGATTCTGGATGAAGAAAATCTTACACTTCTTCCCAAGGCAACGAAGAATCCTGTTGAGGTGGAAAATGAACGCATTGCGCATATCAGAGACGGAGTTGCAGTTACAAAGTTCATATACTGGTTAAAGAAGAATGTTGGAAGGATTCCAATCACAGAATTAAGTGCAGCAGAAAAGCTGTATGAATTCCGTTCGGAACAGGAGGATTTCATAGATAACAGTTTTGATCCGATTATTGCCTATGGAAAGCATGCTGCTATTGTACATTATTTTGCAACACCCGAAACGGATATTCCTCTGGAACCATCCGGCTTTCTTCTGGCAGATACAGGAGGACATTATAAAGAGGGAACTACTGATATTACCCGTACTGTTGTCATGGGGCCGACTACTGAGGAAGAGAAAAAGTACTTCACAGCAGTTTTGCGGGGAACTCTGAATCTGGGAGCTGCCAGATTTCTTCATGGCTGTACCGGTGTAAACCTGGATATTCTGGCGAGACAGCCGTTGTGGGAAATGGGAGAGGATTTTAAACATGGAACCGGTCATGGAGTAGGATATCTTCTGAATGTCCATGAAGGACCCAATAGCTTCCGATGGAAAATTGTTCCGGGTGGAAATGCAGTGCTGGAGGAGGGAATGATCACCTCTGATGAGCCGGGATATTACAGAGAGGATGAATTTGGAATCCGTCATGAAAATCTGATGGTCTGTAAAAAAGCTGAAAAAACAGAGTATGGTCAGTTTATGTGCTTTGAATTTCTGACTATGGTACCTTTTGACCTGGATGGAGTGGTGTCGGAACTGATGAGTGTCCGGGAACGTAACCTTCTCAATGATTACCATGCGCAGGTATATGAGAAGATTTCTCCGTATTTGAACGAAGAAGAAAAAGAATGGCTGAAAGATGCTACCCGGGCAATCTGATAAAAATAAAAAACATTTTACAAAATCAAAAAGAGGAACAGCCGTGATGGACAGCTGTTCCTTTTTGATTTATTATCTGGCTTGTTTTATTCAGAAACTTTTGCAAACTGGCTGTTATATAAAGTATGGTAAAATCCACCTTTTGCAATCAGCTCATCATGAGTACCCTGCTCAATGATACTTCCGTCTTTCATAACAAGAATCAGATCTGCATTTCGGATGGTTGAAAGCCTGTGAGCTACGATAAAGCTTGTTCTTCCCTCCATCATTCGTTCAAACGCTTCCTGAATTTGTAATTCTGTTCGTGTATCAATACTGGAAGTGGCTTCATCCAGGATCAGCATCGGAGGCAGACAGAGCATAACTCGTGTGATACACAGCAGCTGTTTCTGTCCCTGGCTTAAGCTGTCTTCGTTGAGCATGGTGTCCAGTCCTTTAGGAAGCCTCCGGATAAATTCCCAACTGTGGGTAAGCTTGGCTGCTTCGATGATTTCAGTATCTGTAGCTTCCGGTTTTCCAATCGAGATATTGTCGCGGACTAGTTCCGTTTTTGATCCATGTTTCCTGAAGCACCATACCATAGCTGCTTCTGAGAGAATGGCGGGTAATGTCTCTGATCGGTTTGCCGTCAACGGAAATAGATCCGGAATTTACATCATAGAATCTCATCAGAAGGTTGATAAAGGTTGACTTACCGCATCCGGTAGGTCCTACAATGGCAACGCGCATACCTGGTTTTACATGGAGATTAAAGTCCTCAATCAGTTTCTTTGATTCATCATAATGGAAGCACACATTCTTAATATCTACTTCACCCTTTACATCTTTCAGTGTCTCAGAAACCTCTGCAACTTCCGGTTCCTCCTCCAGCAGATCGAAGATTCTGCCTGCACAGGCAAGAGCATTCTGAAGTTCTGTAACAACGGAACTGATATCATTGAATGGTTTCATATACTGGTTGGCATAGGAGAGAAGTACGGAAAGTCCTCCGACTGTCAGTCTGCCTCCAGGGATAATGAATGCACCCACCAGTGCAACACAGGCATAAATAACATTATTGACAAAACGGGTGGAAGGGTTTGTCAGGCTGCTGTAAAAAACAGCCTTCAGACTGCATTCCTGTAATTCTTTGTTAACCTTTGCAAAGCGTTCAGAAGATTTTTCCTCATATCCAAAAGCCTGAACAACCTTCTGGTTTCCAATCATCTCTTCAATGAGAGCAGTCTGACGCCCTCTGGTATCGCTTTGCTTCCGGAACATCTGGAAGGTATGGGAAGAAATAAATTTGGCCACCAAAAAGCTTACGGGAGTCAAGACAATGACCATCAATGTAATCCAGAAGTTTTTGGAGAACATGAAGATCAGTGTTCCGATGATCGTTACGATTCCGGAAAAAAGCTGGGTAAATCCAAGCAGCATACCATCGGATAGAATATCTGTATCTGCGATAATACGGCTGATGATATCTCCGGTACTGTGTCCGTCAAGGTAAGAGAGGGGAAGTACCTGAATGTGTCGGATGGCTTTGGCACGTATATCCTTTACTGTCTGGTAGGTCATGCGGTTATTGATCACATTCATAAGCCACGTGGCAGCAGAAGAGAGGATGACCATTACAAGGATACGTGACAGGTAATACCACATCATTTCGAAGTTTACCTGATGTTGGGCAATGACCTGATCAATGGCATTTCCGAACAGGATTGGGACATACAGCTGAAGGATAACGGAAACTGCTGCCAGTATGATACTGAAGATCAGCAGAAAACGGTATCTTCCGATGAAACGCAGTACTTTAAAAAAAGTTTCGCTGCTTTTGCTTTTAGCAGGATCTTTTATTGTTGATCTGCTCATACAGTCACCTCCTTCATTATATTACCTGCAGATACAGAGGAGTATCTGGCTCTTTCTTCCGGAAACTGAGAGAAGTAGATTTCCCGGTAAGTATCACAGGTACGCAGCAGTTCAGCATGAGTACCCTTACCTGCCAGAGTACCGTTATCAAGGACAAGGATCAAGTCTGCCTGCTGAATGCTGGAGGAACGCTGGGATACCAGAAATGTAGTTACTTTCCAGTCAAGTCTGTTGAGAGACTTACGCAGTGCTGCATCAGTGGCAAAGTCCAGGGCACTGGCACTGTCATCCAGAATCAGGATTTCAGGTTTTTTTACCAGGGCACGGGCAATGGTAAGTCTTTGTTTCTGGCCGCCGGAAAGGTTTTTACCGTTCTGTTCCAGCATAAAATCAAGCTGTCCCGGTTTACCCTCTACTACCTCTTTTCCCTGTGCTGTGGTAAGTGCCTGCCATAGATCCTCGTCAGAGGCATCTTCCCGGCCCCATTTCAGATTGTCTCGGATAGAGCCTTTGAAAAGAGCTGCCTTCTGTGGAACAACGCCGATTCTGGAGCGGAGATCACTTCTGGTGTAATTTTCAATATTCTGACCATCCAGCAGAACAGTTCCTTTGCTGGCATCATAGAATCTGGAGATCAGATTTACCAGAGTGGTTTTTCCGCTTCCTGTACCACCGATAATACCTACGGTCTGTCCCTTTTTTACAGAAAAACTGATATGGGAAAGACTGGGGGCACCGGCTTTGCTGTACTCAAAGGTTACGTCATTGAATACGATGGCATTTTCAGAAAGTGATGCATCAGCAGTTGCTGTTGCAAGGTCCTTCGATATCTGAGCAGAATATGTGGAGGAAGAGGGGTAATCCATAGTAGATTTCACTTTCAGGATATCTGCCACACGTCCTGCGCTGGCTGCAGATTTGTTCAGGGTGATGATCAGGGAGGCAAGCTTGATCAGTTCCACGATCATCTGAGCCATATAGTTATAAAGGGCAACAACCTGTCCCTGCTGCATACCGCCAAGATTTACTTCTACTCCTGCTTTCTGGATCAGAATAACAGTAGCAATATTGATCAGTACATAAGTGACCGGATTTAACAAAGCGGAAAGCTTTCCTACAAAGAGATTTAACTTTGTCAGCTCCTGATTGCGGGTATCAAATTCTGCAACTGCCTCTTTTTCGCGGCAGAATGCACGGATAACGCGGACGCCTGTAAGGTTTTCTCTGGTCAGTCCGGTTACTGTGTCCAGTTTTCCCTGTACCTTTTTAAACAGAGGAATACTGAAAAACATAATGACAAAGACAACCAGAAACAGAAACGGGATCGCAACAGCAAAAACCAGAGCACATTTAAAATCAATGGTAAATGCCATGACCATGGATCCAAGTACGATAAACGGACTTCGAAGAAGAAGACGAAGCCCCATGTTCAGTCCGTTCTGGACCTGATTGATATCGTCGGTAAGTCTTGTGATCAGGGTGTCTGTTCCCAGGGTATCCAGCTCTGTAAAAGACAGATGCTGTACATGGTCATAAACTGCCTGTCTTAATTTAGTGGCAAAGCCCACGCTGGCTTTGGCTGCAAAGAACTGAGCTGTAATGCTGCTGGCAAGACCAAGAGCTGCCATTAAAATAAGAATAAAAAATCTCTGGACAATGTATTTGTTGTCATGGTTTGCAATACCTACATCAATGATCTGTGCAATGACGATAGGCACGATCAGGTCAAATACAACCTCCAGAAATTTAAAAAATGGCGCCAGGATGCTTTCTTTTTTGTAGTTTTTTAAATAAACTGCCAATGAACGCATTTTAAAAATTCCTTCCTTTCGTAAAAAATCTTTCCTATATTATTTCTTCCTTTTTTTGAAAAATAATACATTCAAAAGTGTATCATTTGAGACTTTTTTGTCAAGAAGAATGTGCAAAAACAGCTGAACTTTGGAGAAAATTCGTTACTGTTCACTCCGTTCACAGTAACTTAGCCAAAATTCATTCCAGATTGCCTGCGGCAATGGAATTTTGGCTTGTATGTCTCGGGATTTTGGCATATTCATGCCAAAACACCTCGCAGAATAGTGGTGTGTGAACAGTAACGAAAATTCAACTTGACTTCCCAAAAAGATATTATTAAAATATTCCGTGGCACTATTTGTGCACTGACAATTGATAAATTATTATTACCATAATGAGGAAGAGACAGACTATGGAGATTATTGAGACATTTGGTCATTATGTGGAAAATCTGACGGATAAAAAGCCTCAGTCAGCCCGCCGGCTGTTAAAAACCGGTTGGGGGGCGCAGAATCTGAAGTTCCGTTACATGCAGGACAAGAGACTGATGCCTGCAGACAGGCATCTTGCAAACCTGATGATGGATACCATGCTGTGGCCCCTTCAGAAACCGGAAGATTCTGTTATTGTAAGTATTTTTACACCCTGCGAAATGATGCAGGAGGTGGGATTACATCCCTATAATGTAGAAGGATTTTCCTGCTATCTTTCTGCAAGCAAAGCAGAGAGGGCATTTTTGCAGCAGGCAGAGAATCAGGGAATTGCAGAGACACTGTGCAGTTATCACAAGACATTTCTTGGTGCAGCGCAGAAAGGACTTCTGCCAAAGCCTAAATGTATTGTTTATACCAACCTGACCTGCGATGCTAACCTGCTCACCTTCCGTACCCTGGCAGATTTTTACCAGGTACCTGTATTTGCCATTGATGTACCATGGAATCAGACCACAGAGAATGTACAGTATGTGGCAGATCAGTTAAAGGATTTAAAAATATTTCTGGAAAAAAATACAGGAAAAACAATCTCTGAGGACAGATTAAAGGAACGTCTTGCCTGCAGTAAGCGGACTCTGGAGAATTACAAAAAATATCAGCAGATGCGTGCAGACAGATATGTGCCCTCTGATCTGGTCACACCCTTGTATGCAGGAATGACAAACAATATCCTTCTGGGAACAGCAGAAGAAGAGAAGTATACACAGATGCTTCTTGAAGATATTAAGAAAGCACCGGCAGCGAAAGGGAAGCACATTTACTGGATGCATACCATTCCATTCTGGTCGGATGCAGTGCGCCAGGAGCTTTGCTTCAGTGAGAAAGCCCAGATCGTAGGATGTGAACTTGCAGAAACCTGTGAGCCGGATTTTGATCCTGAGAACCCCTTTGAAGCAATGGCAGAAAGAATGGTATATCATTCACTGAACGGAAGTGCCCTTAGAAGGATTGAAGCCGGTATCCGCCATGCGAAACAGGCAGGAGCAGACGGTGCTGTGTGGTTTGGACATTGGGGATGTAAACATACGCTTGGTGCGGCACAGCTTGCAAAGAAGAAGTTCGAGGAAGCCGGTCTGCCCCTTTTGATCCTGGACGGTGACGGGTGTGATCGAAGCCATGGAGGAGAAGGACAGACTTCCACCAGGCTGGGAGCTTTTCTGGAAATGCTGGGAGGTGCTGAGAATGAATAAAACTTACTATGTCTGTAAATATACCCCAATTGAACTTCTGGAATCTCTTGGCGGGGAATGTGAGAACTTTAATCATATGCCGGAGGGATTTGACCTGGCCGATCAGGTTTCACATCCCAATATCTGCGGTTTTGGAAAAACACTTCTGGAAGGAGTCATGGAGGGGAAAATCAAGGAACTTGTCCTGGTGAGCTGCTGTGATACTATCCGGAGTGTCTATGACATTCTGCTTGAAAGCGGCAAGCTGGATTTTCTCTATATTTTGGATGTGCTTCACTGTGACAGTGCCTGTAGCAGAGAGCGTATGGCTGTACAGTTAAAAGGGCTGGCGAAGGCTTATGCACAGTACAAAGGCACAGAGTTTGATGCCGGAAAATTCCGGGCTGCTTTCCATGCACAGGAGAAAATCACAAAGTCCCATATTGCAGTGCTTGGCGCCAGAATGGGGCAGGAATTATTTGAAATGACCAGCAAAGCTATGCCTCTTCCTGTAGAGAATGATACCTGCGTGCATAACCGTTCTGTGGGAAATATACTTCCACCGGAGGGTGCTTCTTTTGATGAGCTGATGGACTGGTATGCAGGTGAGATTCTGGGGCAGATTCCATGTATGCGTATGATGGACCCGACAGGTCGTAAGAAGCTTTATAATGATCCGTCTGTTGCGGGGATTATTTATCATACAGTGAAGTTTTGTGATTTTTACAGCTTCGAATATGCTGAGATCAAGAATCATACAGATGTACCTCTTTTAAAAATCGAATCAGATTATACTATTCAGAGCAGCGGTCAGCTTCTTACCAGACTGGAAGCTTTTGCAGAGAGCATTCAGCCTGAAACACTGGAGCAGACCATAGATGGAGACACAAAAGGAGAGAGAAAAATGGGAAAAGGTTATTTCGCAGGGATTGACAGTGGTTCTACCAGTACAGATGTGGTGATTTTAAATAAAGATCATGAGATTGTGACCAGCATTATCTTGCCTACAGGAGCAGGAGCTGCTATCGGAGCAGACCGTGCCCTTGCAGAGGCATTGAAGGAGGCCGGATTGCAGAGAGAAGATATTGATGCGCTGGTTACTACTGGATACGGACGTACAGCTATTAAAAATGGTGATAAGAGTATCACAGAGATCACCTGTCATGCAAGAGGTGCGCATTTCCTGAATCCGGAAGTCCGTACTGTTATTGATATTGGCGGACAGGACAGCAAGGTGATCCGACTGGATGAGAACGGTGCAGTTGCAAATTTTGTTATGAATGACAAATGTGCGGCAGGAACCGGACGATTTCTGGAAATGATGGCACGTACCATGGAAATGAATCTGGATCAGATGAGCGAATGTGGGCTGGAATTCAAAGAAGATATTACAATTTCCAGTATGTGTACAGTATTTGCAGAATCAGAAGTTGTATCCCTGATCGCCCAGAATAAGGCAACAGATGATATTGTCCATGGCCTGAATAAGGCGGTTGCCGTAAAGACTGCCGCCCTTACCAGACGTGTGGGCGGTGAGGAGAAATATATGATGACCGGTGGTGTTTCTAAGAATAAGGGCCTGGTAAAGACACTGGAAGAGAAGCTTGGAACAAAGCTGGTGATCAGTGACAAGGCTCAGCTTTGCGGTGCACTTGGCGCAGCACTGTTTGCGGCTGATATGGCTGATGTATAAAAATTATTTAAATATCCAGGGATTTTACAAGGTGGAAATCTCTGGAATTTTTATACTTTTTTTATAAAAGTTTAATTTTCTATTGACGAGTTCAAATTTAAGAGCTATAGTATACCACAGTAACAGCAAATTAACGAGGTGAAGTTTGCAGGAAAGAGGAAGCCACACAAAAGGCTATACCCGCCGAAGGAGTAAAACTCTCAGGTTCCCTGGATGCAGGGAAGAACTGCAAATGGATCGTTTCTCTGGAGACACCCGTTAGATCGGGGGCCGAAGGTGCAAATAACACGAATTATCAATAGCTGCCCACAAATGGTTATCTGATTCGTGTCTTGAATCTCTCAGGCAAAAGGACAGAGGATGCTTTATCATCCCCGCTGATTCATATGAACTATATGAACAGTATTTTCTGAACTTCTGATTTTTGAAACGGTCTGTTATTACTTTGTTTCCCAGCTGTACAATATATTACACTTTTTTAAAAGAAAAAGGAGATTTATTATTATGTGGGAAGCGATCAATTCTTTTTTGACAACAGTAGACAATCTGGTCTGGGGCGTGCCCCTTATGGTCCTGATCATGGCAGGTGGTATCCTGTTAACTGCCAGACTTGGACTTCTTC
>ENA-OQJR01000271-OQJR01000271.1-human-gut-metagenome-genome-assembly--contig:-NODE-271-length-16486-cov-3.061006_pt1 | contig 16486 bp, 15 predicted proteins | sample MGYA00242614_ERZ504781 | MGnify/ENA primary metagenome ERZ504781 (study PRJEB26092, sample SAMD00036365) | human gut metagenome | host: Homo sapiens | study: EMG produced TPA metagenomics assembly of...
CGAAGTTTTTTCTATTTCAAAGAAAAGCAGTATCTTTGCGGTCCAAAATGGACCATTACACCCAATATTGTTTACCAGACAAGTAAAAAAAATAATAACAATAAAATAATATACAGAAATGAAAAAAGGTATTCATCCTGAAAACTATCGTCCCGTAGTATTCAAAGACATGTCAAACGGTGATGTATTTTTGTCACGTTCAACTTGTAGCACAAAAGAAACCATCGAATTCGAAGGTGAAACTTATCCGTTGGTAAAACTGGAAATTTCTAATACATCACACCCGTTCTACACTGGTAAATCCAAGTTAGTAGATACAGCTGGTCGTGTAGACAAGTTCATGAGCCGCTACGGCAACCGTATGAAAAAGTAATTTGTAACTTATACATAAGTTCCAAAATAAAAGGCTGCAACCCGATAAGTTTGCAGCCTTTTATTTTATCATACGTATCCACCTTTATTTCAAAGATACATCATTATACTTTCCCCCCCTTCCCATTCATACACTACAGGTTCTTTCCTGATGTATACAACCAATTTTTCCCGTTCCGTCTTTGCCAGATAATCCGGAGTAGTATAAGTAAAAGAAATAATAGGTTTGTCTTCTGATAAAGTGGCTTTCACCAACTCCATATCCGCCTTCTCTCTAATCGCGGCATAAGCCTCATCGGTCAGCGTATCCACCGGCAGATAAAAAGCCCCGACGGAGGGAAGCTGAATAAAATCCTCCTTCGCCAGTTGCTGCCAGTCCGTATTATAAAAACGAACTTCACTATCACAAGCCGGACCGCAAACAGTATTCACTACACAAATCACCTTTACAGAATCATTCAAGGGTAACAGTTTCATTTCCATAGAGCTACTTCCGGTGGTTTGCAGAAACAAATAATCATCCGTCAGTCTTTTCAGTTCAGATACTTTGCCAAAACGATTTTTCACTTCCGCTTTCATATTGCTTGCCAGAAAATCCACACAATCCTCACGATTTACCTTTGTCAATAAAGGAGCCACCGAATCGGGCATGGCAATAAAAAGAGTTTTCATATCCTGAGCGTACAATGAAAGCCCACATAACAGCATACCTATTACAAACAATGTCTTTTTCATCACATTTTCAAATTAAAATCCTCCAAAGATACATATTTTGTCAGCTTATTCCCAACCGCATTATATTTTTTTCTATTTTTGTCGGACTGATAACCAACTAAACAGGAAATGCTATGTATTTACACAAAGAGTTAGAGACCCTGACACGACCCGAAATTGAGAAACTACAATTGGAACGACTGCAAAAGACTGTCCGCCATTGCATGAATTCCCCTTTCTATAAACAACGGTTTGCCGAAAATCATCTGAGTCCGGAAGATATCCGTTCATTGGATGATTTACAGAAAATCCCGTTTACCACCAAACAAGATCTACGTGACACTTATCCTTTCGGACTGGCGTCCGTACCTTTGGAAAAAACAGTCCGCCTTCACTCATCCAGTGGAACAACCGGAAATCCCACTGTCATTCTGCATACCCAAAAAGACCTTGACGAATGGGCTAATGCAGTGGCCCGCTGTCTTTATATGGTAGGATTACGTCCGGGAGATATTTTCCAGAACTCTTCCGGCTATGGAATGTTCACCGGCGGGCTGGGCTTTCAATATGGTGCTGAAAGGCTGGGAATGCTGACTGTACCTGCCGCTGCCGGAAACACCAAACGCCAGTTGAAATTCATCTCCGATTTCGGAACCACCGCCTTGCACGCCATTCCCAGTTACGCAGCCCGTATGTACGAGGTAATGCAGGAAATGGGGATTGATCCGCGTCGTGACACCAAATTGAGAACATTGATCATAGGAGCGGAACCTCATTCCGAAGAACAACGCCGCCGCATCGAAGATATGCTGGGTGTAAAAGCCTACAACTCTTTCGGTATGTCCGAAATGTGCGGTCCCGGTGTGGCTTTTGAATGCCAGGAACAAAACGGATTGCATATATGGGAAGACTATTATATCGTAGAAATCATCGACCCCGACACATTGGAACCTGTGCCCGAGGGTGAAGTGGGCGAACTGGTACTGACCACCATCAACCGCGAGGCGATGCCGTTATTGAGATACCGTACCCGTGATCTGACCCGCATTCTGCCGGGGGAATGCCCCTGCGGCCGCCATCACAAACGTCTGGACAGAATGAAAGGGCGCAGCGACGATATGATTATCCTGAAAGGGGTCAATATCTTCCCCATTCAGATTGAAACGATTTTATTGCAATTCAAAGAATTGGGCAGTGACTATCTGATCACACTCGAAACCGCCGAATCTAATGACGAAATGACTGTAGAAGTGGAATTGAGCCAACTGTTCACCGATGACTATGGACGCCTGCAAGCATTGACCCGGGAAATTACCCGCCAACTGAAAGATGAGATATTGGTTACCCCACGTGTGAAACTGGTACCCAAAGGAGCACTGCCTAAATCGGAAGGTAAAGCAGTACGTGTGAAAGACTTACGTAAAACCTTTTAAAAAATAAGTTTATGACTATACAACAATTATCCGTCTTCATCGAAAACAAATCGGGGACACTACAGAAAGTATTGAACTTATTGAAAGAAGCAGGCATACAGCTGATTGCCTCTACCATTGCCGATACAGTAGAGTATGGCATTTACCGTATCATCTGCTCGGAACCCAAACGCGCATACGAGACGCTGAAAGAGGCAGGAATCTCCGTGGCACTCTCCGATGTGTTCGCCATCACACTAGACAATCAGCCGGGGCGGGCGGCAGACGCCATCACCATTTTCAGTGAAGCCCAAATAGGCATTACTTATCTGTATTCCTTCCTGTTAGGAAATAAAGGCATCTTGATTTTCCGGACAGACAATCCGGACAGAGCAAGGGAAGTGATTATTCTTAATAATCTCTCTTTTGTAGCCGAAAAAGATTTATCAACACTGATTTAAAGTATTCCTTGTAGGGGCGGAGCTGCGTGTCCGCCCCCACAATTATCCTCTGCGTTTCAAGAAATCCGTAGGACTTTCTCCGAAATATTCCTTGTAACACTTGGTAAAATAAGAAGGAGATGTAAAACCTACCTCATACGTTATCTCGGATATGGTTTTCTCAGAAGAAGCCAACAAAGAAGCAGCTTTCTTTAATCTGGCAATACGCACCAGTTCATTGGGAGAATAATTGGTAAGTGACTTAATCTTACGATAAAGCTGCACCCTGCTTAATCCCATCTTACTGCCTAATTCTTCCACACTTAACTCAGAATCTGTCAAATTTGCTTCTATCAGCTCTCTGAAGCGCTCCACAAATCCTTTATCCACCTCGCTTACAGACTCTTTAGACAAAGTAATCTTATCTCCGAAAAACTGTTTCAACCGCTTATGGTTATCAATCAGATTCCGAAGACGCACCAATAACAATTTGGAATTAAAAGGTTTGGAAATATAAGAATCCGCTCCACATTCAAACCCCTGTATCCGCTGTTCATCCAAAGAACAGGCAGTAAGCAACATCACCGGAATATGAGAAGTCTGTAATTCCATTTTCAGCTTCCTGCAACATTCCAATCCGTCCATCACCGGCATCATCACATCACAGATAATGGCATCAGGCACATATTTCATAGCTTTCTTTAATCCGGCATGTCCGTCGGCAGCCTCTATCACCGTATATTCCTCTTTCAATAATGATTTCACATAGCCACGTACATCCGCATTATCGTCAATTATCAAGATGCATTCCTTATTCTCATCCGGAAGCCGTTCTTCTGTTTCCGTCTCCTCCAATTCCTCCACCACCGTCGGCTGTGTAGTGTGCGGTTCCTGTATCCGATCTACAGACTGCCCCTCCACTATCTCCATAGGAATATCCACCGTAAACACTGTTCCTTTTCCTTCCACACTGTCCACCGTTATCACCCCGCCGTGCAACTCGACAAAAGCCTTTGCCAAAGCAAGACCAATACCTGAGCCCGCATGGTTCACATCCATCTGATAAAAGCGGTCGAAAATATGCCGGATGTGCCGGACAGAGATTCCCGAACCGGTATCAGCAACTACCAGACGGACATATCTTCTATTTTCCTCCTTTATTAAAGTAGAAAGTGTGACAGTGATAGTTCCATTCTCCGGGGTAAACTTAAACGCATTGGACAATAAATTAAAATAGACACGTTCCATCTTTTCGGCATCCAACGCCATCAGACAGTCTGTCCGGTCATCGTCCACGTCCAGAACAAAATGGATATGCTTTCTCAAAGCCAATGTTTGAAATGCATGGCTCCATTCCTGTAATTGCGCACGCAGGTCCATATTGGTTCTCACCAACTCCAGTTTACCATTTTCATACTTACGGAAATCAAGAATCTGGTTGACCAGCCTCAACAGAATATTCACATTCTTATGTACCACTTTCAATAAGGATCGTTGCTTAGAGGTCAAGTCTTTATCCTCTAAAAGCTGTTCCACCGGATCGGCAACCAAAGTAAGCGGAGTACGGAAATCATGAGAAACATTCGTAAAGAAGACCAGCTTGGCATGAGTCGCCTCTTCCAACTGCTTGGAGAGGCTGATCAGTTGGTCGCGTTGTTCCTCCAATTGTTTCTTTTGACGGGATAACTCCATGTTCATCCGGTTCTTTGTCCAATACGCACGGACGATGATCGCCAATAAGGCAGCAAACAGTAACAGGATAATCAGACATGCATACAGAAACATGGTCTGGGCAGAGTATCTTGACCAATATTCGTCCACCTGATTATTCAGCCGTTCTATCTTTCCGTCCTGTTCGGCAATGTGGTCTGTCTGCAACTGCATGACACGGGCATTCGTTTTATCAACAAGGGCTGTTGATAACTTAGTATCCCGTTCATACGGACGCTTCTCCAAAATATCCATCGCCACCTGCATCACTTTATCTCCTCCGGTAGGGTAAATAAAAGTGGCATCCAACACTCCTTCCAGTACCTGCTCCACTCCATACCCCTTGCCAGGCAACGCATCAATACCGACAAACAACATTTCCTTTTCCAACTGTCGCTGTCTGGCCGACAAATAAGCCCCGACAGCCATGCGGTCATTTTGGGCAAAAACCAGATTTATACCCTTATTGTCTTGAAGTATGGAATCCATTTTCTCCCCAGCCACACTTTGCAGCCAGGCTCCGTCCACGCTGGCGGCAATTTCTATTCCAGGCTCTGCCTTCAAGGCATCCGCCAATCCTCTATGACGCTCCATAGCCGGAGTGGAACCTTCCAGTCCCGTTATCTCCAAAATCTTCCCTTTTCCACCCAAACGGTTCACAATATATTGTCCCACATCTTTGCCAATCTCACAATTATCAGCGCCCACAAAAGCCGTATAACGGTCCGACAAAATCTTACGGTCAATTACCACAACAGGTATTCCCAGCCCGTATGCCTTCTCCACAACAGGAGTGACAGCCGCCGCCTCATTCGGAGCGACAATCAATAAATCAACTTTCCTGTCAATAAAATAGTTGATATCTTCTATCTGATTCCGGTTATTATCTTTCGCGGTACGGATCTCCACCTCCACCCCATCATAAAACAAGGCTTCACGTACAATTTCATGATTCATTTTATGCCGCCATTCGTCATCACTACATTGTGAAACACCAATGTAATAGCGCGTATGTTTCTGACTGCACGATGTCAGAATTCCCATAAGGCATAAAATCAAAAACAAAAGATGTTTTTTCATGTTCCTCAAGGTATTTATAGATAACAAAGATAAAAGGTAACCGCTAATAAAACAAACATCTGCAAGAGAAAGTAAAAAAAAGAACATCGCGAAGAACCTGATTACATCTACTTTGTATTTACAGGTTCTTCGCGATACAGCCTCAGAGAATATGATTTCCAATCCAATTTGAATGAGTATCCGCAATCATTAAAATTTAAATCAACTCATTCTTTAAACGAGCCGGCAACTCAGGCATAGCCCCGTTTTGCGTACATACGTATGCAGAAACCTCAACAGCCAGTTTATGCGCCTCGGCAACCGGCTTTCCCTTCAAAATAGCAGCTACAAAAGTCGCCGTGAACGAATCGCCCGCACCTACCGTATCGGCCACCTCCACCTTCGGAGTCTCTACAAATGAAATCTCACCCGGAGTAAAGACATAACTGCCATTGACACCACACGTTAAAATCAACATCTTCAGATTATATTTCGCCAACAGAATCCAGCATTTATCCTGCAAGTCTATGCCGGGATAACCGAACATACGGCTCACAGTGACCAACTCCTCGTACATTAATCTTTAAAATATTACATTTTTTCATCGAGTTGCAAAGAATCTCCTTCGTATAGAAACCTTGGCGCAAATTCACATCGAAAATTTTACATTGTCCTTCTCCTTCGGGCATCACATCCAGAAAACGATTGATTGTTTCCCTTGAAACCACACTACGCTGTGCCAACGAGCCGAAGCATACGGAACGGGTATTCTTTGCCAACTCTTCCAAAGCAGGTGTAAAAGGTATATTATCCCAAGCCACCCCTTCTTTTATATCATACATAGGTACCCCATTAGGGTCCAGTTCCACCTGTACGGTTCCTGTGGGATAAGGCACTTTCTCTATCTGATACTTCAAGTTCTTGCCATCAAAATTCTCAAGTATCTCATTACCCAGCTTGTCATCGCCAATCGCACTGACCACCCGGCTGTCAAAACCGAATTGTGACACATGATAAGCGAAGTTTGCCGGAGCACCACCAATTTTCTTTCCTTCGGGCAGCACATCCCATAGTGCCTCACCCATTCCTACGATGATTTGATTCATGATATTATTTACTGTTTACAATTAAAATCATTTCTTTATTTTCAAGGTATACATCAACAAATAGATAACTCCGACAGTCATCACCGCCACAGCGCCACTCTGCCCCATGGCATCACTGGCAACTCCCATGGCCAACGGAAATACCGTACCGCCGAACAGCCCCATAATCATCAATCCGGAAACTTCATTTTTCTTTTCGGGCATGGCAAACAATGCCTGCGAGAATATAATAGAGAACACATTGGAGTTACCGAAACCAATCATGGCAATGCAAATATAAATAATTGTTTCCGAATGGAATATAAATAATCCCACCATTGCCAGCAACATGAACACGACACTGAGAGCAAAGAAAGACTTTGCAGAAGCCTTTTGCAAGATAAAGGCTCCGAGGAAGCAACCCACCGTACGGAAAATAAAATAAAGACTTGTTGCAAAACCGGCCTCAGCCAATGTCATATCCAAACGCTCCATCAAGATTTTAGGAGCCGTTGTATTCGTACCGACATCAATACCGACATGGCACATGATCCCAATGAAAGACAAGAGAATAAACGGTTTTCCCAACAAGGAAAAGCACGCTTTGAAGCCGGACGCTTTATCGGGTTTCTCTTCCTCAATAGGGGTCAGCCCCAACAACACGATGGCAAAAACGGCTATCACCATATAAACAGGAAATAATACCCGCCAGCCAAGCCCGAAAGTAGGAATAGCCTGCATCGCTCCCCACATGGCAATGTAAGGGCAAGAAGAAGCAATAGCTTTACAAACTGACCGAAAGTCAATGTACTTGCCAACTTTTCCCCCGCAATAATATTACTCAGCAACGGATTCAAAGAGGTTTGCATCAATGCATTACCGATACCCAGTAAAGAGAAAGAAATCAACATAAGCGTATAGCCGTCGCCGAATATAGGGAGCAGCAAAGAGGCAAAAGTGACAATCAGACTCAGAAGAACTGTCTTCTTACGCCCTATCTTATTCATCAGAATACCTGTAGGTACGGAGAAAATCAGGAACCAGAAGAAGACCAAGGAAGGAAATATATTGGCTTGAGAGTCTGTCAGATCCAGATCCGCTTTTACATAATTCGATGCAATCCCCACCAGGTCTACAAATCCCATGGCGAAGAAACACAGCATCACCGGAATTAATTTGGCATACAGATTTTTATTGCTATTCATGGCTTTATACTTAGTTTACAAACCTAACTTATATATTGTGAAATTTGAAATCTTCATCTCTCCTCCTTTACTATAAAAACGCAAAGAGTTATAAGGTTCATTCGGGAATACCAGATTAGTCATGGCAACGCGGCCACCGTCAACAAACAACTCCACACTTCCATTATCCACAAAAACTTGAATTTTATGTGCCTTCGCGGTGTTTATCGGAGCCCAAGTCCCCAAAGCAAAATCATTTTTATAATTCACCGTAACCTCTTTATAACGAGCATAACTTTCTTCAGTATCCAAATCATGCGGTTTTACCTTCTTGCCAAAATCTACAATACCACTTTCCGCACGGTCCATTACCACACGTCCCTCCGAAGCGTCCAAATAAATCTTCACCTTCTCACCCAAACTGTTCAGCAATTCAAAACCAGCCTCTTTACCAGCCGACACCAGTTGCAATTCCAGTTCAAAAGCGCCGTCGTTATTTTCAAAAAGTGTTTCTAAACGCTTCTCGCCATTTACTGTAAAATCATCCAGCTTTTTAGAATCTTTCCGCAAGTGCTCCGTTTCCTTTACCGGTGCGGCACTCAGATAAAGCTGTTTGTCTTCTCCCGTATACAGACTCAGCTCACGTGGCAAAGCATTGGCACTGCGGAACTGTTGTATAGGAGTATAGTTAGCATACTGCCAGTTGCTCATCCAAGGTACGGCAATGACACGGTCGCCGGTATTCGAGAAACAAACAGTGGCATAATGGTCTTTTCCCCAGTCGAGCCATTTCACCACCTCGGGTTTCGTATCACATACAAACTGATGCCCGTCAAAGTCGCCTGTAAAATACATCGTACCGCTGCCTCCATAGACAAATCCCGGATTGATATTGACAATCATCACCCATTTCATCCTGGTCCGGTCACCATCTACAGGCAGTTGGATGAAATCCGGACATTCGAACTGATTGGGCTGAGGACCAAATCCTTCTCCAAACTCACTCATGTATTCCCATTGCTTCAAGTTGGCAGACGAATAAAAACGCATATTCTTATCCGCACTGACAATCATAATCCATTTCTGTTCGGGTTCATACCAAAAGACCTTCGGGTCACGGAAATTCTGTAGTCCGTCAAACGGAGTAAGAACCGGATTCTGTTCATACTTCGTATAAGTACGCCCGTTGTCCGTACTGTATGCCATACTTTGCACCTGGCTCTGCCCACCGGGTATATTACGGTGCGAAGTATAAAAAGCGACAATTGTATTTTCACCGTAGCCTGCGCTGTTATGTTTATCCACAATGGCACTTCCCGAAAAGATATGCCCCAATGTATCACGGGCAATCGCCGGGTCAAGATGCTCCCAATGAACCAAATCCTTGCTCACGGAATGTCCCCAGTGCATATTTCCCCATACGGAGCCGTATGGATTATATTGAAAATAAAGGTGATATTCACCGTCTTTATAAACCAGTCCGTTGGCATCATTCATCCAGCCATAAAGCGGAGTGTGATGATAAACCGGACGGAACTTATCCCTGTTTGCCGTATCAAATGTATCCGAAACCCGGATGCTGTCCCAACACAGCGCATCTGCCGCCACCTTCTTTATAATGACAGTAGCTTCCTCACTTCCCTGAGGCAAGGCAAACGGAACATAATATTCAACGCTGTCTGTAGCCAGACGCACATCCATATCGGTATCTGCGGGGCTCCCAGTATCCAGCCTTACCAGTCCTTCCTTGCTGCTCTCCTGAATCGGAAGCAACAAATAGTTAGCGGGACGGGCAATATGTACGATTGTCACCGTATCTCCCTGATGTTCGAAAACCAGGTCATTTTTTTGTGACTGACAAGAAACAGCGCCTCCTGTAAAGGCTAAACCTAATGCAAGGTTAACAAGATTTGTTTTCATGAAGTATAGGATATTAAAAGTTTTGTTTGATTGTTTTTACGTTATCGGCAAAGTTACGGAAACCTGCCTTACCGGCTGAAACATTTGTTTCATTCTTATGTATAAATGTTACTTTTCCACCATAAAGAAGAATTAAATCCCTCTTGAATCAGAATGTTATTTTCGCCGCAAATTCTACGGTGAACGGACGGATATAGCTGCCTGCCATCCATGCGCCGTTATATGCCGCCGCATTCTCCTTATCTACCAGCTCGGCTCCCGAAATACTTCCTTTCGCCCCGGTCTGGTTCAAGAAGTTTATCACAGTTCCGCTTAAGGACAGATGTTTGTTCACATTCCAGTTTATTCCACCGAATGTTTCCCAACGGCCGTTGAAATAATAAGCATTTTTAATATTTGCATACGTCTTGCTGAAGTAACGGAAACTGGCCCATACCTTCAAGTCTTTGGTAATGTTGTAACTAGGGTCCAGCTCAATCAGCACCTTCGGAATTTCGGTAACGATATTGCCGGTGGCATTGATACCCGATGTTGTCCCGTCACTAAAGGTCACTCCCGTTTCATACTTCTTATACTTCGGGCTTTGGTAAGTGAACAGGAAGTGGAAATCAAATCCTTTGAAAGGTTTCACCACCGCATCCGTCGTCCACCCTATTGTTTCAATATCATAACTCAATGCAGCCGCCTTAATATCCTTATCATTATTCGGATTAATCAGATTCAAGGTAGAGTTGTTGTTAGTCTTGGCAATGTAACTGAACAGTGAGGTCAGACTAATCCAGTCATTATTGAAATAAATACCCGCACGCCCCAACGGAATCGTAATCTTATCTACATTCGGCATCTCGGCAGGAGCAAAGTTCGACATATTCGGCCGCTGGGTATTGTAGGTGAAATCGGCGGTAAAGCCAAACTGCTTTGTCATTTTATAAGTGGCGGCAGCCGTGAAAGCCATGTTCAGCCAGTTGTAACTGAAATAACGGGGAGCTATCTTCGTACCATCGGCTGCAACTGCCCCGATATGATAACCGGCAAAGCGGCCTACCGGATTGCCTTCGGCATTATATACCGCCAGGTTCTTTCCTGCCAGACGCTGGTACTCGAAGCGTGCGCCATAATACACATTCCATTTATCGGTGATGTCCCAGTCGTGAGTAGCATAAAGAGCCAGTTTGTTTTCATGTCCTTTGTAATATTCGGAAGCATTCTGGTTCAGATTATAATAAGGAGTGTTTCCGTAATGATGAATATCCTTCGTATCGGCGCTGTACAACATTTGGGGATATTCTTCACCGTATGGTCATACATGGTAGTGTTCGAAGCATAGTCCACATCATAATACCATTCGTTCACCCCCACACGCCAAGTCATATCATCATACTTCCGCGACAACTACGGTCGGTAAAGAAGAACTCATCTATATTCCCCCGGTTGAAACAGGACATGCGGCTCTGTACATATCCCTCATAAGGATTCAATGTTCCATCCAGTCCTTTGGTGCTATAGCCGTCGGCTCCTACTTTCTGCTCCATAGACATCGGAGTCTGGTACAGATAGGAACCCAAAGCATGGTCATACTTCATATTGATTTTCCACTCCAACCCGTTATCCCACCGGTAACGGTTCAGAACCGTCAACTGATTTCCTTTACTGGCCGTAGCATCATACAGACTGATCTTTTTCATCTCGCCGGTACGCATGTCCATATAAACCATATCCGATACATTGGGCAGATAAGAAGAAGTCCCCAGTCCGAAACCGGGAATTTCCTTCACACTCCCATCGCCTACATAAATAAATGGTGCACCGGTGGTAGCATTGGACAACCAATGGCTGTTGCTGTAATGGTAGATGGCAGAGAGACTGTCCACGTCCTTCATTGTAGAACTTGGTCAAGGCAAACTTATAGATCTGAGTCCGGTCCTGATATTGCGCAAAACGCAGTTTGAACGAACCCGGATCAAAATTCTGATAGATGCTGCCGCTGTAAAACCAATCTTTTCCGATGCTTCCATTCAGATTGAAGTCAAATTGCTGTTTACCGAAATGATTGGTGCCGTAGTTCAGCACACCATTCATTTTCTTCTCTTTATCCAAGCCGAGTTCCGTAAACGAATTGACAGCATAACCTATATTACCGGTAGTAATCGCTGTTTCGGAAATCTTCAGCAATCCGGTATGTCCCAAGCTGCTGTCTCCGCGCCAATGCGTGTTTACATTATGAGGATTCGAATTATATACCACAGGCAGACCATTTTCGAGTACATTCACATCACCACCGGGCAGACCGATAGAGATTTCACGAGGACCATTGGCACTAGCCGCATTCAACATGACATTGCGATTGCCTTCCTCTTTCGAATCAGAGGACACTTTGGTAGAATCTTGTTGTGCATAACCATTCAAGCAAGCGGCGGCAAGTAAAATAATGACCGCGCCCATCCGGTTCTTTTGCTGATTTTTGTTCATAGCATTAAATGTTTTTAGAAGTTTTTCTGAGGCAAAGGTAGGGGACAGCCGGCAACCTCTATAAAACATTTGTTACAGCTGCCGGCATTTTTGTTTCATTGCAACAAAAGTGACGGATTATGTAACATTTCTCGTGAACCATACGCCTTTTCACCTCTAAAAACAAATTCATGCCAATTTTCCTTCAGCCTTCAGTTTGGGCTGTTTTTCCCCATTCCATCGAAGAAAACACCTGAAGGATAATCCTTCAGCCTACTGTCAGCCCGCCTCCTCTTTTTCTATCCGAAGTATGCCGGTAATCAGCATAAAACACTTACCTTTACAGCACACCAACTGAAAAGAAAGACACCACAATGAAAGGAAAACCCCTCAAACCTTCAAGGGAAACATCTAATTTGCCCGTACAAGCTCTTTTCTCCTATGAATTAATAGGTTTTTCCAGTATGATTAAGTACTTTTGTCCTGAATACTAAGACAGACTCCGATGGCAGACTGTACAATCCACTATAGCAGACCGTACAGTCCACTACAGTAAACCGTACGGTCCATTGCCTGCGTCTATAGAAGTTAATAGAAAGAATCCCCTTAGCGTTCAGCAAGAAACGACTTAATCTCCCTATTAAAAAGCATTAAACATGGCAGCAAAGTATGATTTCAAAACCTCCCCCGACATACAGGGAGAGAAGGAACAGCCCACCCTGTATCCGCAAATTGTAGTATCGGGCACAAAAAACCTGAAAGACCTGGCTAAAGACATCGCCCGGCGTTCTACCGTCCACGAAGGGACCGTCGTCGGTCTGTTATGTGACCTGGAAAGCATTATCGCCAATTACCTGGCAGACGGTTATAACGTAAAACTGGGAGAACTGGGCACATTCTCGGCCACACTGACTTGCCGCAAGGTAACGGACAAAAGCGAGATACGCGCCGCATCGGTACATTTTGACAACATAAAGTTCAAACCCACCCGGAAATTCCGTAAGGAGGTACGAAGCAAAGGAAAGCTGGAACGGGCGGAATATGGTTTCCGAACCTCCTCCACCCGATATTCAGCAGAAGAACGCTTTGTACGGCTGACAAATTATCTGAAAGAGCACTCCATTATCACTTGCAAGGAATATTGTGCCTTGACAGGGTTGCTGAAAACAAAAGCCGGCAGCGAACTACGCCAATGGAGCAGCGAAAAGAAAATAGAAAGAAACGGACGCGCCCCGCACGTGATATACAGGGCGATGCCGGAAGGCTGAAAAGGTATCCTTTCACCTGCTTCCCCCCTCTCCCGGAACCTTTATTCTTTCCGGGTGCGGCTGGTGGCTATGAGATACGCCCCCAGCAGAATCAGCGGCACACTGAGCCACTGCCCTATGTTAAAAGTCATATCCGCCTCTTCGGCAACCTGCGGATTCTTCATAAACTCCAGAGCAAAGCGAGTGCCAAAGAATATAAGCAAGCTTACTCCGGTTATTAATCCCACCCTCTTTTGTAAATGGTATGTATGGTACATCACCCAGGCAGTTACACCGGCAACCAGGCAATACAGCATTTCATAAATCTGAGTAGGATGGCAAGGCAAACCTTCATACAGCTGATGCCACTCCCGGGAACGGACAAATTCAAATCCCCAAGGCAACGTGGTGGGATATCCGAATATCTCGGAATTCATTAAATTACCAAAACGGATACAGAAGCAGACAATCGCCACAGCAGGTATCATGCGGTCAAACAACCACCACACACTTTTCCGGGTTACTTTTTTCGAGTACCACATCAGAGCCAGAATGATGGCGAACACCCCTCCGTGACTTGCCAGCCCGCCTTTCCAAATCTTGAATATTTCAACAGGATGGGCGCCATAATAGTCCCATTCATAAAACAAACAGTGCCCCAGACGGGCGCCAATGACCGTACTGACTATGCAATAGACAAAAAGCTTGTCCACCCACTCTTCCGGATACTTCTCTTTTTTGAATAAACGGCTTACCATTTCATAAGCCAATATGAAACCAAGGCCCCACATCAGCCCATACCAACGCACTTCCCAACTACCTACTTTAAATAAGATAGGATCCACATCCCATACAATACTTGCTATCATTGTTCTATTTCTTTGTTTATGAACACAAAGGAAATAAAAAATCTCTTCTCCGGAATAAAACAGAGAAGAGATTTTCAGAATATCGTTCTTTTTGAGGAAACCTCTTTATACCAAATGGGCAATCAGTTCCTCACGGTCGCCGCACAGCAGATCAATTACAGGAACTTCAATCATGGTATAACATCCGGGCTGCTGTTTCATGGAGGCGCGTGCCACGCAAAACCAGCACCTGCGCGGTAAGAGCCGGATTATTAATCTTCAATGTCAAACTCGAACAACTGATTGTGAGTCTTGCCCGATACCCCTTTGCGAACCAGGTTAACGCCATGACCCACGTCGTTCAAATCGTCCACACATGGAACTTGTTTTACATGTGTCTCGTCATTTACAAAATAAGGATCCGACTTGATGGCGGCTTCCACAGTCTTGAAGTCCGCACCTTCCTCCAGTTCCACATACACCATACGGCGATGGATACCGGTTCCCACAGGAATAGTCATGGACAAAGCATCCTTCACTCCATCAATGGCACGGACTGCTACGGAATGCCCCATGCTGCGTCCCGGACCGAAATTGGTATAAGTAATGCCCTTCGGAGCGATGGCTTCCAGCAGTGTACGGACTACAGAATCGCTTCCCGGATCCCATCCGGCAGAAATAATAGCGACAGCCTTACCGGCCTTTGCCGACTCATCCAATGAACGGCGGAGAGAAGTGATTTGCGTATGAATGTCGAAACTATCTACCGTATTGATACCCATTGCCAGAATCTCTTTCGCATATTCTTCCACGCTACGGGTCGGAGTAGCCAGCACAGCCACATCCACATCTTTCAATTCCTTTATATCTTTCACCACAGCGTATGCTTCCAACTCGGCAGGCTTGTTTTCCGCACCGCTACGACGGACGATACCTGCAATCTCAAAATCGGGAGCAGCTTCCAAAGCCTCCACTACATACTGACCAATGTTACCGTATCCAACCACGGCCGCTCTTATTTTTTTCATCTTTTATTGGGTTTAGTTTACTATTATCTGTTAATTCGCTGCAAAAATAAACATTTTGCCTCGTTTTTTTGTTCACTACGACCTAATAATTTAAAAATATTCTTGCCGAACTTATAATTTAAAAGATAGATGTCCTATTTTTGCAAAGAACTGTAAATTTTCAAATGAAACAACCATGATAGAATATATTAAAGGAGACATTGCGGAGATTACTCCGGCAACGGTGGTTTTAGATTGTAACGGGATGGGGTATGGCATCAATATCTCATTGAATACGTATTCGGCCATTCAGAATCAGAGCAATACGAAATTATATATTTATGAAGCGATCCGGGAAGATGCCTACGTACTCTACGGATTCTCGACCAAACAGGAACGGGAGTTGTTTTTGTTACTGATTTCCGTATCGGGCATCGGCGGCAACACGGCACGTATGATTCTGTCGGCCTTATCCCCTTCCGAGCTGTGCGGAGTAATCAGTTCCGGTAATGACAAGTTATTGAAAACAGTAAAAGGCATCGGCCTGAAAACTGCCCAACGCATCATAGTGGACTTAAAGGACAAGATCGCCACTTCGGGCGTGGAAACGGTGAACAGTGAAATGTTTGCCAATCCGGGCAATACGGAAATTCATGACGAGGCTGTCGCCGCACTCACCATGCTGGGATTCGCACAAGCCGCATCACAAAAGGTAGTGGCTGCCATACTGAAAGAGGAGCCTGCCGCCCCGGTAGAGAAAGTGATCAAGCTGGCCCTGAAGCGATTGTAAGGGCTGTACATGAAACAAGGAACACGGACAATGCGGACTTTGGGGAGATTCTCTTCAAGATCCGCATTGTTTGTGTTCCCATCCACATCACTTCTCTTCCTCCTGTTCCTGCATTTTGCGGGTTACAAACTCTATTTTCAAGTTCGCTTCTTTCTTATCTTTTACGGATTTTGTTCCATTGCCGGGACAGGTATGCGCGCCTAACTCCGTCAATTCTGCAATTGCCTTACGGTCATTGGGTTGCATGCTG
>ENA-OQJR01000272-OQJR01000272.1-human-gut-metagenome-genome-assembly--contig:-NODE-272-length-16452-cov-2.115590_pt1 | contig 16452 bp, 19 predicted proteins | sample MGYA00242614_ERZ504781 | MGnify/ENA primary metagenome ERZ504781 (study PRJEB26092, sample SAMD00036365) | human gut metagenome | host: Homo sapiens | study: EMG produced TPA metagenomics assembly of...
GAAGCCTTATCGGCCGCTACTGCCAAAGCAGACCGCATCCTGAACGAAATAGAGGAGATGGTTGCCAAGAACTGTACAGCCGTAGATATAGCATATACTCCCGCTGATCTGTGCCGTTTGAAAAAAGCAGGGAAAAAGGCTGTCATGCTGGGCATTGAAAACGGATATGCCATTGGCAAGGATATCACGAATGTAGAACGTTTCCGCCATCGTGGCGTGGTGTACATGACACTTTGCCACAACGGAAATAATGATATCTGCGGCTCTGCCCGTTATAATGAGGAAGGACTGGGCGTAAGCACATTCGGTGAACAGGTGATAAAAGAAATGAACCGTGTGGGAATGATGGTAGATGTTTCTCATGCCGGAGAGAAAAGTTTCTATGATGCACTGGCAATCAGCGGCAAACCGATCGTAGCCTCTCATTCTTCGGCCCGTGCCCTTTGCGACCATCCGCGCAATCTGACGGATGACCAATTGAAAGCATTGGCAGCCAAGGGGGGGGTGGCACAGGTATGTATGTATGGCGGATTCCTGCGCAAGAACGGAGAAGCTACCATCAAGGATGCCATCGAGCATCTGAACCACATGGTAAATGTCATGGGCATAGAACATGTAGGGATAGGAACCGATTTTGACGGTGACGGCGGCATCACAGGCTGCGCTTCGGCATCAGAATTGATAAACTTTACACGCCGGCTGCTGTTGGAAAGATACAGTGAAGAAAATATCCGCCTCATTTGGGGTGGAAACTTCCTGCGCGTTATGGAAGAAGTACAAAGAAAATAACGTAACTTTGCGGCGCAGCCCCCTTCCATATAAAGGATAATGCACAAATAAATAACAGAAGAATAAGTATGAAGATAAGAAATGTTTTAGTAATCCCGTTCTTGCTGCTTGTATTGACAGCCGTTTCGTGCGGAAACAGTAAAAGCAGAAACGACCGGACAGAAACCGTAGACAAAGAAGTGATCAAGGCTCCGAGTTCGATGCAGACAGCGCCTACCAGTACATTCAGGTACAAGCAGACTTCGGTCCCCGTGTTCCCAACACACAGGCGCACAAAGAATGTGGGGAATATCTGGCAGGACAATTGGAAAAATTCGGCGCCAAGGTATACAATCAATATGCCGATCTGATAGCATACGACGGTACGATACTGAAATCACGCAACATTATCGGTGCTTACAAGCCCGAAAGTAAAAAACGTATCCTGCTTTGCGCCCATTGGGACAGCCGCCCGTATGCCGACAATGATCCCGACCCGAAGAATCACCATACTCCTATACTGGGAGTGAATGATGGTGCCAGCGGTGTGGGGGTGCTGCTGGAAATCGCCCGTCAGATACAGAAGGAACAACCTGCCCTAGGTATAGATATCGTATTTTTCGATTCGGAGGATTATGGAATTCCCGAATTTTATGACGGCAAGTACAAACAAGACACTTGGTGTCTTGGATCACAATACTGGGCACGTACCCCACATGTTCAGAACTATAATGCACGCTATGGAATCTTGCTGGATATGGTAGGAGGAAAAGATGCCACCTTCTATTATGAAGGTTACTCGGCCCGCACCGCCCGTTCCGAAATGAAGAAAATCTGGAAAAAGGCACATGAGCTGGGATATGGCAAATATTTTGTAAAAGAAGACGGGGGCGAGACGGTGGACGACCATATCTATGTCAACAAGTTGGCGCGTATCCCGTGTGTGGACATCATTAACTATGATGCCGACAATCCGCAAAGTTCTTTCGGCTCTTTCTGGCATACGGTAAACGATACGATGGAAAACATTGACCGTAACACGCTGAAAGCGGTAGGACAAACAGTGATGGATGTGATTTATAATGAGAAATAAATGATAAAATAATGAAAACAATAAACGAACTTCAGAACGAAGTGATAGAAGAGTTCAGTGATTTTGATGACTGGATGGACAAGTATCAATTGCTCATAGATTTGGGTAACGAGCAGGAACCACTCGCCCCCGAATATAAAACAGAACAAAACCTGATAGACGGTTGCCAGAGCCGCGTATGGCTGCAAGCCGATATGGAAGACGGCAAAGTGGTGTTCCAGGCGGAAAGTGACGCCTTGATTGTAAAAGGTATCATTGCCCTGCTTATCAAAGTAGTCAGCGGACATACTCTGGATGAAATATTAAGCAGTGATTTATACTTTATAGAGAAGATAGGTTTGAAAGAACATCTGTCGCCCACCGCAGCAAGTGGCTTGCTGGCAATGGTAAAACAGATGCGTATGTATGCGCTCGGCTTTCAAGGCAAAAATGGCGAACTAGTGATTAGTCGGTTAGTGATTACTAACCACTAAAAAATCATCGTCCCAGCCGCTTGGTATCGACATCGGTACGTTTCTTCTCGTTTGTATCCGCCGAATTTATAGAGGAATCGAAAATGTAAAGCTACGATTGTCCCCAATTCATTTCTGTCCGGTTCCGTTGCTGCCCCCACGCCAGCCGGGTGGTCATATTCGATGTATTAAGAATATCATTTCCTTTCAATATCACCTTCGTCTTTCCATCCGGAGAAGCCCACTGAAGTGAAGTCGAAACATTACAAATAGGACTTAAGTTATACACCCCTTGTATGGCACGTGATTGGTAAAAACCAGCCAACGTACCTATGATATTCGGTTTCTTCGATAAGATGAATGTGTTTGTGGTATTCAGAATGACGCTGAATTTATGCCGGTTGAATGCAATATCATGGAAATGGCTGTTCTTGTCATGAGAGAACAGGCCGAAAGCAAAAATGCGCCCGTTCCACCATGTACTCACTTTATAAGAAGCCATAGTCTGTATGGTCCATCTTTTCTGAAAATCATAATTCACAAACTGATTCACCTCCGCCAGACGTCGGGCAATTGATAAGGGAGCTGCACAAAGTAATCGGGTGTGTAATTGTAATTCACCCCTATCATATATCTATTCTTATACAGATAATTCAAGTCGAGCGAATAATTGGAACTTGGCTTCAGGTCGGGATTTCCATGAGCCTCGGTATAGCTGTCCACATACTGTATAATAGGTTGCAACTGCCAGTAAGCGGGATATTTACGATTACTGGTGAAAGACATTTGCAAGGTATGGCCATCTGCCGGAGTATAAGTTGTGTTTACAGTGGGATACAGCATCCAGCTATGGCGTTCCCCGGCATGATAAAGCTCTGCGGCCAAGGAAATTTCGGCAGAGAACTTCTTCCCAAAACTATGTGAAGCGCCGGTGTACATATTCAGAGTATATTCTTTTCGAAGCAGTTTCTCGGAATTATCGGGAATCAAGGCTCCTGTTTCACCATCCCGATAGAACTGGTAGCTGTTATCGTGTGTGGCAGTGTACTTTACACCATAATTTATCTCGGTTCCACCTTGCAAGGAATGAAGCTGGTTGGCATAGAATAACCAGCGGTTGATACGTTGGTTGCTGTCATAATTCAATGTCCGGCTGACATCCTGCATATCTTTCTCCAGAAAGGTCTGTGACGGATTGGAGAAAAAAAGGAAATCCATTCCTGCCGAAAGGCCGAAAGAAGATTGATAATCGGCCGCCACATTATGTAACTGGCGGTCACCGTCATCCGTTTTATCACTGTGGGCTGTTCCACGCATTTTTGTACAGTCCTGCCCATAGCGGTATTGTGTATTGTAAACCACACTCAACAAGTTCTTCTTCCCGAAATCATAGTCCGCCCCCAAGCGGAGGTTATGCCGGCCGCCATACCCTTTAGCCTCTGTTTTCAAATCCAACTCGTGTACGTCCCCCGCCATAGTGTGCCATGACTGTTTGTCCAATCCGAAAGTGGTATGTTTGAACCCGTATGAATACATCACATCCGCCGAAAAGCGCCGGGAAGTGTAGAGCAAATTTCCACGGCCTGCAATGTCTTCCCTGCGGGACTGTTCATACATAGCCGCTACTTCACCGGACCAAGAAGGCTTCTGCCCGATATTCGATTTTAGAATAACATTCACCATGGCTCCACGAATGCGGTAACGTGCCGGAGCAGCATACATGATTTCCGCTTTCTCCAGACGACTGACAGGGGTATTCTGAAGCACGGACTTCAAATCGTCCTTGTCCAGTGTACTTACTTTTCCATTTACTACCAAAGTAATACTGCGCCCCCCAAAAGTGAGATTGCCATCTTGTTCCACGATGCCGGGCAGTTCCTTTACCGCCTCGTAGGCGTTATTCACCGGAAGCCGCTCTACCATACGGGGTAAGTCATAGACCAGCTTTCCCCGCTCGGCCTTTACCACCGGACGCTCCCCTTTGACCAACACCTCCGGCAATTGTTGGAAAAGGCTGTCCATATAGGTATAATTCACATCATTCTGCGCTTGTGCCGCAAATGCCGACAAGCATAAACAAAAGATAATCACTGTCCTCATCATCGTTTTATTTTTAGTGTCCATGCAAAGTAAAGGTGAAAAATGTGCCGTATGTGTTACCGCCGGCTTATGAAGTCTTATTTAGTGTTATCAAAAGAAAGAGAATACTTATTTTGTACCTATTTTTGCCAAACCATGAAGATACCGTTTAAAGCCATAGCCGCATTGATTATCCTTTCGCTGATAGGCGTCTTTGCCTATCAGGCATATTGGTTGACAGGATTATACACCTCGATGAAGAAGGATATGGACAATTGCCTGATAGAAACATTACAGGTGAGTGACTACAATGAAATGATGGAACGGTGCGACTCCGTGAAACGAAGCAACGAAACCATAAATGGCTATATCGAATCCAGTATCAATCTGGACAGCAGTGCTTTGATTACCAAAGTTATAGAAACCGAGCCTTTCAAACAGCAAAAAAGATTTGGTCTGGAAATCAATGAACCGGTATCTACTACCATCGACAAAAACGGTACACTGGAACTGCTCACCAAATACTTCCAACGGGGTATCCACAGCCAGCTGGACCTTTTCACGGAAATCAACCTGCACACTTTCGACAGCCTTTTTACAAGGACACTTGCCATGCGCGGAATCATCTACCTGCCTCACCGCATCGAAATAGTGAATTTACGTCAAGACAGCACGGTCGTACAAGGACTCAGCTCACCTCAAAAATACAGGCCGGGCAAAGAAGCAGTGAGCTACTATTACAATTATGACTTGTACAACAAAATGGCATACCGGTTATGGGTGGAACCGACAAATACCATCGTCTTGCAACAAATGAAGGGGATACTTTATACCTCTTTCTTTATCATTATTATATTGGGGGTATCATTCTGGTTTCTTATCCGTATCATCTTAAGGCAGAAAAGTGTAGAAGAAATGAAAGAGGACTTCACGCATAACATTACTCACGAACTGAAAACTCCGATAGCCGTAGCCTACGCCGCCAACGATGCATTACTGAACTTCAACGGAGCAGAAAACCTGACGAAACGACAGAACTATCTTCAGATTATCCAAACCCAGCTGAAACAGCTCAGCGGACTGGTGGAACAGATCCTTTCCATGAGTATGGAGCAACGGAAGAACTTCCGTCTGAACTATGAACCTGTCGAACTGAGGTCTATGTTGGAAAATCTGATAAGTCAACATAGATTGAAAGCTGATAAGCCGACTGAGTTCAAACTCATTATGGAAGAAAACATAACCCTACGTGCAGACCGCTTGCACCTGTATAACATGATCAGCAATCTGATAGACAATGCTATAAAATATTCCGATGAAAAGGCATATATTTACATTTCTGCAATACGCTGCAACAATCCATGCAACGGTGACCGTAACGCTTATGTGATGCTAAAGATACAAGACAAAGGAATAGGTATTCCTGCCGACAGACAAAAACATCTGTTTGATAAGTTTTATCGGGTTCCGACCGGTAATCTGCATAATGTAAAAGGATATGGATTAGGACTTTATTATGTAAGAACAATGATAGAACAGCATAAAGGAACTGTTTCCGTGGAAAGCAGCACAGGAAAAGGCAGTACCTTTACACTTAAAATTCCCGAATAAGCAAATGGAAAAGATACACGTTTTATTAGTAGAGGATGAACAGACTCTTGCCATGATTATCAAGGACACACTGGAAGAACAGGATTTTATCATTACTACCGCCGGAGATGGTGAAGAAGGCTTAAGAAAGTTTTTCGAACAGAAACCGGACGTATTGGTAGCCGATGTCATGATGCCCCGTATGGATGGCTTTGAAATGGTACGCCGCATCCGCCAATCGGATAAACCAACCCCGGTATTATTCCTCACCGCCCGGTCTGCCATCAATGATGTAGTAAAAGGATTTGAACTGGGAGCTAATGACTATCTGAAAAAGCCATTCGGTATGCAGGAGCTTATTGTACGCCTCAAAGCCTTGATGCACAAAGCTTTTGTGGAAAAAGAAATAACCAATACCTACACCATCGGAGGATATCAGTTCAACTCCGTCACCCAACAACTGGATTTTGCAGGGAACATACAAGAACTCTCCCACCGGGAATCGGAAATCCTAAAACGCCTGTGTGAGAACCGGAATGAAGTGGTGAACAGCCAAAGCATCTTGTTGGAGCTATGGGGAGATGACAGCTTCTTCAATTCACGCAGCCTGCATGTATTTATTACGAAATTACGCCATAAACTGTCCAAAGACCAAAGCATACGGATTGTGAATGTAAGGGGAATAGGTTACAAACTGATTATAAACTAACACTTCTTCCCTCTAATCAAGACTTTCTGCCCGCCGGACAAGGTAGTGGCAAAGATATAATCATCTCCTCCCTCTTTCAGTTTCAAACGTTTGCGAAGTTCCGCAACCGATAATGGAAAGTTGCGGATCGTAATATTCGCCTTGTCCATATCCATCAAGAACGCTTTCAGTTCCTTTTTTCCAAAACCCGATACGGCCTCAACCCGGAAACGACGTCCCGGAAAATCCGGAACCAAAGAAACAGAGGTATATAAATGGCTGTTGAGGTGAAGTTTCGCCACAGGATAGGTTTGTGTGAGAGAACGAAAAGCACCGGCTTTCAGTATAGCGGCATTCGGTTCATACAAATAAGTTCCGACTTCATCGGCCAAAAGACAGGGCGATGTTTTTTCCTGCTTCAAGGTAAAGGTGTAATGCCGGCTCTCCCCGTTGCCTGCAATATGTTCGCAATGGATGCTTACCTCCGATGAAACGGACTCTTTTTGCAGTATCAGCAATAACTCCTTGCACTCGTTATTCACAGCGACAATGTGTACCGCACGAACTGTTTTCAACTCGTTCAATGCCAATGACAGATCCAGCATAGGCGATAATTTCACCATCACTTTCTTTGCCTTATCAACCAGCAAAGGCTCCAAAACAGTAACATCCGGCTCGCAATCAGAGATGGCAACCGTCTTTCCACCGTGTCCGTCTCTTCTGGCAGGGTCTAAAAACAAGCAATCTACCGGAAGCATTTCCTGCAAATAGGATACCCCGTCCCGGTTGTGTATCCGAATGTGCCCCAACCCCAACAAAGGGAAATTATGCAAAGCCAGCTCACAAAGTCCTGACTGCCTTTCCACATAATCAGCCTGCTTGAAATTCCGGGAGATAAAGCTGCAATCAATGCCGAAACCTCCGGTTAAATCGGCAAAAGTATCGCCTTCCAACAAAGAGGCCTTATACAAAGCAGTTGCTTCGGAAGAACATTGCTCCATAGACAAATGAGGGGGATACCATAATGCAGAAACCGGATACCATGAAGGTATCTTGCGGGCCGCCACCTGCCGTCCGGCAATTTGTGTGACAGCTGCCGCCATGTCTACATCGGGATATTTCTTACTTTGCAAAGCCAGTGTACGCGTATCGTCCTCCTTATGTTCTTCGATGAAATGGAGTGTTTTTGCTGATATTTCCATCCTTTATCTAATTACTTTATAGTTCCGTTTTGCCTCTTCACGACTGCGGAAGTTGAAATGCCACCACTCACTGCGCAAAGGTTTATAACCCGCATCCGTCATGACCCGGCGCAGCAGCAAACGGTTTTTCCGTTCCTGCGCTGTAATGATTCCCTGCTGTACCATTGCCGCCTCGGTATCTATGTGTGCTTCCTTGCCCAAATGATCCACCTTGGTCCCCATAGGCAAAGGATTTCCTTTTTCATCTGCAATACTCACATCCACCGCCAAACCATAATTATGCAACCCTCCTCCCCGGGCCGGATTGGATACATATATATTTTGGGAAGTACCTTTTACCACATTCCACATTTTCTGCTGCACGGACATGGGACGGGCGGCATCATAAATAATCAGAGAATAACCGGGATACAACTCTTTCAACCGCTTTTGCGCTTGCAACAAGGCTTTGGCAGCCTCGGGATGAAGATAGGCCTCCTGCAAATCCTCATAAAGGACTTTCCCGGTAAAATTGTCGGCACGGGTATACATCAAATCTATTTTCAATGTCGGGTCCATCCGGCCTACATTCACCAATCCCAAAGAATCAAGATAATGCTCCATCCTGCTTTGCGAGAAAGCGGGACAGAGCATTATCAGCAATGATATAAAATAAAAACAGACTTCATCTACAGCGGTATCTTTCTTACTATTATAATACAGACCTCAGTAACTCAGGAATCTCAATATTACAGCATTCCATCTCCTTCAGTATTTTCTTTCCTTCCTCCGTAAGCGAGAAATACATCTGGCGTTTGTCACAATCTCCCAAATTACGCTCTATATAGCCTTTATCCTCTACAGATCTGATAACCTTAGAAGTATTCGAATTAGAAAGCCCCAATTGCTCTGCTATCTCTCCCGAGGACAGGCGTTTCTTTCTGGAGAGACAGCACAGCAACATTCCTTCGTTCAGACAAAGGTGGTGCGCCTTTTCAAACCGTGTTTCAAATTCTGCAATAGCGCGATAGAGATCTCTTATTTTACATAAAGTTTCCATATTGCTCTTTCTTCTTGATGCTATTGCACAAAAGTACTTATTTTTTCAATAAAAACTCATCAATAGCCTTTTTAAATGACGCTTTGGGCATAGCCCCCTGTGCCATCTCCGGCTTTCCTTCCATGGGGATGAACAGAATGGACGGAATACTCCGTATACCAAACGCGCCTGCCAGTTCCTGTTCTTTCTCCGTGTCCACTTTATAAATCACAATCTGGCCATCGTATTCTTTTGCCAATTCGTCCAAAATAGGAGCTACCATTTTGCAAGGACCACACCAGTCAGCATAGAAATCCACAATAGCCGGTTTGTCACCTTCATATTTCCACTCTTCCGGGTTTTTCTCGAAATTATATACTTTCGCCAAAAATTCAGCTTTAGTCAAATGTATGACCTTTCCATTTCCTTCTGTTGCCATAGTTTCTTCTTTTACAGGGTTATTATTACTGCTTCCTCTGCCGCAAGCTGTTGTGGCAGCCAGCACAAGGGCTAAAAAAAATAAAATCGTTTTATTCATACTTATTCCTCCTTCTTTATCTTTCTATGCTCCGGCATAAATGAACTGAGCAACAATCCCCCCATTGCCGCCCCCCAAATGGAACTGTTGACAGGAGAAGAAGTGATAGGGCAAGTCCCAGTGGTGCAACCTACATACCGCCAATACAAATATCCTCCTACCATTCCTGCCACAATACCAAGCAATGTCCATCCATACCTTTTTATAAACTCTTTTTTCATACTCTTCTTCATAATTAAAACCGGACTCTGTTATGTTATCTCCTTTAATTATTTCCTCAGGAAACTTTTTCCAAATATATTCCATACTTTCCTATATAACAAATTTCCTTAGAAATATTTAAATAATAACTTTCCTTCACGATTCGGCACCTACATTTACACAATATTCAGCAACACAAAAGGTCAAATCATTATACAACAACTATTTACCCGGCCCAAGACAGCACCACAGGACTCTCTACACGCACTCCGTATTCAGCCGCTTTTTCCAGTATATTCCTCGCCAACTCAGGCTTCTGATCATCACTAGCATAACGGAAATAGGCTTCCGCCGCCCGCACATGTGCCGCATCGGGCATCGGGAAAGCACGCTCTTCAGGAATTCCGAAATCAGAACTGCTCAGTTCTCTACGCTCTTCGGCATCCAACCGGTCTGATTCTACTGGTTTCATAAACTATAAGGTTTTAAAGTGAATAATCTTCATAAGAAAACAGAATGAATGGAATAAAGATGGCAGGAAAGTGTTAATCTATCACATTTTTCACGGATTACTTAAAATAAGAAAACTATTAATGCTGTTATTTCCAATGATTTATTATTTTTGTACCCACCTAGATAAACACAATGACCATGAAAAACAAACTATATTTTATTATAGTAGCCACGCTGCTGTGTCCAACATCGCTATATGCACAATCCGGCACTGACAAACGATCCGTTCTGTCCTTTCAGACAGGTCCTACCCTCTACACCGGAAAGCTGATAGGAATAGCAGGATATTCCTCGAATTTGCGCAACGGCATAGGTTGGTCAGGAAGTTATACTTACCTGGTAGGAAACAAGCCTGCCATTAGAGCCGGATTCGGAATACTTTATCAAGGCAGCCGATATACAGGCAACACGACAAATACCACAGACAAGATTCAAACACATTATTTTGCTCCACAGTTCTCCCTGCATTGGCTGAAACAACAATTCGATTGGTATTTTACTACCGGAACCGGATACCAGTTATATAAAGACGACAGTATGGTATATGATAAACCACGAAAAGTATCCATGAACAAATGGGCGGCAAACTTTGGAGTAGGCGGAGAATACCACCTTTTCACCCATTGGGGGATCAGTGCAAGGATAAGCTATATCCTGGCGTATTCCGGTGAATATTCCGTCCGCTATCATCATAAAGAATGGATGGTACAACCACATTATCCGATGAACGGTTCGGATGACATTTCTCAATTATCTTTCTCGGCAGGTATTAACTATCACTTTTAAAAGATTCAGACCATGATTAAATATCTTATTACAATAGTATTAACTGTCGCGTTATGCTGTGCCTGTAATGGAGAAGACTTTTCAGCAGATCCTACTCTCATGCCACCTGCCACTCAGACAGGCGCCAATACCTTTGGCTGTCTGATAGACGGCTGGATATATACAGGACAACGCTATGGGCCGGACCATAAAGCATCCTACTATCCTGCTTATAATGAAGATGAAAAAGCAACAGTCCATGTATACGTTTGGGTAGATACCAATACGTCTATTTCTTTCAATATCATTGACCCGAAAGAAAAAAATATCACCGTTTACAGTGATATTGAAAAGATGGATAATGATCAGACCATCTATACCGACGCCGTTTTCAAAGATGGAAACAAGCAAGAAGAAAGACTGGAAGACGGCATTGTCAATATTACCCGCTTTGATTTGAACAACAGAATAATCAGCGGAACTTTTGAAGGAGGAAGAGTGACAGAAGGGCGTTTTGATTTAACATTCTAACATATACCCGTTGACAAATTAGACCCAGCTTGCCAACGGGTAAATTAATCTCTTTCTTATTTTATTCTATCATACTGATCGTTCGCACTAATCTCCGTGTATTCAGGCGCATCAATCATTTCCACCAAAGCGCGTAACACAGGCCCTTCACCCATCGGATCATTTTCCTGAGTGGGACGATTATAATAAAATACGGTGGAAGGCATAATACCTGTACCGACACAAATAGCCGTCACATCACCATTCTCTGAAATTTTTGACAACATTCCTTTGAATCCCTGCCATGCTACATAAATGAAATCCGGATGCAACCATCCTTCCTTCACACCTTTAGCTATGCCAAATACAAACATAGAACTACCGGTAATTTCTTCATAAGAATCTTCTTTATCCAACAACTGATGCCACAAACCGTTTTTCCCTTGATACCGCGCTACCCCACTAGCCTGCATCTGGAAATTCTTTATCACATCCTCACGCATAGGATGATTTTCCGGCATTCTTGCCAACAGATCGGCTGTCGCCATAAAAATCCATCCATTGGCCCGGGACCAATGCGCCACTCCATGTTCCTTATTATCCGTATGATAGCAATGATAATAAATCTGTTTTTCAGGACACCACAAATATCGTGTATAATTCAATATCTGATTGGCAGCATCATCAAAATACTTCTTTTCACCAGTAATCTCTCCCATGCGGGAAATAAAAGACACCGCCATAAACGCATCATCTGCCCAAATTGTATTTTCATGAGGCCATAAACGGGCTATGGTTCCATCGGCCAAACGAGGTTCTGAAACCATAATATGATGATTGGTTGTTTCAATATATTTTTGGAAAGCATCATCCGGATGACGCTGGTTCAAAGTTATCAAACTAGCCCCCATAGGACCGTTGTCATCCAAACGCTTGTTTCTATAAATCATATGCCAAGTAAGACGGGGAACCGCTCTCCATCCTCCTTCACGGAAAGTCTTATCATACAAACGATGAAAATAGGACTGGTTAGTCTTATCAAAAATGAACTTCATATTCTTCAGCACATAATCCTCATATTTCCGGTTCTGTATTTTATCACCCAACTCCATCAAAGCCATATTTGTTACTCCGTTTGTGTAATGCCAATTCAAATATTTACTATTGACACGCATATCCGGGTTTAAAGAAACATTATCCAAAGAAGTGTATACTTTACCTGTTTTTACATCCTTGAATTCATAAACCGTAGAAGCAACAATACGATCGGCTATCTTTATAGCCATCTCTTTGGGCACAGTGTTGTCCTGTGCCATTAAGGGGAATAATCCTAATCGCAAACAATAAAATGCCTGCACAACCATAACGTTTAACCATACAACCTAAATTAATTTTTATTTTATACTAACAACCTCTATATTCCACCGAATAAAAAGTCCGGCTATCTTTTAATATTCTTCAAAGATAAAGCCATCTTCCCGTTTCGTACAAATTTTCATCCTACTTTTTAAGGGTAATATCCACATTTTCAGTTTTAGAGTATATAATGTGCTCATGATTTTATACTAAGAGAAAGAAATTCTGTTCATGATTCCTGTAACAAGAGTAACAAATGTAAATCTACCTCATTATCAACACGCTAATTATTTCTGTGTAAGTTCTGAGATCAACACTGAATTTATTATGTAAATTTACTAAAATGTTTGCATGAAAGGTTTAGCTCCACACACGCTGCAAGTTTTTGAAGCTGTTTCTAAGTTGGACTGCATCAAATCCTATCTCTTGGTAGGTGGCACTGCCTTGTCATTGCAAATGGGAACTCGGCAAAGTGAAGACTTGGACTTTATGAAATGGCGTACCTCTAAAACAGAGAAAATGGAAGTGGCATGGTATCAGATAGAGAAACAATAGTGAAACAACAGCTATATATTAGGAGTAAATCAACCAAGAGCAACAGAGTTATATCTGGAGGGTCTGCAAACAAAAAAGGCTGTATTCCGTTAGGAATCAGCCTTTTAGTTTGTGGACCAGCCTGGGCTTGAACCAGGGACCTCCAGATTATGAGTCTGTTGCTCTAACCAACTGAGCTACAAGTCCGTGCCACAATTTCCTGTTAGCAGGTGCAAAAGTAGTATATTCCCTTGAAACTTGCAAGATTTATCGCCCAAATTTTGATAAAAAGATTTAATTCCCTTATTCGTAAGGATATAAATTGTATTTTTGTGCACCATTAATTAATTTTGCTAAGCCGTATGGCACAAAAAAAACAGGAAACAGCCCTAACAGGGCTTTCGGACAAAGAAGTCCTTATCAGTAGAGAGAAGTATGGGAATAACCTCTTGACACCTCCCAAACGTCCTTCCATGTGGAAACTTTATCTGGAAAAGTTCCGCGACCCGGTTATACGTATTCTTTTAGTCGCAGCATTCTTTTCCTTAGTGATTGCCATTATTGAAAATGAGTATGCGGAAACAATCGGCATTTTCTTTGCTATTTTTCTGGCAACCGGTATCGGATTCTACTTTGAATACGATGCGAATAAGAAGTTTGACTTACTGAACGCTGTAGGCGAAGAAACACCAGTTACAGTAATCAGAAATGGGAAAGTACGGGAAATTCCCCGTAAGGAGATTGTAGTAGGTGATATCGTAGTTCTGAATACCGGTGAGGAGATTCCTGCCGACGGAATCTTGCTGGAAGCTATTTCCCTGCAAGTGAATGAATCCAACTTGACAGGAGAATTAATGGTCAATAAAACCATCCATGAAGAACTATTTGATGAAGAAGCCACTTATCCCAGCAATGAAGTGATGCGTGGCACCACAGTGGTTGACGGACATGGAATAATGAAGGTAGAACGTGTGGGTGATTCCACCGAATAGGTAAGGTAGCACGTCAGGCCACCGAACAAAGTGAAGAGAGACTCCATTGAATATCCAATTGACAAAATTGGCGGGTTTCATCGGAAAAATAGGTTTTACTATTGCCACACTTACCTTTATCGTTTTCACAGCTAAAGACCTTTACTCCTACCTCAGCGTAAATGAAATAACAGACTGGCATGGGTGGATAGCAATAGCCCGCATTGTATTGAAATATTTCATGATGGCTGTCACTTTAATTGTAGTAGCCGTTCCTGAAGGCTTACCGATGAGTGTCACCTTAAGTCTTGCACTAAATATGCGCCGTATGCTGAAAACCAATAATCTGGTACGTAAAATGCATGCTTGTGAAACAATGGGGGCCATTACTGTGATCTGCACCGACAAAACAGGTACATTGACACAAAACCTGATGCAGGTACATGAAGCGAAACTTGATGCCACCAAAGCAGATTTAATAGCTGAAGGGATCAGTGCCAACTCCACAGCTTTCCTTGAAGAAACAAGGAGAAAACAAGAAACCATCCGGAGTAGGTAATCCTACTGAAATAGCCTTATTGCTTTGGCTGAATGAACAGGGCAAGAACTATTTGGAATTACGTGAAAATGCAAAAGTTATCAATCAACTTACTTTCTCTACAGAACGTAAGTATATGGCTACATTAGTAGATTCACCTATCCAGCAGAAAAAGGTACTCTATATAAAAGGAGCTCCCGAAATTGTGATGAGAAAATGCAACCTCTCTTTCCGAGGAACAGGCTCATTACAATGCCGATCTGCTGGCCTATCAGAACAAGGCAATGCGTACTTTAGGATTAGCTTATAAATTTATCCCCGAAGACTTCGGTAACGATTGTGCCGAACTAGTCAATGAAGGGAATATGATTTTCCTAGGTATCGTAGCTATCAGCGACCCTATTCGTCCGGATGTACCGGAAGCCGTACAGAAATGTCAGTCGGCAGGTATCGGTGTGAAAATTGTTACAGGCGACACTCCGGGAACAGCTACCGAAATTGCCCGCCAAATAGGGCTATGGAAACCTGAAGATACAGACCGGAACCGCATAACAGGGGTAGAGTTTGCTGCATTAAGCGATGAAGAAGCTCTGGACCGCGTACTTGACTTGAAAGTAATGAGTCGTGCGCGTCCTATGGACAAGCAACGTCTGGTCCAACTGTTACAGCAAAAAGGAGCCGTAGTAGCAGTAACCGGAGACGGAACAAACGATGCTCCTGCACTGAATCACGCTCAAGTAGGTCTTTCTATGGGAACCGGTACGTCAGTAGCCAAGGAAGCAAGTGACATAACCCTATTGGATGACTCGTTCCACAGTATCGCTACCGCAGTAATGTGGGGACGCTCTCTTTACAAAAACATTCAGCGTTTCATCGTATTCCAGCTGACTATCAACGTAGTCGCATTAGCCAGTGTTTTATTAGGGGCTTTCTTTGGTACAGAACTACCACTAACCGTAACACAAATGCTTTGGGTAAATCTTATTATGGTACACTTTTGCCGCCATGGCCTTAGCATCTATTCCCCCCAGTGCAGACGTCATGAATGAAAAGCCACGCAAGACCGATGATTTCATCATCACTAAAGCCATGCGTAAAAATATACTAGGTGTAGGCTTCTGCTTCCTTGCCATACTGATGACATTAATTGTCATTTATCAAAACAGATGCCAGCAGATTTTAGTAGGACAAGCTTTGACGCAATTCTTCACGATCTTCGTGATGCTGCAATTCTGGAATCTATTTAATGCCAGTGTTTTCGGAACCAACCATTCTGTATTCAAGGATTCCCGTCATGCATTAGGCATGCTAAGTGTGGCTATCATTATTTTAGTCGGACAAATTCTGATTGTCGAGTTCGGAGGTAAAGTGTTCCGTACCGAACCTATGAATTTCATGACTTGGGTTTATATTATCGCAGGAACGTCATTCGTATTGTGGATTGGTGAAATCTACCGTTGGATAAAACGAATACAGAAAAAAGACTAAGAAAGAGAATAAAGCACATAAAGAGTTATGGACAGTAAGATTAAAAATGTCGTTTTTGATTTAGGAGGAGTATTAATAAATCTGGATTTTGACAATTGCTTGAATGCTTTTCGTAAAGCAGGATTTCGAGATATAGAGAAACAGGCAT
>ENA-OQJR01000273-OQJR01000273.1-human-gut-metagenome-genome-assembly--contig:-NODE-273-length-16437-cov-2.566462_pt1 | contig 16437 bp, 15 predicted proteins | sample MGYA00242614_ERZ504781 | MGnify/ENA primary metagenome ERZ504781 (study PRJEB26092, sample SAMD00036365) | human gut metagenome | host: Homo sapiens | study: EMG produced TPA metagenomics assembly of...
AGCTGTGCCATAACACTGCTTAATTCTTCATGATCTTTTGTAATAATAAATCTCATATACTCACCGGCAGTTATTCAAACTGCCTTTTCCTTTCCGCTGATAAAGCAGGTATCAGCACCCTGTTTACAGAAATTCACTGATTTGTGAGGCTGCATCTTCATCCAATAGAATACTCACATGAGGATGCAGTTGGAATATGGATACCGGGAAATCCATCGTAACCGGCCCGAAGAATGCCCTGCGCACTGTTTCCGCTTTTGCTTTACCCGAAAAAATCATGACGATATTTCTTGCATCCATAATTGTTTTCGGCCCCATTGTCAAATAGTGATCCGGTATCCTGGACATATTATCACTGTGAATATCATCCTTTAACAAAATTCCAGCAGTTCATTGACCTGTGGTGTACAATATCGGTCAATACAGTGACTTCCCTCCTTCCAGTTCTGAAATGTTCCAGGATGATTTCCACAGAAATGACCATCCGTTCCGATTCCCATGCCTTCCTGGCTGGTCTCCTGGCATGAAGGCAGCATGTTCACCGATCAGTCGGCGATAGAACGCCCAGAGTGCGTTGACTGAGGCGTATTTACGGTACGTTGTCTGATAGTGTAAGGCCTTTGCGGCCGTTACGTTGGGCAACGAGTGCAACCAGTTCACTGATGCCACACATCCCAGACGCATGCCGGCCAATGCCGAGCAGATTGGTGAATGGCTGGATACGCTTATCGGATTGGTTGCCAAGCGATGCCGGCGCGATGGCCGTCTAATCGCGCATAGCGAAAACGACGCAATCTGGTACGCCGATGGCCATGCCTTCCTGCCTAGATATGCTTCATGCAAGGGCGACGTGACCACCGTGCACTCCTGGGTATTCAACGGTACCGGACAGCATTACGGTCCGATGTCATGCGAAAGCCTGGGACACGCGGCCTGGCTCGTTGAACTATCCAAGGCATTCGCTGCTGATCCGCATCGCCCGGTGTGGGTACAGGAAATCGGAGCACCTGGCAATGTGATCGATTCCGCCGATGCTCCGGAGTTCTGCCGGCGCTCGATTGATGCGATTGCTGACTGTCCTGATGTGTTCGGCGTCACGTGGTGGTGCTCTCACCGCATCCCCTCGACATTCTCGGATTTCCCGTTCTTCGAGCACCAGCTTGGCCTGTTCGATGTGGACGGGACTCTCACCGACGTTGGCAAGGCGTTCCGAGACGCAATCGCACCCACCGGGATACGGTTGCACCGCCACGCACGACAGCGATTGTCATCCCTGTGGATGAACAGGGCACCCGCTCATGCGAGCTGCTCAAGCTCCGGGCGGCTCGCTCTTCGAGGCATGGGCGAACTTGAATCGTCAGGGTGAAAGGCCATGCGTTATCACCTCGCTTGATGCTGGCAATCCGGCCAAGCTCGCCAATCGGGGCATCGTCCGCCTTGAGCGCGTCGAACTCGTGGCGGGCCATGCCTACAATGCGGTGTCCGATCCAGCTTTCGAGCATAAAGGCGAATGATGACGCATTGACGAACGGTCATACGATGTAGTACAAACCGTTCGTCATTGTCCGGACATCCAGACATCGAAATAACCGAATAATTGTTCGAAGTTCCTCTTCGAAGGGGCCGGCTCTCCTCGGCTTGAACTTGGCGGCCGGCCTTTCTATAACAGACGATGCTATTCCTTGCAAGATGTTGGCACTCATTACATTTGCGCATCCGGCGCACCGGTACGTACCGGTATCGGTGCGCCATTGTTCACACACATCGCGCATCCAATGGGGGAGACGACGTATGGTAGATGCGACGCTGTTCACCGGTCAGCCGCCGAATAGTGATCCGGTGGCCCGCCCTGAAGCCATCATTCGGGGGGATCGGTGGCGTATTTCGATTCTGACGGACTCTTTGGTGCGTTTCGAATGGTCGGATGCCGGCGTCTTCGTCGACGAACGAACGCAAAGCGTCGTCAACCGTGATTTCGGAGAGCCTGCGGCATACACTGTTCGCCGTGATGCCGATGGCTGGCTCGATATTGAGACCGAACGGTTACGTATCGTTTATGATGGAGGCCCGTTCACTGCCGAGGGCTTGGCGGTAAGTGTCAAGGATTCGCTGTCACAACACAACACTTGGCGTTACGGCGACGCTCAGAATGCCAATCTGGGCGGCACTGTGCGAACCCTCGACCAGATTGACGGTCCGACCGAACTCGAACCCGGCCTGCTGTCGGGTGACGGTTGGATGATTCTTGACGATTCGGACGACAATCTGGTAGTCGAAGCATCTGAAGTCAATGGCAGCCCCAATCCATTTGGCTCATGGGTGGCCCGTAAGCCGGTCTCCTCCACCGATCTGTATTTTTTCGGATACGCGCGGCGTATCCACGATGCACTGCATGACTATCACCAGCTCACCGGACCGGTCCCTCTATTGCCTCGCTGGGCGTTGGGCAACTGGTGGAGTCGCTATCATCGTTACAGCGAAACCGAATATCGTACGCTGATAGAACGTTTTGAAACAGAGGGCATCCCTTTCACCGTCGCGGTGCTTGACATGGACTGGCATGTGACCGATCCCGATCCGTGCTATGGCTCAGGGTGGACCGGATTCACCTGGAACCGCACCCTGTTCCCCGACCCGGAACGTTTTCTGGGATGGCTGCATGAGCGGGGTCTCAAAACCACGCTTAACCTGCATCCGCGAGACGGCATACGTGCGTTCGAGGACTGCTACGATCGCATGGCTCGGGCAGTGGGCGTTGATTCCAAGTCCGGCAGCTCGATTGAGTTCGATGCGTCCTCGCCGGTGTTCATGTCCGCTTACTTCGATCAAATCATCCACCCGATGGAATCTCAGGGGCGTTGATTTCTGGTGGATCGACTGGCAACAGGGGGAAGTTTGCAGGGATGAAGGACTGGATCCACTCTGGATTTTTAATCATTTTCATTTCCTGGACTCTGCAAGAGAGGGGAAAAGACCTCTGACATTTTCAAGATATGCAGGGCCTGGAAGTCACAGATATCCAATCGGATTTTCAGGAGATACAATCGTAACCTGGGAATCTCTAGATTTTCAGCCCTATTTTACACTTACGGCTTCGAATATAGGATATGGTTGGTGGAGCCATGATATCGGTGGTCATATGCTGGGATATAAGGATGATGAAATGACGGTAAGATGGGTACAGCTTGGCATCTATTCGCCGATCATGAGGCTTCATAGTTCCAGCAGTGAATTTAATGGAAAAGAACCATGGCGTTATAAGAAAGAAGCAGAAATGGTGATGGATCATATGCTGCGGGAACGGCACAGGATGATCCCGTATCTTTATACAATGAATTACAGGAGCTATTGCGAAAATAAACCTTTGATATCACCCATGTACTACAACTGGCAGGAATGTAATGAGGCTTATGAAAAGAAGAACCAGTATCTCTTCGGAACTTCTCTGATGGTTGCTCCGATAACAGCACCGCGGATAGAAAAAATAAATATGGCGAAAGTACAGGTATGGCTGCCAAAAGGACGTTGGTATGATATTTATACAGGAATGATATACGATGGGGACAGAATTCTGGATCTGTACAGAGGGATTGAGAGTATTCCCGTTTTTGCTTCCGCAGGAAGTATTCTTGCGTTTACAGACGAAATCAGTGCAGTGCAGGCACAGAAAAATCCAAATTCCTTACATCTCATGGTCTATGCAGGGCAAAATGGTGAGTTTGAGCTGTATGAAGACGACAATGTGTCCTGTGCATATGAGGAGAGAATCTGTTGTACAACGAAGATGGTGTATTGTGAAGATGAAAAACCAATCTTTACAATATATCCGTCTGCAGGAAATCGGGACCTGATTCCTCAGAAACGGAGTTATACAGTTGAAATGACTGGTTTTGAAAATTCCGGTGAAACGGTCGTGGTCAGAAAAAATGGTGTAGGAACAGATGCTCAGATATCTTATGACAGATGGAAAAAAGCAATTGTAGTAGAGATACCAGAGACAGAAACAGATGCGATGATCGAAGTGAGTTTGGAACATACGGCTTCCGGAGCCAGAAATGATGTTGTGGAGAGATGTTTTGATTTTCTGAATCAGGCAGAGATAGAATTTGTGCAGAAAGACAGGTTATACGAACTAATACGGTCAGAACGTCCGGCTGCGGGGATTTTGTCAGAACTGTTTGCAATGGATATCAGCAGAGATTTAAGAGGTGTTCTGGTTGAAATTCTTACGGCACAGATTGTGTAAATACTGACAGAAAAAATCGTTTCACCTCATTGACAACTCCTGATACGAGTGATATTATGATGATATCAAAATGATATCAAATAAATTCATATGAGGAGGACAAGAATATGGATGGAGAGAAAAGTGTAGTACAAGATGAAAAAGTATTGAAAGCAAAGAGTGGATATGCCATGCTTTTACTTGGTATCATCGGGATGCTGCTTGGTGTGGCTGTGATCATTGCGGGATGCATGGTGTTTGGTCAGACAGGTGAGACGAATACGGCGCTGTTGGCAGGTTCTATTATTCTTGGAGTGTTACTGATTGTGGGATTTATACTCGAACTTTGCGGATTGAGAGTATTGAATCCAAATGAAGCCTATGTATTTGCCCTGTTTGGAAAATATTACGGAACGATCAAGACAGCCGGATTTTTCTGGGTAAACCCATTTTGTGAAGCGATCAACCCATCTGTACGTCCGGCAGCACCGGTTGTTACATCCTCAGGCCTTGCCAATCCGGCAGCTCTCTCAGGAAAAGCAAAGAAAGTGTCATTGAAGACACTGACGCTGAACAACGAAAAGCAGAAAGTCAACGATGAACTTGGAAACCCGGTAGAGATCGGCGCAGTAGTGATCTGGAAAGTGACAAATCCGACCAAAGCGGTGATCAATGTGGAGAACTATAAGAATTATCTGTCCATTCAGTGCGATGCGATTATCCGTAACACGGCAAGAATGTACCCATATGATACCAGTGAAAAAGGAGATGAAAAGTCCTTAAGAGGAAGCTCCCAGGAGATTGCTGAGATCATGTGCAAAGAATTGCAGGAGAAAGTTGAGAATGCGGGAATCAAGATTCTGGAAGTCCGCATCACACATCTTGCTTATGCACCGGAAATTGCATCTGCAATGCTGCAGAGACAGCAGGCGGCAGCGATCATTGATGCAAGACAGAAAATCGTGGAAGGTGCTGTCGGCATGGTAGAGATGGCACTTGACAAATTGAACGAGAATGATATTGTAGAATTGGATGAAGAGAGAAAAGCAGCAATGGTGAGCAATCTTCTGGTCGTCCTTTGCGGAAATAAGATGCACAGCCGATCGTGAACAGTGGAAGCCTGTATTAGAATCGTCGGGCGGAGTATCTGTGAAAAATATTAGAAGTGGGACAGATTTTGGAAAAGGAAAGAAGAAAAAGCAAAGTGAAAAAGCAGGTTCCACTGAGACTTTCCAAGGAGCTTTACGATGAGATCGCACAGTGGGCAGAAGATGAGTTCCGTTCGATGAATGGACAGATTGAGTATCTGCTGACAGAGTGTGTGAAGTGGCGGAAGCGGTCTGGAAAGAAGGATGAGTAATATCATTTATATACAGAAAAGCTAGGGATGTCGTTTGACATCCCTGTTTTTAACTGTATTTTGCCGCATATTCTTTTGGAGAACACCCGCAGGCTTTTTTGAATTTCTTACTGAAGTAGTACACATCCGAATATCCGGATGTCTCTGCAACTTCGGAAATTTTCATCGTGCCTTCTTTCAGAAGTTTCTGAGCAGCGCTGATCCGGATATCGGAAATGTACTGGAGTACAGAGGTATGTTGTACTTTTTTAAATACGCTTCCCAGGTAGGAAGGATGCAGCTGAAAATTCGCAGCCACCTGAGAAACGGAAAGGGAAGCATCTGTATAATGATTTCCGATATATTCCATGACCCGGCGGCAGAGTGCGATATCTGACGGAACGGCTTCCATTTTCTGAATGCACTGCAGTCCGTAAAACAGGACTTCATTTTTCAGATTCTCCAGAGAATGTTCGGTATCCAGTATGGAAGCGGAGAACTCGGTCACGGGCTGAGCCAGATTTTCCGGAATATGAAAATACACATGGTACACAACAAGATCTCGTGGATCACAGAGAAAGATACTCGCTGTTTTCTTCTGGCTGATGGAAAGGAAGAGTGTTTCCAGATATTCCAGCAGATCTTTGCGGTTCTGGGCGTGCAAAACTGTGATAAAGTGTTTCCGCATTTTTAAGAGTTCCTCGGAAAATCCTGGCCTTTCCGGATGAGAATAGCTGATGCAGAGATTGGATTCCCGGGAAAAATAGCGTTCTGTCAGAAGGTGCAGGCAGCGGGTGTAATATGGCTTCCAGTCGGTTGTAACAGGAAAGATATTTTCAATGTACAAAAATGTATATTCGTTTTGCTGTGCAATAAAATCCGTAAAACAACTTCCGATATGGAGTAGTTTTTCTTTGTTGGAGAGGAAAATCTGAAGCATGTAGATGTATTCGCTTTCCTGCATATATTCGCAGAGAAAATCCTGCCTGCGCAGACGATCCACCAGCTGTAATACTGCATCGTGAGTGTGTTCCGAAACATAGACACTGCAATAGATGCTGTATGCCAGATTTTCAAATTCCGGATGCTGTACACACAGATCGGAATAGGAAAGCACACCGTCCCGGATATTGGCAAGCATACTGCACAGATGAAAGTGCTCATAATGCTTTAATGTATGGCGGGTCTGCTCTTCAGAATGAATGGCCTGAATACATTCAGACAGCGCCCGCTCCAGTTCTTCGGCGGCAACCGGCTTTAGCAGATATTCTTTTACCCCGTACCGGATCGCGGTGCGCGCATATTCGAAATCATTATAGCCCGATAAAATGAGGATATGCACAGAAGGAAAATGCTCTTTGATATATCTGGCAGTTTCGATTCCGTTCATATGCGGCATTTTGATATCCAGAAGCAGCAGATCCACGGGTTCTTTTTCCAGATGGTCGATGACCTGCTGTCCGTTTTCGGCTTCTCCGGCAAAAATAAGATTTAGTTTTTCCCAGGGTATGATCTTTTTAATACGCTGACGAATAAAATATTCATCATCTGCAATCAATAGTTTCAATGACATGGCAATCCCTCCTGTTTGGGTAATGTGATCATGGTGATGCAGCCGCCAGTTTGGGGACTTTGCATGGACAGTCCATAACCCGGCCCGTAGTAGAGCAAAATTCGCTGCTGGATACTTTTGATTCCAAAGTGGTCAGCATCCTCCTGCCAGATTTTTTCATAGTCTTCTTTTGAAAATCCACGCCCGTTGTCTGAAATCGTAAACCGGATACAATCCCCAGTATCTTCCGCCTCAATATGAAGGATTCCGTGCCGGTCAAGTCCCTTGATCCCATGGTAAATACTGTTTTCCAGAATCGGCTGAAGCAGCAGTTTGATGCAGCTGTAGTTTTTTAACGCTTCCGGGCAGGTGATGGTGAAATCGAATTTATGGAAATAGCGAATCTGCAGGATTTCCAGATATGCTCTGGAAATTTCCAGTTCCTGTCCGATGGAAATATGCATCTTTCCATTGCTTAAGCTGGAGCGGTAAAAAGAAGAAAGATTCATAACAAGCTGAATCAGAGTTTCTTTTTCATCAAGCTCCGCCAGAGCGCAGATGTTATCCAGAGTATTGTAAAGAAAATGAGGATTTACCTGCTGCTGAAGGAGGCTTAAGGAAAGCTGCTGTTTGAGTTTTTCAGCTTCGATCAGGTCGTCTCTCATTTTCGTCTGGATCGCGATCATACTGTTGAAAGAGCTGAGAAGCGAAGCAACCTCGTCATTACACGGAATCTCATGAATCGGAATCCAGTTTCCCTCCTTGACTGTCTGAATATGCGAGATCAAATAGCTTAACGGATAAGTGACTTTCTGTGCAATATGGTGAGAAGCAAATACACAGAGCACCATAACCAGTGCGGCAATCAGCAGAGACAGGCAAAACATCGCGAACAGAGGCGCCAAAAAGCTGACGATCGGGATCTGGTTTAAAACATACCAGTCAAGGGTAGAAAAAGGTGTGAAAAACAACAGATTTCCGCCTGCAAAAAATACTGGGAATTCAGATTTTTAAGAATGAGATCCATATATTCATACTGGCTGTCCAGTTCGGGATTGCCGTTACTGCTCTGGACCTGTCCGTTTTTATCGATCAGAAACAGTTCATTGGTTGTATTGTATTGTTTATAAATACCGGAAATCTGTGTTTCTGGTATGGAAAGCTCTACATATCCGAGCATTCGTCCGGAATTGATATTATAGAACGGGCGAATGTAGGAGAGGACTTTTACCTCTTTATGTCTGTCGTTCAGGTGTCGTTTCATACCAACCCGCCAGACAGGAGAAAGAGCCGGATCACAGAGATTCATCTGACTTGAGTTCGGCTCGGTAGATACCAGAAGAAGTCCCTGATCAGAATACAGACTTACAGAATGGATGAACGGTGTGGACTGTATGATCTGCCGGATATGCTGCTTGACATTGGTTGTTGCATTGGAAGAATACTTTGCGGCAAGATAGTCTTTCATATATTCCTGTACAGTGTCATCAGACAGGATAGTTTTGGAATAATTTTCCGTGGCATCCAGATAATATTGAAATTGTCCGGAAATATAGCTGAGCTGCTGCAGAGCATTTCTTCCCTCCAGTCGAAAAGAATGCTTCAGAAATAAACCAGAAATCCCTAAAAAAAGCAAAACCATGAACAGGATAGAAGTCATGGATATGCTTCGGAAAAAGCTAAAGCTGATGGAATTTTTGTTGTGTTTGATCTTTTTCATTGCAGGAATTCTCCATAGTATAGTCGATGTAACAGAATTAAAATCATTATAGAGAATGTAGGAAGAAATGTCAAAATAAGTTTATTTGAGATTCCATATTGAAAAAGAACAAAAAATATAGAAAATGAACATTGTGAAAAACCCGCTTATTTTCTATACTAGGTGCATCACATAAATGTTTCAAAGGAAAACGGAGGAAAAAGGAATGAAATTGAAAAGAATCACAGCGGCGCTGCTGGCAGGAGTGATGTGCGTGGGACTTCTGGCAGGATGCGGAAGCAAAGGGGACGGAGACGAAAAAGGTTCAGGCGATAAGATTACGATTCGTCTGTTGACAAGAATGGCAGGAACGACAGCGCAGGTGGATATCTACAATGATATTCTGGATGAATTTAAAGAGAAACATCCGGAAGTGACGATCGTTGATGATTCACAGGGGGATGAATCTGCATTCAACAATATTTTATCGACAGATATTGCATCTGGAACAATGGCAAATATTTTCCGTATCCAGGGTGTTGCCAATCTGTCAGAATATATCGATAACGGGCTGATCCTGGATGTACAGCCATATTTAGACGAAGATCCGGAATGGGGCGGCGGATTTACAGAGGGAGCGCTCTCTTATTATCAGGTGCCTGGAAAAGAAGGAACTTATGCGATTCCGATGGAATCCGGACTGATCGGAGTTTATTACAACAAAGATTTGTTTGAAAAAGCAGGCGTGAAGGAATTCCCTGAAACATGGACAGAATTTCTGGATGCGATCAAGAAGTTAAAAGCCAGCGGTGTGATCCCGATCGCAATGGGAACACAGACAACTTATATGGCAGGACATCTTCATGATCAGATATTCTACAAATGGCTCGGAACAGATGCTGCGAAGAAGTTAGGTTCCAGAGACATGAAATGGACAGATCCGGAAGTGGTAGAGACACTCCAGTTTGTACAGGATCTGATCGATGCAGGCGCATTTGACAAAAATGCAGCAGGTATGACAGACAATATTGCAATGACACAGTTCCAGCAGGGAGAAGCTGCGATGGTAATCACAGGTCCATGGAATATCGGAACTTTTGAAGATCCGGCAGAGACACCGGTATGTGACAGCATTGAAGTTGCAAAATTCCCATACTTTGAAGAAAAACCGGAGTTTAAGAATGAAGATATGCAGACATTGTCTCCGTATATGATCAGCGGAAAACTGGAAGGAAAAGAACTGGAGCTTACACTGGAACTCGTAAAAATGCTGACAGACAAAGATGCAGCGAAGAGATTTGCAGAGGAAGCAGCCTTCCTGATCCCGAGAACAGACATTGATCTGGATGAAAGTGTAATCTCTCCACTGTTTGCCAAAAATGTAGAGCTTGGCGGAACATCTGAGGGAATCGGAGTCGATGTATTTGATTTTGACCCGCTGGCTTCTATGCAGGATCGAACAAGAAACTCGATCTCAAGCATGTTCACCGGAGAAAAACCGGACAGCGTTGCAAAAGAGATTCAGAGTGAGATTGATAAATAGGTATCAATAAAATAGGACGTACAAAAATGCCCTGTCAGCTTTGTGCAGGGCATTTTTTTAAAGAACAGGAGGTTTCCGGATGATAAAGTTAAAAAGTAAAAAGACAAGAATGGGCATTATGCTGTTTCTTGTTCCGGCACTTGTGATCTATCTGGTATTTCAGATTATTCCGATTATCGGTTCCATCTATTTTTCTCTGGTTGACTGGAACGGAATTGCAGGATCTGCGCCGAAATTTGTAGGACTGAAAAATTATATCGATGCATTTCACAATGCAGATTTTATTCTTTCTTTAAAGAACATGGCAAGAATGGTCATCATCAGTGTGATCTGTCATACCCCGATCGCACTTCTGATGGCAGTTGCGATCAATACAAAGTGTAAAGGCTACAGGATCTTTAAGGCGTTGTTCTTCGTACCGACTGTATTCCCGCTGACTGCAGTTGGTCTGATGTGGTATTTCATCTTCATGCCGACCGGATCTTTCAACTCTCTGCTGGAAGTGATCGGACTCAGCGATCTGGTGATGCCATGGCTGGTAGATCCTGCAACAGCGATGAATACGATCGTATTTGTCAATGTCTGGGCAGGTGTTGGTTATTACATGGTTATTATTTTAGCCGGTCTGACGACCATCCCGGATGATGTATATGAAGCGGCAGCGATTGATGGAGCAACATCGATCCAGAAATTCTTTAAGATCACAGTTCCGATGCTGAAACCGATCCTGGCAATGTGTATCCTGATGGATATCATCGGATCTGTCAAAGTATTCGATCTTGTATTTGCCATGACAGGAGGCGGACCGAATGGTCTGACCAACCTTCCGACAACATTGATGTACAATGAGGCGTTTAAGTACAACCATTACGGAGTAGGAAGCGCGATCGGAATCATCATCATGGTGATCTGTATTGTGGGTACGGTTGGAAGCAATCTGATCACAAGCAGAAAGAAAGCGGAGTAGGGGGAAGAACACATGAAAAAGAAAGTAAAAACTCGTAAGAAAATTACGCTGCAGAGTGTGATCATGTATATTCTGCTGATTTTGACAGCGCTGATGTTTGCAACCCCGATGTTGTTTACCCTTTTGTCTTCCATTAAGACAAAAGTAGAAATTTTTGCGAAACCATTCTCCTGGCCGGAAGTCCCGCAATGGTCCAACTATGTGGAAGCCTGGACAAGTGCCAACATGAGTCACTACTTTTTAAACAGTTTGATTCAGGCAGGAGCGACAGTGATCGTACTTGCGATCGTGTCTACAATGGCAGCCTACGTACTGTCCAGATTTGATTTTAAATGCAACAAATTTTTACTGTTATTCTTTATGTTGGGAATGATGGTTCCGGTACATACTGTACTTGTTCCGGTTTCTTACATTATCGGAGCGCTGAATCTGAAAAATATATCCCGGCTCTGGTTATGATCTATGTGGCATTCAGCCTTCCGTTCAGTATTCTGGTCGTGACCACTTTATGAAGGGTGTGAACCGTTCTCTGGAAGAAGCAGCTCTGATCGATGGAGCAACCTATTTCCAGATTTATAAAAATGTGATGCTGCCGATGACAGTACCGGCGATTTCCACGATTTCTATTTTTAACTTCCTGGGTGCATGGAACAACATTCTGTTCCCGCTTCTGTTCATCAATGACAAGAACTTAAAGCCGATCGCACTGGGACTTCTGAACTTCAACGGAGAGCGTGGAAGTGATTATGGCCCGTTGATGGCGGCAATCGTGATCACAGTTGCTGTTCCGCTTGTGATCTACCTGTTATTCCAGGAGAAAGTAGAAGGTGGTCTGGCAGCAGGTGCCGTAAAAGAATAATCGTTACAGCATGAGGAGGAGACAAAAATGAGCAAGATCAGATATAGACAGGTGCATCTGGATTTTCATACAAGTGAGTACATACCGGATATCGCAGCAGATTTTGACAAAGACGAATTTGCAAAGACATTGGAGGAAGCACATGTAGATTCCATTACATGTTTTGCAAGATGTCATCATGGATGGCTGTACTATCCGTCAAAAAAATTCCCGGAGCTCATCCACCCGGGATTGAAGAACAAAAACTTTTTACTGGAGCAGATCGAGGCGTGTCATAAGAGAGGGATCAAAGTGCCGGTTTATACAACTGCACAGTGGGATGGAAGAATCATGCGCGAGCATCCGGAGTGGCTTGCAGTAGATGAAAATGGAGAATTTATTGATACCCAGGGAGTTCCGGCGCCGCATTTTTATCACACGATCTGTCTGAACAGCGGTTACAGACAATTTTTCAAGGATCAGCTTCAGGATATGATCGAGGTGATCGGCGTGGAAAATCTGGATGGAATTTTTATGGATATTCTGTTCCAGGTAGACTGCAAGTGTGAGCATTGTGTGAGGAAGATGCAGGAGCTTGGAATGGATACCGAATCCAAAGTGGAACGGATGCGGTACGCAGAGCATATGCTGGATGAATTTAAGACGGAGATCAGCGAATTTATCCACAGCATGGCGCCGGAGGCAACGATCTTTTACAATGGATCTCATGTGGGACCAAGAAGCAAGAACAGTTTTAAAGAATACAGCCATCTGGAGCTGGAATCTCTGCCAAGCGGCGGCTGGGGATATGATCACTTCCCGGCAACCAGCAGATATGCCCGTAATCTCGGAAAAGAGATGATTGGAATGACCGGAAAATTCCATACATACTGGGGAGATTTCCATTCTCTGAAAAATCAGGCAGCGTTGGAATATGAATGTTTCCATATGCTGGCAGTGGGAGCAGGATGCTCCATCGGAGATCAGCTTCATCCAAGAGGTGTGCTCTCCAAAGGCGCTTACGACCTGATCGGGAATGTTTACAAAAGCGTAGAGGAAAAAGAGCCGTATTGCCGGGATGTCAAAGCACGGACGGAGATCGCAGTGATCACACCGGAGGAATTCTATCCGGAGGATGCAAAGGATTCTGTTCTGTCACCATCTTTGATCGGAACGGTGCGTATCCTGCAGGAGCTGGGCTATCAGTTTGATATTATTGACAGTCAGATGCCGCTGGATGATTATCAGGTAGTGATTCTTCCGGACTGCATTTATCATAATGAAGATCTGAAACAGAAGATGGAAGCATATCTGGCACAGGGTGGTCATGTGATCGGTTCTTTTGATTCCTGTCTGCCAAAAGACGGAAGTGAGAGCATTTACGGTGTGGCATTTGAGAAGGAATCGGAATATTACAGAGAATTTGTGATGCCGAATGACGTGATCGGAAAAGATCTGCCAAAAGAAGAGTTTGTCATGTACTTGAGAGGATATGATGTAAAACCGGTACATGCAGAAGTGCTTATGGATAAGATAGAGCCGTATTTTGACAGAAAAGGAAACACCTTCTGTTCACACCAGCATGCACCGTCTTCCGGGAAAGTGGGAAGCCCGGAGGTGACGATCTGGAACAATGCGCTGTATTTCTCCCACCCGGTTTTTGCACTGTACCGTAAAAATGCGGCAAGATGGTGCAAGCTGATGGTGAAAGATGCGCTGGAATATTTCATCGGAGAAAAGCTGGTCAAATATGAAGGCCCGTCTACACTGAATATTCAGTTGAATGCGCAGGAAGAGAAAAACAGAGATGTTCTGCATATCCTGCATTATATTACGGAGAAGAGATCGGAAGATATCTATACCGTAGAAGACAAGATTCCTTTGTATGATCTGGAAATTCAGGTAAATACAGATGGAAAACAGGTAAAAGAAGTCAGAAGTGTTCCGGATGAAACGCCGCTTTCTTTTGTTCAGGAAGGCAAATACGTTAAATTTTCGGTAAAAAAAGTAGACGGACATCAGATGATTTGTATTCAATATTAAAAGAATGGGATGTTCTGGAAATTTGTATAGGGATACAGGTTTTCAGGCATCCCTTTTCTACAGGAGGTTCAAGGTGGAAGCAAAAAACTGGAAGACAGAAAAAGAGACCATCATCCGTTGTGTGCTGTTAAATCTGGCAGGCGTTTTTATTTATGCGGTTGGAATCAACAGCTTTGCGGCGCCGCACAAGATTGCACCCGGAGGGGCAAGCGGCATTGCGATCCTGATCAATTATCTGACAGGATGTCCGATCGGTCTGTTTGTCTTTGTATTTAATATTCCGCTGCTTCTGATCATTGTGGTCAAAAAATATTTTCCGCGTTCTTTTGTGTTTCGCACCCTGGCGTCTACGGCCCTGCTCTCCATTGTAACAGATCTGGTGATCGTCAGGATTCCGGTATACAAAGGAAATCCTCTTCTGGCGGCTATGTTTTGCGGAGCCATGATGGGGATCGGTCTGGCGCTGGTGCATATGGGACAGTCCAACACCGGGGGCATTTCTCTTCTGGGACTGATCATGCAGAAATGCAATCCGCAGTTTCCGGTGGGCGCCTGGATCTCGGGATTGAATATTGCGGTTGTACTTGCCTCTGCAATGGTATATCGTAATATTGAAAGCTTATTATATGCGGTTGTGACGGTGTATATTTCGGGAATGTTCATGGATCATATGCTGGAGAATGCAGATGCAAAAAATCTGATGATCGTGATTGCCGAATCTACCGATAAGGTACGTCAGGTATTTCTGGACAGGAAGATCGGCGTGACCGTATTAAAAGGAGAAGGCGGTTATTCCAGTGAGGTACAGCGTGTGGTGATGTGCGTGTCAGAAAAGAAGGAATGCGAGCTTTTGCAGAAGCGGATCCACAAAGTGGATGACAAAGCACTGGTGATTATTACAGAAGCGGAAAAAGTAGCAGGAAAAGGATTCAAACATTTGACATAGAAGGAGGATGACGAACGTGATTGTATTAGCAGAACAAAAAAAGGCATCCGTACGGGTGGCATTTATCGGAAAAAAAGAGGCAGAAAATCTGACATACGTGTCAGCAGATTATCAGGCAGTATCCAGAGTGGGCGGTCTGGATGAGAATCTGACGGTTTATATCGGACAGGGGAAGGAACCGCTTACGATCCGTAACATTCAGGAACTGTCCGCAGGAGCAGCCGGCGCGGTGAAAGGAATGGGGATCAAGGCGTATGAGATGGACATCCGTCCGTTTCTTGAAGCAGCAGGTGTGCGGGCAGTCAGCGCCGTGATCGAAGGAATTTATACCGGAGCTTATGAAATCTGTCTTCCGGGAGAGGAACCGAAAGAAATTCCGGATGTGACACTGACTGGAATCGATGAAAATCTGTATCCGGCAGCACAGGGGGAATTAAAACAGGGGATTTCTCTGGCAGAGGCACAGAGCTGGGCAAGAAATATGGTGAATGCACCGGGAAATCTGTTTCATCCGATGGACTTTGCAAGAGAGATCATGGAGCATATGAAAGAAACATCTGTAGAATGTGAATTGATCGTATACAGTAAATTAAATGCAATGGGCATGGAAGCGCTGACCAGTGTGGGAAAGAGCAGTGAGAATCCACCGTGTATGCTGGTAATGCGCTATCGTGGGGACGAAGAGGCTCCGGTAACCGGACTGGTTGGAAAGGGAGTGACCTGTGATACCGGCGGGTACTGTCTGAAACCGGCAGGATCCATGATGGGGATCAAAGGCGATATGGCAGGCGGTGCGGCAGTTGCGGCGGCAATTTATGCACTTGCGGCAAATCAGGTCAAGGTCAATGTAACCGGCGTAATCCCGATGTGTGAAAACAGGATCAGCCCGTCTGCGCTGGTTCCGGGAGACGTGATCGGTTCCTATGGCGGAAAGAAGATTGAAATCTGTAATACGGATGCGGAAGGTCGTCTGATCCTTGCCGATGCTATGGCATATATGGTGAAGGATGAGCATGCAGACCGGGTGATTGATATTGCGACACTGACGGGCGCAGTTGTGGGAATGCTTGGATTTTCCACAGCAGGATTGTTATCAGATGACGATGCGTTCTGCGGAGCATTTTTAAAGGCAGCACAGACAAGCGGAGAACGCTACTGGAGACTTCCGATTTTTGAAGAACAGAAACAGATGAATCGAAAGTAAGATTGCGGATATCAAAAAGTATAGGGGCGGGTATACTGTGGAACGATCACGGCAGGTCTGTTCATTCAGGCGTTTGCCCGA
>ENA-OQJR01000281-OQJR01000281.1-human-gut-metagenome-genome-assembly--contig:-NODE-281-length-16218-cov-4.265739_pt1 | contig 16218 bp, 14 predicted proteins | sample MGYA00242614_ERZ504781 | MGnify/ENA primary metagenome ERZ504781 (study PRJEB26092, sample SAMD00036365) | human gut metagenome | host: Homo sapiens | study: EMG produced TPA metagenomics assembly of...
CTTTTTCTAAAAATACCTTCTTCTTATCCTCTTTATTTACGATTCTTCGTACTGTTACGATTCTTCTGTATCTTGCATTGTTTGAAATCTAATTCCACTCTTGGATATGGTGCTGAATTACTTGCATGTACGATCTTGTGTTTCCCATATAGATTGCAACATGTCCGCTATAGCAGATTAAATCTCCTGCCTTAGCATTCTTGATCCCACCTTTTACTTTCTTACCATATCTTCTCTGTGCACTTGAGGAATGTGGAAGACGTTTTCCAAACTTCTTGTAAACTCCTCTCGTGAATCCTGAACAATCTGTTCCGTTTGTAAGACTTGATCCACCGTATCTGTATCTATTCCCTACAAAGTTTTTTGCATATTCAACAACTGCATCTCCTTTTTCTGATGCTTTTTACTTCTTTTGAACTTGTATGTACACTCATTGTAACTGCGGCCGATGCCATTGCTACTAACATCATCACTCTTAAAATAACTCGTTTCATATTAACTCCTGATATATTACAATTTTAAATTTATTTCAAATATTTCTTTCAACAGTTGATATTGTACGATAAAGAGCAACAATTGTCAATAGTTTTTTAAGATTATTTCGGTTTAGTTAATATTTTTGTAACATTTCTGTTTTTTCTCTTTAATAAATCAAGATGTCGTTTTACAAGATTTAGTTCATGTCTGGTAATATCTTTGTTACTATACCTTGCTTTCTCTATGATCTCTGATGTCATGGAATTTCTGTTATTCCTTGATTTTACGCCATTTTCAGCATATTTTCTAACTGTTTTTCATAAAAAGTACTTTTTCTTTATTTGTCATTTGATTCCATTTTCTTTTCTTTTGTAACATTTTATGAACACAAAAATCACTGCTAATATTATGACGATTGGAATCATTTGAAACATTTTCTTTACATTTGTTACGAATTGTTTTTTATTTGGTACAATCGCATTTTCGTTGTTTTTCTTCCTGTTCCACATGTTTATATACACTTTCTCCAGTATCTCTTCCCGTTACTTCTACCGGAATCCATCCGATATGTTCAATATAAATTCTGTCCATGCATGTGCCTCATAATCTGTCACCTGTGCTTTTCCAAGTCTCCACTGATCTGCACGGATCTTATATCCTTCTACATATCTGGCCGGAATTCCTGCTTCCCTGAACAAAAAAACTGCCGCTGATGCAAACTGGGTACAAAACCCTCTTTTTCTCTCCGTTAAAAATTCATTTACCGGATCCTTATCCTGCCCTGTTAAACCTGGTCGGTAAGTATATTGATAATTATTTTTTAAAAATTTTTGAATTTCTTCTATATTATATAAGATACTATTTTCTTTATTTACATGGAAACTCAGCTGCTTTATTGTCTTCTTTATCTCTTCTGGAATCTCCAGATAATTCTGCTGTACATAAGTTCCATACTCCTGCATAGAACGAACATAATTCTTTTCAAGCTCTCCCGCATTTTTCAACACAGACATCACGTCAAATCTCTGACTGATATCTAACAGGTTCTTGTTATTCTTGATCTGATAATAAGAAGTTGTATACTCCGTATCTGCTGTATTACGTTCTATCACACTGTCTCCAGCTGCATTTCCATTAATTCTGCTCGCATCTGAAAAATATGGTATTAATAAGAAACTCTCCTGCATCTTCTGATAATGAATCTTTATTTCTCTCTTTTCAGAAAATGCAATATCTTTTGGTGTCTGAATATATCCTTTCTGATAAACAGCAAAATCCTGCATAGAGAGATCTGGAAATAAATATGGCAGTTCCTGTGCCATTTCTCCACCGTAGACCAGGGTATTTTTCTTTTCCTTTGTCCATTCTCCATCTTTATATCTGCCACTAACAAATCCCTTCAGATACAGATCTGCATTTTCCGGGGCATACACCAGAAATAATTTTTCTCCTTTTGGAGAAACTTCTCCTACACTTCGAAGCTTTCCATTCCCAATTCCTCCGACTGCAAGATAGCCTTTTCCCTGTGTCCATTTCCTGATCTGTATCAGAATATTTCGTTTTATCATCGTATCTGTAGGTACATTCGTCTGATCATAAAAAAACAAAGGTACTGCGGCAGCCAGAAACATAATATACAATCCTGCCGCAAATCCTTTTTTTCCTTTTCGTATACTAAAATAAACAATCCATGAACCTAAAAACAAGAAAAACGCTGCTGAAATTCCATATGGCGCGATCATTAAAACGGCCATTTCCATAAGACCGGTTGTAAGAAACAAAGTCAATGGACGACATCTTAATATTCCAAGCACAATTCCTGCCACCAGCACAAAAAACAAAACTGCCAGTACGCTGTCCCTTCGACTATGTTCTAACGTCACCGAAATGTAATAATAAAATCCAAGATCCATACTCTGATTCAATGCTTCTGCCATCTTATTATTGATGATCTGAAATCCATTGATCAGCTGTCTGCGTGCAAGCATGCAGTATATGATACATATCACAACCATGACTACAATATTTCTCTTATTCTGATCAAGCAATCTACACATTCCGAGAAACCAAATGACACTTCCCATCACAAAAAGCCACTGAAACCTTGAAATCCGAAATCCAGCAAATATACTCCATACAACAGATGCAAAAGCCACTGCCATCATGATATATTCAATTTTTATTTTTTATATCCACACATTATAACTCCATATCATATAAAAATTTCTGCAGATCTTGTCCCTTTTCACAAAGTGGAATCTTATAAAGATGCTCCATCGGATCCGATGACAATTCATATTTTCCACAAAAATATCCGTAAACAATTCTTCATATTGTTCTATATGGCAAAGCAGATATTTATGCTCCCCATAATAGATTTCCTGTATAACTCCCTGCGATTTCAAAAAGAAAGAAATAGAATAAAAAGCTGCCATATAATCAGAAATACGGTCTTTTTCTATATCATCCAACGATAATCCGATCTTCACGCGTTCTTCTTCCTCTTCTTCATTTTTTCTCACCCAAAGTCCACCTGTCGCAGCATAGAGGTTCCAATGAACTCTTGAAATCCGGTCTCCTTCCTGATATTTCCTGACTCCATCGTATTCAAAACCTTGTTCCATAAGAAAACAATTGGTCACATGCACTATCTGAAACTGCACCATCTGGTTGATGATAAGATCCATGCACGTTCTACAGGTCCTTACTCTCTGGTAACACAGCAGCCACTGGGTGGTAAAGCACAGTTCGGTGGACAGCGTTTTGGTGAGATGGAGGTTTGGGCACTGGAAGCATACGGTGCATCCTACACACTGCAGGAAATCCTGACAGTAAAATCCGATGATGTTGTTGGACGTGTTAAGACATACGAAGCAATCATCAAGGGTGACAATATTCCTGAGCCGGGTATTCCGGAATCCTTCAAGGTTCTCTTAAAAGAACTTCAGTCTCTTGGTCTGGATGTGAAGGTACTCAAGGATGACAATACAGAAGTACATCTTCTTGAATCTGTAGATTATGGTGACACAGACCTTCGTTCTGTCATCGAGGGAGATTCCAGAAGACATCATGACAGAGAAGAAGACTACGGCAAACATGGCTATACAAAGCAGGAGTTTGACGGAGAAGAACTCGTTGACATTGACGAGGATGAAGATGAGGATGACTTCATTGAGCTGGATGAGGCTCTTGAAGACAATGACGAAGAGTAAGAAAGGGGAAAGAATACATGGCAGAAACAACTAACGCCAATGAAACATATCAGCCAATGACTTTCGATGCCATCAAAATCGGACTGGCGTCCCCTGAGAAAATCAGAGAGTGGTCAAGAGGCGAGGTTTTAAAACCTGAGACCATCAACTACCGTACCTTAAAGCCGGAGAAAGACGGACTTTTCTGTGAAAGAATCTTTGGACCGAGCAAGGACTGGGAGTGCCACTGTGGAAAGTACAAAAAGATTCGCTATAAAGGTGTTGTCTGCGACAGATGTGGTGTAGAAGTTACCAAATCTTCTGTACGTAGAGAGCGTATGGGACATATCGAGCTGGCTGCTCCGGTATCCCACATCTGGTATTTCAAAGGAATTCCGTCCCGTATGGGTCTGATCCTTGACATTTCTCCGAGAACTCTGGAGAAAGTCCTTTACTTTGCAAACTATATCGTACTGGATCCGGCTAATTCCGGACTCCAGTACAAACAGGTACTTACAGAGAGAGAATATCAGGATGCCCGTGAGGCTTATGGATATGATTTCCGTGTAGGTATGGGTGCAGAATCCATTAAAGAACTTCTCGAGGCAATTGACCTTGAGAAAGATTCTGCAGAACTGAAGAAAGAATTAAAAGATGCTACAGGTCAGAAACGTGCGAGAATCATCAAACGTCTGGAAGTTGTAGAATCTTTCCGTGAGTCAGGAAACCGTCCTGAGTGGATGATCATGACAGTGATCCCTGTAATCCCGCCGGATCTGCGTCCTATGGTTCAGCTGGATGGTGGACGTTTCGCTACATCTGACTTAAATGACCTTTACAGAAGAATCATCAACCGTAACAACCGTCTGAAGAGACTTCTGGAATTAGGTGCACCGGATATCATCGTTCGCAACGAGAAACGTATGCTTCAGGAAGCTGTTGATGCCCTGATCGACAACGGTCGTCGCGGACGTCCTGTAACAGGTCCTGGAAACAGAGCCCTGAAATCCCTTTCCGATATGCTGAAAGGTAAATCCGGACGTTTCCGTCAGAACCTTCTTGGTAAACGAGTTGACTATTCCGGACGTTCCGTTATCGTCGTAGGACCGGAACTTAAGATTTACCAGTGTGGTCTTCCGAAAGAAATGGCCATTGAGCTGTTCAAACCTTTCGTTATGAAAGAGCTTGTTGCCAACGGAACTTCACACAACATTAAGAATGCTAAGAAAATGGTTGAGAAGCTGGAGCCTGCTGTATGGGATGTTCTGGAGGATGTTATCAAAGAACATCCGGTTATGCTGAACCGAGCACCTACACTGCATCGTCTTGGTATCCAGGCATTCGAACCGATCCTTGTAGAAGGTAAAGCAATCAAACTGCATCCGCTGGTTTGTACCGCATTCAACGCTGACTTCGATGGTGACCAGATGGCCGTACATCTTCCGCTTTCACAGGAAGCACAGGCAGAGTGCCGTTTCCTTCTGTTATCACCGAACAACCTGCTGAAACCTTCTGATGGTGGTCCTGTAGCCGTTCCTTCACAGGATATGGTACTTGGTATCTACTATCTGACTCAGGAAAGACCTGGAAACAAGGGTGAAGGCAAGTTCTTTAAGAGCGTAAACGAAGCAATCCTTGCTTATGAGAATAAAGTAATCACACTGCAGTCCAGAATCCATGTTCGCTGCAGCAAGACAATGCCGGACGGATCCGTTCTGACCGGTACAGTAGAGTCTACACTTGGACGTTTCCTGTTTAACGAAATCCTTCCACAGGATCTTGGTTTCGTAGACAGAAGTGTTCCGGGAAATGAACTTCTTCTTGAGGTTGACTTCCTGGTAGCCAAGAAACAGTTGAAACAGATTCTTGAAAAAGTTATCAATACTCACGGTGCTACAAAGACTGCTGAGGTTCTTGATGCGATCAAAGCTACAGGTTACAAGTATTCCACACGTGCAGCCATGACTGTTGCCATTGCCGATATGACCGTTCCGCCGCAGAAACCGGAGATGATCAAACAGGCTCAGGATACAGTAGACCTTATCACAAAGAACTACAAACGTGGTCTTATCACTGAAGAAGAGCGTTACAAAGAAGTTGTTGATACATGGAAGAAGACTGATGATGAGCTGACACATGCTCTGTTGTCCGGACTTGATAAATACAACAACATCTTCATGATGGCCGACTCCGGTGCCCGTGGTTCCGATAAACAGATCAAACAGCTTGCAGGTATGCGAGGACTGATGGCCGATACAACCGGTCACACCATCGAGCTGCCTATCAAGTCTAACTTCCGTGAAGGTCTTGACGTACTGGAATACTTCATGTCTGCCCATGGAGCTCGAAAAGGTATGTCCGATACCGCTCTTCGTACAGCCGATTCAGGTTACCTGACAAGACGTATGGTTGACGTTTCTCAGGATCTGATCGTACGTGAGACAGACTGCTGTGAAAACAGAGATGAGATCTCAGGTATGTATGTAGAATCTTTTGTAGATGGTAAAGAAGAGATCGAAGGACTTCAGGAGCGTATCACAGGTCGTTTCTCCTGTGAGACAATTAAGAATAAAGATGGCGAAGTTATCGTAAAAGCCAACCATATGATCACACCGAAACGTGCTGCCCGCATCATGAAAGAAGGCGTGGACAACCAGACAGGCGGATCTATCGAGAAAGTTAAGATCCGTACAATCCTTACATGTAAATGTAAAGTTGGTATCTGTGCGAAATGTTACGGTGCGAACCTTGCAACCGGCGAGCCGGTACAGGTTGGTGAATCTGTCGGTATCATCGCTGCTCAGTCTATCGGTGAGCCAGGTACACAGCTTACCATGCGTACTTTCCACAGTGGTGGTGTTGCCGGTGGAGATATCACACAGGGTCTTCCTCGTGTCGAGGAGCTTTTTGAGGCAAGAAAGCCGAAAGGTCTTGCCATCATCACAGAGATTCCTGGTGTTGCTGTTATCAATGACACTAAGAAGAAACGTGAAGTTATCGTTACAGATCAGGAAACAGGTGAATCCAAGACTTACCTTATTCCATACGGATCCCGTATCAAGATCACAGACGGACAGATCCTTGAAGCAGGTGATGAACTTACAGAAGGTAGCGTAAATCCGCATGATATCCTGAGAATTAAGGGTGTACGTGCAGTTCAGGATTATATGATCCGTGAAGTACAGCGTGTATATCGTCTCCAGGGTGTTGAGATCAGCGATAAGCATATCGAAGTTATCGTTCGTCAGATGTTGAAGAAAATCCGTATCGAAGATAACGGAGATACAGAATTCCTTCCTGGAACACTGGTTGACTTCCTTGAATACGAGGACGTTAACGAGCAGATGGAAAAAGAAGGCAAACAGCCTGCAGATGGAAAACAGGTTATGCTTGGTATTACCAAGGCATCTCTTGCTACAAACTCCTTCCTGTCAGCCGCTTCCTTCCAGGAAACAACTAAAGTTCTGACTGAAGCCGCTATCAAGGGTAAAGTTGACCCGCTGATCGGTCTGAAAGAGAATGTAATCATCGGTAAACTGATTCCTGCAGGTACCGGTATGAAACGCTACAGAGATGTAAGGCTCAACAGCACAATGCCTGAACCGGAAGTAAAGGTTGAAGATATAGCCGAAGAACTTACGGAAGATGAAGAAATCAAAGATGATGAGATGGTCACAATGGATGAAGAACTTCCGGAAGACGAAGAATTCGATGTTGAAGAATCTGATGAAGAAGAGGCTGCTGAAGACGAAGCTGATGATCAGGCTTCAGACGATGCAGAAGACAACGAATGATCCAACGGAGTAGATAACTTATCCGGACTGATTTGATATGAATTCACAAGAGAACTATCTGTGCCGACAGATTTTGCCGGCGAGGTAGTTCTCTTTTATTTTCCGGAACATTCCATTGCCGAAAAAAGAGAAAAATACAAAGAAACTGCTTTTTGTGTTATAATACCAGTACATTATGAGCAGGTAATGAACTGTGAAGTATTTTTACAGTTATGATAAATATACATTTTTGTTTCCGGTAACATCTTGTAAAAAGCATTGACCGGGACAGGGAAGGAAATAGAAATTGAACAGAAATGGAGGTGCAATATGGATAAAGAACTTCCGGTTTCAGCATGGCCGGAATGGAAAATCATAGAGAAAATCGGCGAAGGCTCTTTTGGAAAGGTGTATAAGGCACAGAGAACAGAACGTGGAAAATCTTTCTATTCTGCTATCAAGATCATCAATATACCCGGAAGCCAGAGCGAGTTGAACAGCGTACGTTCTGAAACAGGGGATGAGCAGTCCACAAGACAGTATTTTCAGAATCTGGTTGAGGAATGTATTCAGGAAATCAGTACCATGGAATACTTTCGAGGAAACTCTTACATTGTCTCTGTAGAAGATTTTAAGGTTATGGAATATCTGGATGTCATTGGATGGGAGATTTCCATAAGGATGGAATATCTGACAAGTTTTATGGATTACTGTGCGGAAAAGCAGCTTACTGAGAAAGAGGTAATAAAGCTGGGAATGGATTTGAGTAAGGCACTGGAATATTGCCGGAAACTTAAGATCATTCACAGGGATATCAAGCCGGAGAATATTTTTGTATCCAGATTTGGCGATTTTAAGCTTGGAGATTTCGGAATTGCACGTGAACTTGAGCGAACCATGAGCGGATTTTCCAAGAAAGGTACTTACTCTTATATGGCGCCTGAGATGTATAAAGGTGAGAAATATGACAGCAGGGTAGATATTTATTCTCTTGGGATTGTGCTGTACAGGCTGATGAATCATAACAGACTGCCATTTATGAGTCTGGAAAAACAGTTTATCACTTACAGGGATAAGGAAAATGCATTAAATAAGCGTGTTGCAGGAGAGCAGATGAGTGCACCTGTGGATGCAGGAACACAGTTTGCCCGTATTATCATGAAGGCCTGTGCTTATGATCCTGCACAGAGATATCAGACACCGGAGGAGCTTTATAGTGCGCTGGATGATCTGAAAAATGGAAGATCTGGCAGAATCCGGCAGTTACAAAACGGTGTTCAGAAAGCAGGAACGGATAAAACAGAATCATATAGTGCAATTGCACAGAACGGCAGAGCAGCACAGAATGTTACATCAGATGCCGAAAATGTACGAAAAAGTACAGTGCAGAATACGTCAGTACAGAATACCCGGGGAAATAAAAAAACATCAGATTTTCAGAATGCTGCAAAAAGAAAACGTGCTGTAAACAATGTTCCGGCGAGCAGCTTTACAGATAAAGAAACAATGTCAGTTGTAGCAGAACAGAAAATACAGCCACAGGAAACGCCATCAGAAACAGTTGCGATAAGATCTGCGCGTGCTGTGGAAGCCAGAAAGCGAAGACGCAGGAAGAAACAGCTGCTGCGCAGGGCATTGCTTGCAATTGTGGCAGGTACAGCGATACTTATGATGGCCGCCGTCTATTACAGAGTAAGTAAAGATCATGCTCAGGAAGGACAGGAGGATAATCCGATCGCAATTCTGGATGATGAGAAATACAGCTCCACAAAATCCGGATCCAAAGATTTCTCCAAAGCTCTGGATACGATCAAGGAGCAGGCAACAACTATCACAGATAATCTGAACAGTTACGACTGGGTTGGAACAGAAGGAACTGTTCTGCGATATCTGAGAAGGGTAAAGACCACTCAGCAGGCAGATGGAAATCTGGATATTGAGAGTGAATGCATGAAAGCTCTGGTCTATCCGGCAGAATCCGGAGATGGAGTTTATGAAGAATATTTCTACTGGGGAGAGAAGTTATTCTTTGCATATATCTGGTATGATGAAACTTCAGAATATTATTATTATAACGACGGCGAACTGATAAGATGGATCGATTCCAATGGAAAGTGTCACGATAACGAAAAAGATAATGAGGAATTCGTGAAACGTGGCGAGAAATACTGGAACAATTCATTGAAAGCATTGAAGGGAGAAGGAACAAAGACAGATAATGGCAATGTATCAGATTGAATGTGCATATACCTGCCATACAGGAAATATCCGGGCAAATAATGAAGATAATTTCTGGTGTTTTGGGGAATCCCTTCCGGTGAACAATGAAGGAACAAAGGGTATCTGCTCAAAGATTATTTCGGGTAACAGAGTACCGGCAATGGCGGTATTTGACGGTATGGGAGGAGAAAGCTGCGGCGAGATTGCAGCCTTTCTTGCATCAGAAGAATTTGGAAAATTTTATAATGCGAATAAAAGAATGCTGAGGGATATGCCGGAAGATTTTATAGACGATGTATGTGAGAAGATGAATCAGGCAGTATGCAGATATGGAACAGAGCATCATATTTGGAGCATGGGAAGCACAATGGCGATGCTCCTCTTTACACCAGAGTCTATGTTTGCCTGCAATCTTGGGGACAGCAGGATTTATTTTATGGATGGTGGTAAGCTTCAGCAGATTTCCACAGACCATGTTTTTGGTGGTACGGCAGTTGGGAAAGCCCCGTTAACCCAGTATCTTGGACTTCCTGAAGAGCTGCAGAGACTGGAACCTTCTGTGACAGAAATCGAGCATAAGGAGGGATACAGATATCTTCTGTGTTCAGATGGAGTAACAGATATGCTTTCGGACAGTGAGATAGAGGCGATTCTGTCACAGGATATGGAAATCCCGGAGATTGTAAATGATCTTCTTAAAAATGCTCTCCAAAAAGGTGGGAGAGATAATGTGACGATCGTGCTCTGTGAAGTACAGAAGCTGGATACAGTCCGCAGAATGAAAGAATGGATGAAAAATCTGAAAGATAAAAAATGAGAGGTGGGGCAGCATGAAGAACCGTATGCAGGATCTGGATTTTGAACAGAATGTTGCGTTTGATAAAGTACAGGAGTATGAATTTACCAGAAGGGCGGCACAGAGATTTCGGCAGGTGGTAAGCCTGGACAGTTTTGAAGACGAAGATGCGGATGTTATTTTCCACTATTTATATAAAGAGATGGAACTGGTGTCCTTTGGCGACCATCTGAAGAGATATATTTATGAAAGGGCAGAGCTGGAAGAACCTTTCTCGGAGATTCCACAGGAAGTGTATAAGGAGATCGTAGTAGATTCCTTTAAGGAAACCTATACGCCCAAATCCATGAATCCTACCTCTACCAAGTTGTCGGCACTGGTGAATAACTGGCTGAATCAGGCATCTGTAAAAAGAGAAACTGTTTTTCTTCTGGGGTTTGGGTTGAAAATGACCACAGAGGATGTGTCGGATTTCCTGACAAGAGTACTGAAAGAACAGGATTTTGATTTTTACAATCCGGACGAGGTGATCTACTGGTATTGTTACAGTACGCAGCAGGGTTATCATAAAGCAGAGGAATTGAAAAAAAAATATGAGATACTCGCTCCTGTGGAAGTGGAAAATACTCAGGTTTTATACGGAAGCAACCTGTGCCTTGATACGGAGGAGAAACTGATCGATTATCTTGCCCGACTGAAATCAAAAAGAGTAGATCCCATATCTGAGAAAAGTCAGGCATTTCAGGAGTTTACAAAGCTTTTATATCATGCGAAGCAGATTATTGCCGGACTGTATCAGCATGATGAAGAGGAAAAAGGTGGGGATAAGGTGTGGACAGCAGAAAGAATTACACCTTCTGATGTGGAAAAAGTAATCTGCAGCGGAATCCCCATCAACAAAATGGGCAATCTGAAGAAAATGTCTGCCTCCATTCTGGCAAAGCATTTCAGCCAGAAGCGTTTCAGCAGGCAGAGGATTACAAATATTTTAAGCCACAAACTCCCGGTGGAGCGCTTTGACCTGATCACACTGGAATTCTTTATCGTATCCCAGGAAATGGAGGATGATGATCCTTTTAACAGATACAAGCATTTTCTGGATGAGATTCAGGATATTCTGCTTCGATGTGGAATGGGAGAGATATACATAGTAAATCCATACGAATGTTTCCTTCTCATGTGCCTTCTCACAGACTGTCCGCTGGCAGTATTTTCGGAGATATGGGAGAAGTCCTATGAAGAGGGGGAAGCTGAAGAGGCATAATGGTATAAACAATTGTACAGCCGGTGCCGGATATGGCACGAAAGGCTGTGGAACTTTTATTAAAGAAATAAAAGGGGAAGTGATTGAGACATTGACGATTCTTCCTGTTGAATTTGCAGAAGGAGGCACAACCCGTTAAGGGATGTGCCTCCTTCTTTTAACCGAATCAAGTAAGTCCCCTGCGGAGGTTGCGAATATCTGTCTGATTTATGACAATTATCTGGATAGACTGTAGATTCAGAAGAGTGTGTTTATTCATTATAATATCCGTAGATAGCACGTGCATCTGCAGCAATGGTGCTTTGGGCTGCACCGGTATCAGTAAGATTCTGTGACATAAAGCATACTACAAGATCAATTCCTTTGGCTGTATCATAGATGATCGCTGCATCATTTTCTACAGTGTCAAGTTCGCCGGTCTTATTGGCAGTACCGACGCCTTCTGGAAGTTGTGCAGGGATCTTGTTTTTACGCTGCTGCATTTTTAAGTGATAATACATTGCATCTGCGTTTGGAAGAGTAGAAGCGGGAAGGGTTCCGTTGACAGTCTGGTATATCTGCTTTAAAAAGGTTCCACAGTCTTTGACGGATGTATAGTTGTCGCCGTTTTCTTTACCTGCGAGAAGCAGGCGGTTCATCTGGGTGCTGGTGAAACCATGTTCCTGGCAGAAGCCATTTACTTTTGCCATACCTGCAGAGTTATCGCCGTTTCCAAGCCAGTTTACCAGAGTGTTAGCAGCATCATTATCACTGACAGTGATCATGGCTGAAATATTACTGTCAATTTCGTCTCCATTGTGAGACTGGGAGAGTGTATCGTAGTTTTCGTATACAGCTCCCATAATATACAGTTTGATCAGGCTTGCTGCCTGCATGGGAGTATCGTTGATCATGCCTTCAGAATCTTTCGGCAGGTTGCAGACATAGACGGACCAGGTTCCGTTATCAGCCGGCAGCAGGGACTGTACCTGTTTCAGGAGATTGTCCATGCTGGAATCAGTGTTGTCGGTAAATGTGTTGTTGGAGGAAGGGGAAAGTGTTCCGTTCTGCTGTTCGGATTCTGAAGAGGGTTCAGCGGATTCTGACTGCGCAGGAGATGTTTCTCCGGTGGCTGCCTTGACAGAACTTTCCTGTTCTCTTAATTCATCTAACTGATCTGCCTGACTGATAAGGGTATTTGCATCAGTGGAAATCTCCTCTACGGTTTTGGAGAGTGTCTGTACTTTTTGCTGTAGTGTGACGAGATGGTTCAGTGATAAAAATGAAACAGCTGCCAGTGCAATCACTGCAACAGTCAGTATGCCGATCACTATATAGAGAAAAATAGGTTTTTCATTTGGCTTTTTATTCATTGCGGTTTTCCTTTCGTAATTATTATTGTAATCAGGATTGCGGGAACTGCGAAGCTGCGTAGCAATCCGCAGATATCAAGTCAAGGGCAAAATGCTTTTTGACACTTACATCATCATGATGCAAAGTAGCTGTCAATGCCATTTGCGATTCCCTGTACCATTGTTTTCTGGAATTCTGCATCATTCATTTTCAGATCGTCATTCTGGCTTGTCATAAATCCCATTTCGAGGATCGTAACAGGAACAGTGCTCCAGTTAATTCCTGTCATCGTGTCAGTGTACTGGATTCCAAGGTTCTGAAAACCTGTTGCAGCACAGTAGGAATCGATGATGCATCGGGATAATCGATCAGACTGTTCAAACAGTTGTGGGATATAAGGGTTATTCTGAGAGGGCGACATGGTCAGTGCCCCTGATGCAGTATGGGAATCATCGCCGTTTGCATGGATGCGGACATAGATTTCTGCACCCTGTGAAGCAGCATATTGTGCGCGTTCCATGTTGCTGATGGCTGTTTCATTGTCTGTTCGTGTCATGACTACCTGATAGCCTCTCTGTTCCAGTTCATCTTTTAGTTGAAGAGAGACTTCCAGATTGAGTTGGTATTCGGGAACACCGCTGTAGGTTCCCTGAGTGCCGCTGGTACATTTTGCTTTCATTTCAGAAGAACCGGGACCGTTGGGCTCCGGGGCACTCATATCTACGGACTCACTCTGATGCCCTGGATCGATTCCTATTATATGTCCGTCTGTTTCGGCATCGGAGGAGAAAACGCTGGCACTGGAATCAGAAGAGGCACTGGTGCTGTTCTGGCTGAATACAGAAGGCTTTGATGAAGCTTCTTCCGGGATTTCAGCTTTTTCTTTTGTTTTCTTCTGTGTGGCTGTCTGTTGTTTTTGTTTCATGCGATTGATATTTGACTGGACTGTGTCTATGGCGGTAGTGTACTTGTCTACTGCCTGTTTGACTTCGTCGTGTTTTGCAGTGATCTGTTCGGAGATTGTATCGACTTCTTTTTCAGTGGTGAGGATCTGGTGCAGTGTGGTCCTGTTAAAGAAGATCAGGGCTATGATGCACAGGAGTCCTGTCAGAAACAGAAGGATGCTGATCATGCTGGGTTTCTTCATATATTATGGTGTCCTTTCCTGAGTTTATAGAATGTTATAGTGTGTCTGCAAGTTGATTTGCCTGCTTTGGTTGTTATTATAATAAAAGGGAAGGGAAAATGCAATTGTGAATAGGGGAGGAGGGACGCACCGGATAATATTTTATTTTGTGTGCGGTTTCGGACACTAAGATATTCTAAGGCATCAAAAATCCGCTAAAGGCATGAGAAGAAAAGTCTGGATTACTCGCTGGCGCTCAGACAGAGGACTTTTCTTCTCATAACGCGGATTTTTGATGCCTAAGAATATCTAAGTGTCCTGCAAATGCACGCAAAATAAAATATTATCCGGCGCTGACTGTCGGCACACTAGTACAGCAGAAACTTAATATTCGCTGTACTAGAGCGTATGGGAAAATTATTCCTGCAGTATATGTGGATTTATGGGAGCTGTTATCGGCAACTGCGTTTGGAGGCTTGGTGAGTTTTTGGTGTATTTTGCTTTTAGATGGTCAGTTATTTATAATAGGAAGAGAATAGTGTCTGGTCGGGATACATTTGGAGAGAGATGGCAGTTAAGATTTTTTGGGAAGGGGTATTGTCTGATAAGTTTATTGCGGTGATGTGGTGTATAAAAAAAGAAATTTACGGTAATGATAAAAATTAGAAAAAATCATGTAAATTTCATGCGAAATACCTTGACAGCGTGGATTTTACGGGATATAATGAGCAAGCGTGCAAAAGGAACGTTTAATTTTTTTGTGCGTAATTACATGAATAGCAACCGCAAGGCCCCATAGAAAATCTATGGAGAAATAAATCGGGAGGTGAAATGGAATGCCAACATTCAACCAGTTAGTAAGAAAAGGAACGCCAGACATCTGTAAAGAAATCTACAGCTCCGGCTCTCCAGAAAACATTCAACTCTTTAAGAAAGAAAGCAGTTGAACAGTCTGCACCACAGAAACGTGGCGTTTGTACAGCAGTTAAGACTGCAACTCCTAAGAAGCCTAACTCAGCTCTTAGAAAAATCGCCAGAGTTCGTCTTTCCAACGGAATCGAAGTAACAAGCTACATCCCAGGAGAAGGTCACAACCTTCAGGAGCATAGCGTTGTTCTTATCCGTGGTGGAAGGGTTAAGGACTTACCTGGTACAAGATACCACATCATCAGAGGTACTCTTGATACTGCAGGTGTTGCTAACAGAAAACAGGCCCGTTCTAAATACGGCGCTAAGAGACCGAAAAAGAAATAATTCTAAAAAGGTTTCGTAAGAATTTTAAGAGCTGATCCTATTGTTTGGGACAGCAGGAATTAATCAATCGAAAATTCACGGAAGACTAGAACTATGAATTTGTACGGTATTCCATATACCCTGCCGGTTGCGGGTTAAATATAGGACCTTACCAGTGCGAACATGCAATAGTTATCTGCGTGAGTACCGATGATTTAATCACAATGATTAAGGAGGGAAGTAACGTGCCACGTAAAGGACATACTCAGAAAAGAGACGTTCTGGCAGATCCAATGTACAACAATAAAGTGGTTACCAAACTTATCAATAACATCATGTTAGACGGTAAGAAAGGTGTAGCACAGAAAATTGTTTACGGTGCATTCGCCAGAATCGAAGAAAAAGCTGGTAAACCAGCACTTGAAGTTTTCGAAGAGGCTATGAACAACATCATGCCACTTCTTGAAGTAAAAGCTAGACGTATCGGTGGTGCTACTTATCAGGTTCCGATCGAGGTAAGAGCAGACAGACGTCAGGCACTGGCTCTTCGCTGGTTAACAATGTTCTCTCGTAAAAGAGGCGAGAAAACAATGGAAGAAAGACTTGCAAATGAGCTTTTAGATGCAATGAACAACACAGGTGCATCCGTTAAAGAGAAAAGAAGACATGCACAAGATGGCTGAGGCAAATAAAGCATTTGCTCACTATCGCTTCTAATATAGGAGGAAAGTCCATTGGCTAAAGAGGAAGAGAATATCCATTAGAGCGTACAGAAATATGGTATATGGCTCATATCGATGACGGGT
>ENA-OQJR01000283-OQJR01000283.1-human-gut-metagenome-genome-assembly--contig:-NODE-283-length-16166-cov-3.593678_pt1 | contig 16166 bp, 10 predicted proteins | sample MGYA00242614_ERZ504781 | MGnify/ENA primary metagenome ERZ504781 (study PRJEB26092, sample SAMD00036365) | human gut metagenome | host: Homo sapiens | study: EMG produced TPA metagenomics assembly of...
CAGAAAGTCACTGACTGTAAGACAAAAAACGGAACTGTTGCATTAATGAAATTCATTTTCAACTGCTGCAACAGTCCCATTTATAACATTTACAATCCGTTATTATTCTTTCTCGTCCTTTGCCTCTACATATCCACATGTCTCCTGGCTGCAGACAAGCTTATTCCCCTTTTCCACCATATAGCTTCCACATTTCGGGCATTTCTTTGCTGATGGTTTCTGCCAGGACATGAAATCACAATCCGGATTATCCTCACATCCGTAGTACTTACGTCCTTTTTTGGTTTTCTTTAGCACAATCTCTTTTCCACATTTCGGACATGCCACCCCGATCTTCTCAAAATATGGTTTGGTATTTTTGCATTCCGGAAATCCCGGACATGCAAGGAATCGTCCATGAGGACCATATTTGATCACCATATGTCTGCCACAGTTTTCGCAGATCACATCTGTCACTTCATCCTGAATATCAACCTTTTCAAGTTCTTCCTCTGCAGCATCTACATCCTTCTTCAGATCCGGATAGAAGTTGCTTACTACTGTCTTCCACTTTACAGTTCCTGCTGCCACACAGTCCAGAAGCCCTTCCATAGTCGCAGTGAAGTTTACATCTACAATACTCGGGAAAGCCTGTTTCATAATATTATTGACAACTTCCCCCAACTCTGTAACATACAGGTTCTTCTGTTCTTTTGCAACATAACGGCGGCTGATGATCGTTGTGATCGTCGGCGCATAGGTACTTGGACGTCCGATCCCCAGTTCTTCCATAGTCTTGACCAGAGATGCCTCTGTATAATGTGCAGGCGGCTGCGTGAAATGCTGTTCTGGTTTCAGTTCCTTAAGACTAAGCTTCATTCCTCTTTCTAGACTCTGATTCAGAACATTTCCTTTTTTCTGGTCCTCTTCATCTGTGTATACAGACATAAATCCGTCAAATATGATCTTGGAGGCAGAGACTGTAAAAATATACTGGTCTGCACCAATCTTTACAGATGTTGTTTCGTATTTTGCAGGAGCCATTCTGCTGGCCGCAAAACGTCTCCAGATAAGCTGATACAGTCTGAACTGATCTCTTGAAAGAGATTCCTTCAGTACAGCCGGTGTACGGCTGATGTCTGTAGGACGGATCGCTTCGTGAGCATCCTGGATCTTCTGTCCCTTTTTCACAGCTTTCTCAGACTTTGAAACATAATCCTCTCCGTACTGAGCAGTGATATATTCTCTTGCAGCAGCATCTGCTTCCTCCGAGATTCGGGTGGAATCTGTACGCAGATAAGAGATCACACCTACCGTTCCATTTCCTTTGATATCAATTCCTTCATACAGCTGCTGTGCCAGACGCATTGTCTTCTGTGTGGAAAAGTTTAAGGTCTTGGCTGCTTCCTGCTGTAAGGTACTTGTAGTAAAGGGAAGCGGTGCATTCTTGATCCTCTCGCCTTTCTTTACTTCATTGATCTCATATTCTTTATCTTTCAGAGAGGCCAGAAGTTTATCCATTTCCTCTTTGCTGTGGATATCCATCTTTTTATCTGTTCCATAAAACTTCGCCTGCAGCGGTTTCTTCTCACCCTTCACCTGAAAATCTCCCTCCAGGCTCCAGTATTCTTCCGGAATAAACGCATTGATCTCATCTTCTCTGTCACAGATGATACGAAGCGCAACAGACTGTACGCGCCCCGCACTTAAGCCTCTCTTGACTTTTGCCCAGAGAAGCGGGCTGATGGTATAACCTACCATACGGTCAAGCATACGTCTTGCCTGCTGTGCATCTACCAGATCCATATCCAGGTCTCTGGCCTGTTTGATTGATGATTTACTGCTGTCTTGGTAATCTCGTTAAAGGTAATCCTGTGCATCTTCTTCGGATCTTCTTTTAATGCCTGCATCAGATGCCAGGAAATTGCCTCTCCCTCGCGGTCAGGGTCAGTTGCAAGATAAATCTTATCTGCTTTCTTTGCAGCCTTGCGAAGCTTTGCAAGCAGTTCTCCCTTTCCTCTGATCGTTATATATTTGGGTTCAAAATCATGCTCAACATCAATTCCGAACTGACTCTTCGGGAAATCACGGACATGTCCGTTAGAAGCTTCCACATCGTAATTCGCACCGAGAAATTTCTTTATTGTTTTCACTTTTGCAGGTGATTCTACTATCACCAGATATTTCGCCATGCTACCTCTCCTAGTCGTAATCTGTTATTCTTCACAGTGTCCCTGAACGGGCACATTGCCTGACAGCGATATTGTTACATATGAAAATCGCCCTGCGCCGCAGAAACGTGAAGCACAATAATCATAAATCGTCAACTGTCTTTTACATAATAATGTCTCCCGCTCTCTCTTATGAGCCCCCGCAGTGTCAGTTCCACAAGACAGTTGCTTACCTGTGCCGGGGAAAAGCCTGTTTTTCTCACAATGTAGTCGGGATTTTTTGGTCGTAAATCGAGACAACTATACACCATATTCAAATCTCTTGCAAGTCCCAAGTTGTTTTTTTCACCGTTTTGTGTTACTTTTTCCATCGAAATTCCAAGTTCTTCCAGCATAATTTCCGGACAGTATGCAATCCCTGCGCCGTCGTAGATCAGCTTATGGCAGCCTCTGCTGAGTTCATCTGTCACTGCCCCCGGAATCGCATAGACCATCTTTCCCTGTTCCAGTGCAAATCCCGCAGTGATCAGCGAACCGCTGTTTTCTTTTGCTTCCACTACCAGAACCGCGTCTGACAAAGCACTGATGATCCGGTTTCGCGCCGGGAAATGCCAGGAAACAGGTCCTGAACCCAGTGGACATTCACTGATGATCCCACCATTTTCCCATAAGATCCTCTCATAGAGTTTTCTGTTAGATTTCGGATAGCATACATCAACACCACTTCCAAGCACCGCAAATGTAGGCATCTTTCCTTCCAGTGCGCCTTTATGTCCTTCTGAATCAATGCCAAGTGCCATACCGCTGATAATCTGGACTCCAGCTACACTTAACGCTTTCGCATACCGGAATGCCTGCATCCTTCCATAAGGACTGCACATTCTGGCACCGATCACTGCCACCGTTCTTCTCTTAGGATCAGGAAGTCTGCCTTTTACATAAAGCTTTGCCGGCATGGAGGCATACTGCTTCATTATCTGAGGATATTCCGGATCTGATTTCTCAATACATCGTATCTGACCTGTACTGTATTCTTCTGTATGATTATTTTTCACATCAGTTCTTTCCATATAAAATACCTCACTGACCTTTATTTTATGACAGAATCTTTGTCAAATGCCCTGTACGAAAGTGCTTCTCCGATATGATGACCGGCAATCATTTCTTCCCCTTCCATATCCGCAATTGTTCTGGCTACCTTCAGGATCCTATGATAGGATCTGGCACTGAATGCGATTTTTTCAAAGGCTCTTGCCAGAAGTCGGGATGCGCTGTCTGTAAGAGGGCAGAATTTATCGATCAGACTGCTCTTCAGCTGCCCGTTAAAATTTATTTTCTCATCTTTATACCGTTCTTCTTGGATCTTCTGTACTTTTTCCACTCTTTTTCTGATAGCAGCGGAATTTTCTCCCTTTCTTCCACAGTGAAGCTGTGAAAAAGAAACCGGCGGTACCTCAGTGCTGATATCAATTCTGTCCAGAAGGGGGCGACTGATTTTTCCCATATAATGTATGATCTCACCTGCTGTACAGGTGCATCTGTTTAAATCCGGATAATAACCGCAGGGACAGGGATTCATCGCTGCACATAACATAAAATCCGCCGGAAAGTTGTAAGTTCCGCTTGCTCTGGCTATCTGGATCACTTTATCCTCCATGGGCTGTCGCAGAAGTTCCAGACTTGCTCTGGAAAATTCCGGCATTTCATCCAGAAAGAGTACACCTTTATGCGCAAGAGTGATTTCGCCGGGTCTGGGATTACGCCCGCCTCCTGCAATTGCCTGCGGAGTACTTGTATGATGAGGGCTGCGAAATGGTCGCTCATCGATCAGAGGATGTTCTCTTGAAAGAAGTCCTGCAATACTGTAAATTCTGGTAAGCTCCAGCTTTTCTTCAAAGCCAAGCCCAGGCATGATCGTCGGCAGTCTTCTGGCAAGCATGGTTTTGCCCGTTCCCGGAGGTCCGATAAGGAGAAGATTGTGAAATCCGCTTACTGCAATTTCCGCCGCTCTTTTTGCCCCTTCCTGTCCTTCAATGTCTGAAAAATCCATTCCCATATCTGTATTTATAATAGAAGGAATTTCTTCGTGTATTTCCCTCTTCAGATAGGGTTCTGGATTCTTAAGACACTCGACCAGTTCCCGTAAATTTTTTACTCCTGCTACCGGCACATCCCTGATCAGTCTTCCTTCTTTCAGATTCTCATAGGGAACTACGCAAAAACGACTGCCCAAACTTCTTGCACACAACACAATCGGCAGGATTCCGGATATCCCATGGATTTCTCCGTCCAGACCGATCTCCCCTGCCATCATAACTCTGCTGACAACCTGAGGGCTGATCATCTCAAAAGCAGCCAACACTGCTGCTGCCACCGGTACATCAAAACCGGCGCCCTCTTTCTTCATGTCTGCAGGAGCAAAATTGACGGTAATTCTCTTTGGTGGAAACTGATAACCATTATTCTTGAGTGCTGTGCGTACCCGTTCCTGCGCTTCCTTTACCTGCGCAGAAGGAAATCCTACCATGATAAAGGAAGGAAGTCCGTTACTTACATCAGCTTCTACCTGCACAGGGCATACTTCCACCCCAAAAATTGCAGCTGATAATACACTTGCAAACAAATATAAACTCCTTTCTTCCGGCATAAATCTCCCCCGATATTTATGCTCACCAAAAAATATATAACAATTCGTTACTGTTCACTCCGTTCACAGTAACGTAGCCAAAATTCATTCCAGATTGCCTGCGGCAATGGAATTTTGGCTTGTATGTCTCGCCAAACAGCGGACGACTGAATAGTTACATCACTTAACTTGTATTGGAAATTATTTCAGAAATCAGATTTGAAAAAAGATTATTTTTATAATAGACCATTTTGCTCTGTTTTGCAACCGTTCATTTTGTTCTGTTTTATACTTTTTTCAGTACATAATCTGCGAAGGCTTTTCACAGATCATGTTTGGGAGTACACTACAAAACAGAGAGGTGAACTATATGAAATTTCAGCGTATTCAGGATTTACGTACAGATGCTGACATGTCACAGAAACAGCTCAGCGAAAATTCTTCACATCAGCCAGCGTTCCTACTCTCACTATGAGACAGGTTCACGCAATATCCCGGTTGAAATGCTTATCAGACTGGCAAATTATTACGATATAAGTGTTGATTATCTGGTAGGACGCACTGATAAAAAAGAGATGAATAAATAAGTAAAATCACTTTTTTAATATAAAAGGATTCCTGTAACTGTTTATGTTACTGAATCCTTTTATATTTTTGTATCTTTTATTCTTTTATCATAACAGTATCCACAGAAGGATGGACTTTTGCACCCTCCGCTTTTGTTTTTGTCTTAATATTCACATAAAGACGACCATTATCAAAGGTAAGATAACCCTTTGCTACATTTCCCAGCGAGTCTGTAAACGAGAATCTGGTTGCATTTCCTGCGACGGATTTCTTTACTTTTGCCTTGCAGGTGGCTGTCTTTTTCTTGTTTGTCTGTGAATAAGTAAAGGTAACCGACTTCTGACTGAGTTTCTTAATTTTGATCTTAACCCTGCCGTTCTTACTGCGCCAGGTTCCCAGATAATCCTCCGGGTTAAAAACATAAGCCCGTTCCAGAACCGGTGTTGGCGTTGCCGTAGGAATCGGTGTTGGGGTAGGTGTGGGCGTAGCTGCAGGTGTCGGTGTTACAGTGGGAACTCTTTCCAGTGCCGCGATCGCTTCTGCTTTTCTCTGCTCTCTGTCCACATTCTTTCTGTGTTGGAGCAGCAGAGTGCCTGCCAGCATAAGCAGGATAAACAGGATAATTACAATTATCAGAAGTTTTATAAGTCTTTTTTTCTTTTTATTCCGTTTCTGTTTCCCGTTGTTTGTTACCGACAAATCTGCATCTCCTCTTCTGTTTCTTGTTCGTTACTTATTCTTTTCCATCCCAGCAATAGGTACAGAGTTTACATGGTGAAATTCCAATGGAAGCTTTCAGATCATCAAGTCTGTGGAATTTCAGTGATGTGAAATTCAGCTCCTTACGGATTTCTTCCAGCATTTCTTTATAATTTGTTGAATTTGGATCTGCATAGTCTGCCAGGACTTTATCACTGACATTCTCTCCCTCGCGTTTGGCGATCACACGTCTTGTGATCAGATCCATCTCCGATTTAGAACGTGAGAAATTCAGATATTTGCATCCATAAAGTAAAGGCGGACACGCAGGACGGATATGTACTTCTTTCGCACCATTTCTGTAAAGAAATTCCGTTGTTTCTCTCAACTGTGTTCCACGTACAATAGAATCATCGATCATCAGAAGACTCTTATCCTTGATCAGACGATGTACAGGAATCAGCTTCATTCTTGCGATAAGATTTCTCTGGCTCTGCTGTGTAGGCATAAATGATCTTGGCCAGGTTGGTGTATATTTGATAAACGGACGGGCAAAAGGCACACCGGACTGGTTCGCATATCCGATCGCATGGGCAATACCGGAATCCGGAACACCGGCTACAATATCGGGATTTACTTCTCCCCTGTCTCTCCTGGCCAGCATATCACCGCAATGATAACGCATTTCTTCTACATTCACACCCTCGTATGCCGAAGTAGGATATCCGTAATATACCCAGAGGAAAGAACAGATTCGCATCTCTTCCCCTGGTTTCTGCAGGGTTTCCACACCATCCGGAGTCACTGCAACAATTTCTCCGGGGCCCAGTTCTTTCAGGTCTTCATATCCAAGATTCAGGTATGCAAAGCTTTCAAAAGATACACAACAGGCATCTTCTTTCTTTCCCACAATCAGTGGAGTCCTTCCCAGACGGTCACGTGCTGCCAGAATCCCCTTTGGTGTCAGGATCAGCATGGTCATGGAACCTTCTATCACTTCCTGCGCATAACGGATTCCCTCAATCATGTTGTCTTTCTGATTGATCAGTGCAGCTACCATTTCTGTGGGATTTACGCTTCCTCCACTCATTTCCAGAAAATGAGTGCATCCGTTTTTAAAACAGTTGGCAATCAGTTCATCCATGTTATTGATCTTTCCAACTGTGGTAATTGCAAAGTTGCCAAGATGAGAGCGCACCAGAAGAGGCTGAGGTTCATTATCTGAAATACATCCGATTCCCAGATTTCCCTCCATCTCACCAATGTCACCATCAAATTTGGTCCTGAACGGCGCATTTTCAATGTTATGAATCACGCGGTCAAAACCACGTTTCTTATCATACACTGCCATTCCGCCTCTGCGTGTTCCCAGATGGGAATGATAATCAATTCCGAAGAAAAGGTCCAGAATGCAACTGGACTTTGATGCTACTCCAAAAATTCCACCCATTATCGTATTCTCCTTTTGTTCATCATCTTCAGGCAACTTTTATCATAATCCTCTTCGATAATCCATTTAAAAAGATTACTATAGCCCGTTTCATAACGTTTTCCTTCACTATAACAGTTCTTATCCTGCCAAATTGCTGTAAAAACAGTTATATCACACAACACTCCCATTATATAGAATGAAAATTTAGAAGTAAAGAGTTTTAATCTTATTTCTTTTCCTTGATGATACCTGTTCTGTATGCATCCAGCAGCTGGATCAATTCCTGTATTCTCTCTTTCAGCGCATGACCTGTATCTGTATCACCCACAAGCTGGCGTCTGGACATGTAGCTGACTGCCACTCGGTTCGATACAATATCAGTCTCTCTTGCCACAGCATCTGCTTTGGACGTAAACGGTTCATGAGCAGTAAGATTCAGTCCATAGGAATTATAGATCAGCGTATATCCGGCAATTCCCGTTACTTTCTGATATGGCTTGGAAAAACCACCGTCAATCACGATAACCTTTCCATCACATTTTATAGGACTTTCTCCTTCACTCTGGTGTACCGGAACATGGCCATTGATGATATGCCCTTTTTCCGGATCCAGACCAAATTCACGAAGCATATTATCTACCACTTCTTCATTCTCCCAGAGGCGGTAATAAGCATTCTTCTTCTCTTCATGTGTAGAAGGATCCTCTATGAAATATCTTTCAAAAGTACTCATCTTGCTCTTGCCAAACAATGGTGAATTCGGAGCTGCCCAGATATACCACATAATATCTCTGCCCTTCTTCTGTTCTTCTTTTCCTACAGAATAGAATGCTCTGCGCACATAGGTTTCCAGTACATCGTACAGTTCTTTTCCCTTGTAGCTTTTTCCATAAATCTGTACTTCCCGGAATGTTCCGTCTTCATTCAGAGGAATGCTTCCATGAAACAGAAGATTTCCGTTATATACTGTATAAAGCCCGCCTTTGTCAAGTAGGAGGCGGATGTGGTTTTGCAGTTTTTCACAGTTTCTGAATGCAGAGGACAGTTTGTCCATAACTTCTTTTTCTCCGGCTGTAAGTTCGTATGGATGTTTCCAGTCAATAAGTCGGAAAAATTATTGTCGCGAAGCGGATATTCTTTTCCGTCAGGACAGTGTGATCGTCCCTTTTTCCGGATTGATCCGATGAAGAAGTGCTCTGTCTTCCATCTGGAATTCTTTATGTCTGCGCACCAGTTTACCTTCTAATTTAAACTGGATCACAGCAATAGCCTTGTGCATTTTTTTGCCCAGTTCTTCCTCAAGAACATTATAATTGGAAGCACCTTTCCTAGCAAAAATCTCGCAGGGATCATCCTTATACGCCTCCATCACAAAGGTCGCCAGAGGAAGCATATTGATTCCGTATCCATCCTCAAGAATATCCAGATTTCCGTAACGGATACTGTTTCTTACCACTGTTGCAATACAGGCTTTCTGTCCTGCTGCCGCACCCATCCAGACAACATCATGGTTTCCCCACTGAATATCCAGGGAGTGATACTGCATCAGGCGATCCATAATGAAATGTGGAGCAGGACCTCTGTCATAAATATCCCCCAGAATATGTAAATGATCCACGACCAGACGCTGGATCAGTTCTGCAAGCGCAATGATAAAATTCTCCGCACTGCCGATCTCAATGATCGTATTTACAATGGAATCATAATATGCCTCTTTATCGAGAACTTCCGCTTTCTCTGTGATCAGTTCTTCGATCACATAGGCATAATCTGTGGGAAGAGCTTTTCGTACTTTGGACCTGGTATATTTGGAGGCTGTTGTCTTACAGATTTCAATAAGACGGTAGAGCGTGATCTTATACCAGTTTTCCATATCTTCTTCCGTATCTTTGACAAGATCCATCTTCTCTTTCGGATAATAGATCAGAGTTGCCAGAGAACGCTTATCATTGTTACTTAATGTATGTCCAAACACATCATCAATCTTCTTCCTCACTGCACCGGAACCATTTCTGAGCACATGTGAAAACGCCTGATACTCCCCATGAAGGTCTGACATAAAGTGTTCCGTTCCCTTCGGCAGATTCAGGATTGACTGAAGATTGATAATCTCCGTAGATGCCTTTCCGATTGTAGGATAAATTTCTGCAAGTCTCTGTAAATATCTAAGTTCGTCTTTCTTCATATCCATCTCCTGTTATCATATATTATGATGTCAGGGCATTTTATGTTGCTGTCTGCACCATGCCCTGCAACACACTTTGCGGTCACAGAATTTATGCTCATCCTGTAAAGTCAAATAATGACATCTGGTTCGACTGCGGGATATCTCCGAATAATTTCAGATCATCCATCAGATCAATAACCGTTTTGCTGACCTTTGTTCTGTCGCGGAAGTCGTCTTTTGACAAGAATTTTCCCTGTTTTGCAGCATCAACCACTGCATCTGCCGCCTTATCTCCCAGTCCGTCAATAGTTGCAAGTGACGGCATCAGTTTCCCATCCACTATCTGAAATCTCTGTGCCTTGGCAGTATAAAGATCAATCGGTACAAATTCAAATCCACGTGCGTACATTTCCTGTACAATACGCATATCCTTCAGGGTATCCAGTTCTTTTTTAGATGCTGAATCACCTTTTTTGCGAATTTCTGCCATATAATACTCCAGGCGTTCCTTTCCCATACACATCATCTCATAGGAGAACGCTGTGGCGCGGATACTGAAATATGCCGCATAGTATGCCAGTGGCTGAAACACCTTATACCACGCAATTCTGTACGCCATCATAACGTATGCTGCTGCATGAGCCTTCGGGAACATATACTTGATCAGCTTACAGGACCAGATATACCAGTCCGGAACTCCATGCTCTTTCATGGTCTCGATCCACTCATCACGAAGACCTTTTCCCTTACGGACGCTCTCCATGATCGTAAACGCAAGGCCACTTTCCACTCCTTTTCCGATAAGGTAGATCATAATATCGTCTCGGGTACAGATAGCTGTGGAAATGGTTGCCTTACCCTCCTGGATCAACACCTGGGCATTACCCAGCCATACATCCGTACCATGAGAAAGCCCTGCAATACGGATCAGGTCAGAGAAGTATTTCGGCTTGGTGTCAATAAGCATCTGCATGGCGAAATCTGTACCAAATTCCGGGATTCCCAGACATCCGAGCTTACATCCGCCAATATCTTCCGGTTCAATTTTCAAAGCCTTTGTACTTGCAAACAATGACATGACATCCCTCTGATCCAGGGGAACATCCCTTGCACTGATTCCCGTTAAATCCTCCAGCATTCGGATCATAGTGGGATCATCGTGTCCAAGTATATCAAGCTTCAGCAGGTTTCCGTCAATAGAATGGTAATCAAAATGTGTGGTGATAATGTCACTGTTCACATCATTCGCAGGGTGCTGGACAGGAGTAAATTTCTCAATCTCCTCACCTACAGGAAGTACGATAATGCCTCCCGGATGCTGTCCTGTTGTACGCCGCACGCCTGTACATCCCTGTACGATGCGGTTGATCTCACAGTAACGTTTATGCACACCACGCTCTTCAAAATAATTCTTCACATAACCAAATGCAGTTTTCTCCGCAAGCGTACCGATAGTCCCTGCCTTGAATGTCTGCCCCTTACCAAAAATAACCTCTGTATATCTGTGTGCATTAGCCTGATACTCTCCTGAAAAGTTAAGGTCAATATCCGGTTCCTTATCTCCCTTGAATCCAAGGAATGTCTCAAAAGGAATGTCAAACCCTTCCTTTTTCATCCTGGTTCCACATTTCGGACAGATCTTATCCGGCATATCACATCCCGCCATACCTGCATACTGCTTTACTTCCGGTGAATCAAAATCACTGTATTTGCAGTCCGGATTAGGACAGAGATAATGCGGCGGCAGAGGATTTACCTCTGTGATACCGGACATTGTAGCTGCCAGAGAAGATCCTACAGAACCTCGCGAACCTACCAGATAACCATCTTCATTTGACTTCCATACAAGCTTCTGTGCAATGATATACATTACGGCATACCCATTGGAAATGATTGAATTCAGTTCCCTGTCAAGCCTGCTTTCCACAATCTCCGGCAATGGATCTCCATACATTTCATGCGCTTTTGTAAAACAGATATTCTTCAGATCCTGGTCGGAATTCTCAATGACCGGCGGGAATTTGTCCGGATGAATAGGTGATATCTTCTCAATCATATCTGCGATCTTATTTGTATTTGTAATGACAACTTCTTCTGCTTTCTCGCTTCCCAGATAGGCAAATTCTTCCAGCATTTCCTCTGTGGTACGTAAATACAACGGTGCCTGCTCATCTGCATCTGAGAATCCGTTTCCGGCCATAATGATCCTTCTGTAAATCTCATCCTGTGGATCCATGAAATGCACATCACAGGTTGCAACTACCGGTTTCTTAAACTGCTCTCCAAGCTTAACGATCTTCCTGTTTATCTCCTTCAGGTCTTCTTCGGAACTGATCATATCATGCTTATCATCTGCTATCATAAATCTGTTATTTCCAACAGGCTGGATCTCCAGGTAATCATAGAAATTTACCAGTCTGGCTATCTCAGTATCCGGTGCATTTCTCAGAATTGCCTGATACAGTTCCCCTGCTTCACAGGCACTTCCCACCAGAAGTCCGTCTCTGTACTGCTCCAGCACACTTTTGGGAACACGTGGACGTCTGTGATAATACTTCAGGTGCGACTGACTCACTAATTTATACAGATTAATGCGCCCTGTCTCATTTCTGGCAAAAATGATCACATGGTAGGTCGGCAGTTTCCTGATAGTATTTACAGAAACAGCTCCCTGCTCATTCAGCATATCCACATCCCGGATATCACGCTCTTCCAGCATCTTTACAAACTTCACAAAAATCTCTGCAGTACATGCGGCATCATCTACTGCCCGGTGATGATTTTCCAGTGAAACCCCAACTGCTTTTGCTACCGTATCCAGCTTAAATCTGTTCAATGCAGGAAGCAGGAAACGGGCCATACCGACCGTATCTACATAAGTAAAATCATGTGCGATTCCCAGTCTGTCACAGTTTTTCATAATAAATCCCATATCAAAGTCCGCATTGTGTGCAACCATAACCGCATCCTTGCTGAATTCAAGGAATTTCGGAAGCACTTCTTCGATAGTCGGGGCATCCATGACCATACTGTCATTGATACTGGTCAGCTGTTCAATGCGAAAAGGAATCGGTACCTTTGGATTTACAAATGTGGAAAAACGGTCCGTAATCTCACCATTTTCTACCAGTACGGCGCCAATCTCTATGATCTGACAGGTCAGCGAAGAAAAACCTGTTGTCTCAATATCAAAGACCACAAATCTACCGTTCAGCTTCTGACCTTTTCCATTGATCACCATACCTTTTAAATCATCTACCAGATAGCCTTCCATTCCATAAAGGACCTTAAAATCAGAATCCTTCGGCACACATCCGCCCCAGGCATCGAAACAGTGATTTGCCTCCGGAAACGCCTGTACAACCCCATGGTCTGTAATGGCAATGGCAGGATGTCCCCACTCATAAGCACGTTTCACCAGAGATTTGGCATCCGTAACCCCATCCATATCGCTCATCTTTGTATGACAGTGAAGCTCTACTCTTTTCTGTGGGCTGGTATCTACTCTGGCAGTTGTAAAATTGGCAATTTTCTTAATCCCGGCTATAGATGCAATAGTCAGTTCACTGTCAAAACGGTCTACTGTTGTCACACCGCGAAACTTCAGAAAAGCCCCCTTCTTTACATGTTCTGTCACTTCCGGCACCTGTTCATTGCGCAAAAACATCTTCACAACAATACTGTCCGTAAAGTCTGTGATCGGGAAGATAAGAATTGTTTTTTCATTACGGATTTCTCTGGCTTCAACCTCCATAACCTGTCCGCGGACGATCACCTCACCCATCTCACCGGTAATCGTCTCAAGTGTAACAGGCTCTCCTTCGAAATCTCTTCCATAGATAACATCCGGATTGCTGTCCCTTCTGAATCCACCCCGGAAATCTCCCTTCCTGTTGTCTTTGCGGTCTGCAAATGCAGCTTTTTTGTCCTTCTTTTCCTGCTGTCCCTTATCAGTCTTTTTCTCTGCTTTCTTCTCTGCTGTTCCTGCTTCTTCAAACTGAGCCGGCTCTTCATTCTTACTGTTTAATTTCGCATGACGGATTACATTTTCCACTTCCTGAGCGATCTGCACTGCTGCATTCTTACGGTACTTACTTTCCTGCGTCTCCCTGAACTCAAGTTCCACCTTTAAGTCCATTCCACATCTTTCGCAGAAAACCTTCTGCAGATATTCGATCAGGATCCCGCTCTTTTCTCTGGCTATTACAGAATCAGGAAGGATCATATGAAGATCATTTTCTCCGGGAAAAGAAATCTGCGCCTGTCTGAACATATTGTATTCCAGCATATTGTAGCTGCGCAGTTCCAGTTCCATGCTGGATCTGTAAGTTTCCAGAAAGTTCTGAGGATTGTACTGACCGGAAAGGCGGAATTTCTCAATAACTGTAACTGTTACATTCAGTCCTGCAAAAATCTGTCTCTCTATCTGTTCTTCCAGTTCAAAGATATGCTTCTTATGAATCCAGCGTTCACTTTTTATATACACCCATATATGAGTTCTGGAAGGATTGCAGGACACTCTGGTCACAAAAACCATGTCCAGCAGTTCTTCCAGTTCTTTCTTCACTTTTAAGCTGGGAAATACGTCAAAAAAGTCTTTTTCCAAAATAAAATCTCCTCGTTGATCTGACAGGAAGTCTTCGTTCCAAATGTTACTTCCAGTTCAGAAGTTCTTCCCGCAACGTATCCAAAAGCTGATCTTCCGGAACTTTCTTTATGATTTCACCATGTTTGATCAGAAGTCCCACACCAACTCCGCCTGCAATTCCGATATCTGCCTCTTTTGCTTCTCCGGGTCCGTTTACCACACAGCCCATAACTGCTACTTTAATATCAAGCGGGATATCCTGCACCATGGTTTCTACCTTATTTGCAAGACCGATCAGATCGATCTGTGTGCGTCCACAGGTTGGACATGACACAACTTCTATGCCACCTTTGCGAAGCCCCAGAGTTTTCAGGATACGTTTTGCGGATTTAATCTCTTCTAAAGGTGCTCCTGTAAGAGAGACACGAATGGTATCACCGATTCCCTGATTCAGGATGATCCCCAGTCCGATAGCAGATTTAATGTTTCCGGAATAAAGAGTTCCAGCTTCTGTGATTCCTACATGAAGTGGATAATTCGTCTTCTCCGCGATCAGTTCATGAGCCTTTGCACACATAAGGACATCCGAAGATTTGATGCTGATCACCAGATTGTCATATCCCAGGTCTTCGATGATATGAACTTTATCTAGCGCACTCTCCACCAGCCCCTCTGCAGTGACTCCATGATATTTCTCCACAAGTTCTTTCTCAAGAGAACCACTGTTTACACCAACACGAATGGGTATTCCTCGCTCCTTTGCCACATCAACCACTGCTTTGATTCGCTCTGTACTGCCGATATTTCCGGGATTGATCCGGATCTTATCTGCACCGTTTTCCATGGCTGCAATAGCAAGACGATAATCAAAATGGATATCTGCCACAAGTGGTATATGGATCTGTTTTTTGATTTCCTTCAGTGCTTTTGCAGCTTCCATAGTCGGTACTGCACAACGGATAATATCACAGCCAGCCTGCTCCAGTGCCAGGATCTGAGCTACTGTCTGTTCTACATCTTCAGTTTTTGTATTTGTCATGGACTGGATTAAAATCGGGTTGCCGCCGCCAATCTTTCTGTCTCCGATCTGAATCACTTTTGTATGATCTCTGTACATAATTTTCCTCTTCTCTCATTTATAGCAATTCCATAAATTACTACTGAACAGTTATCTGATTTCCAGAAGTTTTCTCTTCAGTTCTTCTTCCATGCGGTGCATTTCCATCTCTGCTGCCTGTCTCTTCTGACGGCCTTCCATCTGGATCCGCATCACATCATCCAGAGTCTGGATCAAATCTGCATTTGTCTTCTGCAGTGTTTCAAGGTCAACTATTCCACGCTCTGATTCTTTCGCTGTCTCAACCGTTGCCATATGAAGTGTCTCTGCATTCTTTCTGAGAAGTTCATTGGTAATATCTGTTACCTGTCTCTGTGCCTGTGCCGCTTCTGCAGAGTGAGCAATTCCCAGAGCAAGCACCATCTGACTTTTCCATAATGGAATTGTGTTTACGATCGTTGTCTGTATTTTCTCAACCATTACCGTATCATTATTCTGGATCAGCCGGATCTGAGGCGCTGTCTGCATGGCAATCGTACGGGTAAGTTCCAGATCATGCAGTTTCTTTTCAAATCTGCTGCATTTCTCATCCAGGTCTCTGGCTGCCTGCGCATCTTCGGGAAGCCCGCTCAGAGCTGCCTTATTTTTCATTTCTGCAAGCTTTCCGTTTCTGGTTTCTTCCAGTTTCTTTTTTCCGGCTAAGATATACATGGTAAGTTCTTTAAAATAATTCAGGTTCTGTTCATACATCTTGTCCAGCATAGCAGAATCTTTCATAAGGCGCACCTGATGTTGCTGAAGAGTAATCTGTGATCTTCTCCACATTTGGCTTGTGCTTTTGTCTATATTTGTTTTTCTAGATTTTTCCATCTTAGAAGTC